>MDTG01089577.1_pt1 | contig 12144 bp, 10 predicted proteins | sample 811421 | NCBI WGS metagenome assembly MDTG01 (sample SAMN05326645, study PRJNA326480) | marine metagenome | isolation source: seawater | place: Pacific Ocean: South East | collected 2011
CACCCCAATCGCGATACTGATGTCGGCGCTCCCGGATACCACATCTTTCCAGGCCCCGTTCAAGGCAAGGGAGCCGCTCGCGCACCCCCCTTCCACATTGGTCACGGGCACCCTCTCAGGAAACAGCCCTTCAGCCACCAGCGGCGATAGGCAAACCTGTCCGCGGATGCTGCTCTGCCCGTCCAGCCACATACCGCAGTTACCAAACCAGCCGCTTTCAATACGGGAACCTTCAAACCCTCCCGCATCCTCAAGCACCCCCAGCACCACTTCGCGAGTAAGGGCCTTGACCGAATCTTCAGGTCTTTTGCCAAATTGGGTGCTAACTGCGCCAATAATGTAGGCCTTGTTCATGATTCGCTCCAGTAAGGCTGTCGCAATTCCCGCTTGATGACTTTACCCAGTGCATTACGTGGAAGCTCATCTCGCAACTCCACACCCGACAGCCTCTGGGTTTTGGCCAGCCGCTGATTGGCCCAGTTAAGCAGCTCGTCAGCATCGAGTGGATCACCGGGGGCAGGAATGACCAGTGCCAGCGGCGTCTCGCCCCATTTCTCGTGGGGAATACCGATCACGGTTACGTCTGACACACCGGGATGAGCCCCGACAATTTCCTCAATATCTTTCGGAAAAATATTGAAGCCTCCTGACAGAATCATGTCTTTTTTCCTGTCGAGGATATAGAGAAAACCATCGTCATCAACGCGACCGATGTCGCCACTTCTCAGGAACGTCCGCCCACGGGCGTCCCGCCATACGGAGTCATCAGTGCCCTCGGGGTTGTTGTGGTAATGCTTCATTAGACCGCCCCCATAGCCGGCAATCTCCCCCACCTCGCCTGGCGGAAGCTCGTTACCGTCGTCATCGATAATGCGCAGATCGAACCCAACCACGGGCGTGCCGACTGAGCCGCGTTTGTGATGTTCTTCGGGACGGCAAAGGGTGGCAAAACCCTCGCTGAAGCCGTAAAGCTCGAAAAGCCCAGGACACAGCCTTGCGATGACGGCGTCCTTGGTGTCCTGCCGGAGCGGAGAGCCCGCCGACAGTAGGTAGTTGATAGAACTCAAATCGTGAGAACTGGCGTCAAGGGCCTCAAGCACACCGATGTACTGGGTGGGCACCATAAAGGAGTGGGTCACCCGCTCGGCGGCTACGCATTGCAACCACTGATCGGGGGTAAAGCTGTCCATGACGACAATCGTCGCGCCCACGAACAGCGGCGGGAGCAGCATGAACCACGTGCCGTTGCTATAGAGCGGCGTTGTCGCCAGAGCAACAGTCCTGCTGTCCATTCGCAGCTCCAACGCGTTCGAGTATGACCAGTGCTGACGAGCCCTGTGGGTTTGCACAATACCTTTTGGGCTGCCCGTGGTGCCTGAGGAGTAGATAATGTTGAAGTCATCATCCAGTGAATACCGAACCGCCGGTTCGTCTGCGGAAGACTCGCGGGTCCAGTCTGCCAAGGTCTCCCACCCGGGTAACGCCGTGTCGACAACGACCTGAGGACCCTGAAATGGCGACCCCAGGTGACCCAGTGCTGACTCAGCCAATGGGACATTGGCCGAATCAGCTATCAGGCACGCCGCTTCCGAGTCATTCAACAAAGTCGCAATCTGCGTCGAGGTCAGTGCAGTACTGATGGGCACAATACAGGCCCCCGACTTCATCACACCAAGGAAAACCGCCACCATGCCGGCACTGTTACCCATCAGAACGGCGACCCGGGCGGGTTTGCCCAGCTCACGTGCCAGCAACGCATTGGCAATGGTATTACAGCGTTCGTTTAATTCTTTCCAGGTCAGTCGGACGCCGCCACAAACGATCGCAGGCTTGTCAGCGCGAAAGCGTGCATGGCTTGCCCATACCTCGGGTAAAAATACTTGAGTATCATCTAGCGACATAAAGCGTCTCCGTCCAGCACTAAGCATCGTAGCAAATGATGATTTCGTAGGACGGCTTGAGATAATGCGATCGAGTGCCACCCTTGACGGCCCAACGTGATACCGTCTTGCGTCCAGCATTGATCAACAGTTGCGGTAAGTGAAGTGAAGGTTATTTTTGATCCCAGAGACAGGGCGACCATAGACGATCCCATACCGGTACTGCAGTCGCTGCAGCGTCATGACCCGATTCACTGGTGTGAGCCGCTCCGCAGCTGGGTCGTAACGCGGTACGAAGATGCCAAGACGGTTCTGCGCAATGACGACTTCTCCGCTGACCGAATCACGCCGTTTTACCAAGCGCTGTCGCCCGAGCGACAAGCCCCAATTCAGGAAATCATTCGTCATCTGAGTACCTGGGTGGCCTTCAAGGATCCACCCGACCATGGGCGCCTGCGCAACGCCATGAAAGCCGTCTTCAACCCGGAGGCTGTAGCCCGGCAACGCGGCTATATTGAACGCAGCGTCGCATCGCTCGCTGACCGGCTGGTGGGGCGCGAACACTTTGATTTCATTGCTGACTTCGCATTTCCGCTACCCGCACTGGTCATTCTGCATCTCCTCGGCCTGCCCGAGAGCGACATGGACGACCTGAAGGAATGGTCCAACCAAATGCAGGCCTTCATTGGCAGCGCCACCACGTCACCGGAAAAATACAATCAGGCTGAACAAGGCGCGATCAGCATGGCTCAGTATTTCAGGGCCGCCATTGTGCAACGACGGCAGTCCCCAACAGAGGATCTACTGAGCCAACTGGTGAATCTCTGTGACAACGAGGGCGCTCTCTCCGAGGACGAAATCGTCGGGACGGCTATGCTGTTTCTGTTTGGCGGACACGAAACCACCACCAACCTCATTGGTAATGGCGTCAGGGCGTTGCTCAGTCACCCAGACCAACTACAAAGGCTCGGGGAAAACCCCGAGCTGATCGATACGGCTCTGGAAGAAATCCTCCGTTTTGATGGCCCCACTGGGGCATCGGTGCGAATCATCAAGAACAGTCACACCCTTCATGGGGTGGATCTGGAAGCCGGTCAGCGGGTGTTCGTCATGATCAATGCGGCAAACCACGATCAAAGTGCCTTCGACCGACCGGAGCTGTTTGATATCGGCCGCACCCCAAACTTTCATCTGACTTTTAATTATGGCCCCCATTTTTGCCTTGGCGCCCCTCTTGCGCGACTGGAGGGGAAAATAGCCATTGCTGAAATAATCCGACGGCTGCCCGGTCTCACGCTCAGCGCAGACCACTACCCCTACATGGACACAATGATTATGCGGGGTGTACGGGAAATGCCGGTCTCGAATGTCGCACAATGAGCACGCCAGAAATCGGGCTTCAAGCGCTGCAGTGCATAGGCTGCGCGCCCGCTTAGCCCCACGAATCGGCGAGAAGCCGGCGGCAGGCCAGTAGGTAAACGGCTGACATGCGGGCATGGGTGTACCTGCGAATCCACTGTCTGGCGCACAAACGAACCAAACGGGTAACGACGAGGTGAAAGCATGGCGAGGCGAAAAGCCAGGGCGTGGAAAAAGCTGAGCTCAACACCAGGGCCTGACCTCAGGATCTTTCAATCGCGATTCGATCGACTGGAAAACCCCCGGAACGCCCACTGTCTGGATGCACTCGTGCTGGAAGCCAATGACTGGGTTAACGTGGTGGCGCTGACAAACAGTGGCAACGTGGTTCTGGTTGAACAGTTCCGATTTGGTGCGGGAACGGTGTTGTGGGAGGTGCCCGCGGGTGTCGTTGAGACCGGTGAGGATCCGCTCGACGCAGCAAAGCGAGAGTTGCTGGAGGAGACCGGCTACTTCGCTCAGGAATGGGCATCAATGGGGAGCGTTGACGCAAATCCCGCGTTTATGAATAACACCTGCCACCTCTGGCTGGCAACCGGGGCGATCAAGACCGGCGACCAACGTCTGGATGCGGGTGAGGACATAGTCGCTATGGAACTGTCGCCAGAGGCCCTGCAGGAAGCAATACTGGGTAACAGGCTGCGCAACGCGCTGAGCCTGCTGGCACTGTCCAGGGTATTTGACCTGCGGCAAAGCTAAACAAGCCCTACCGCCGGCCCTTCTGCACATACCGGAGTGATCGGCGCTGGAAAGCCCCCCGTCCACTTGCCAGCGCGGCCCGTTAGCAGTCGCGGAACCCAGAGCCACTTGGGCTCCCATCCCCACCCAATGAAAAAGCCGCTTCGAATTGACGCACCACGTATTCCTGTTAGCGTGACTTGGTGCACGATAACAACGCCATTGGGGGATATCGTAATGAGTGAGGAACGGTTTAAAGGACTGATCACCCAGGGTTGGCTGGTCATGCTGCTCTGGTCGGCCGTCACCCTGACAAGCTTTTTTCAGCCTTCAATACTGGACGCCAATACCGCGCGGTTCATCAACGTGAGCTTGCTGACAGCGTTCACCCTTATCCATGGCAGCGTTCGCTACGGTGGAGGTATCTTCGTGTATTTCGTGATCGCTGTCCTGGTCACAAATGTTTTCGAAAACATGAGTATCTCTACCGGATTTCCCTTTGGTGCCTACGAGCACACCGCGGCCATGGGCCCAAAAGTGTGGCACGTGCCCATCATAGTTGGACCGATCTTCGCTGTGGCTGGCTACATTGCCTGGATGATAGCGGGAATCCTGTTGGGGGATGTTTTCTCCCAACCACGGGGGGTCACCTATGCCCGTCCCGTGATCGCTGCGTTCCTGACCACCTCCTGGGACCTTTGCGTTGACGCCATTGGCGGCACGGCCAATCGGGACTGGATCTGGGCCCACGGGGGGCCGTGGTTTGGGGTGCCGTGGCTTAATTTTTTCGGCTGGATGTTGACCATGTGGGTATCGTTCCAGCTTTTCTCAATGTACCTTGCTCGCCGCGATGCTCCGAGAGAAATCCGTGCGGACCATGTCTACTGGCGACAGCCGGTCGTTTACTGGCTAATCATTGGCCTGCAATTTCCACTGCTGGCGTTGATCGTCCCCAGGATGGCGCTCACTGATCCCACCGGTCAGATCTGGCAGTCAACCCACCTGTTCCAGAGCATGGCCATTACCAGCGTTTTTACTATGCTGTTCACGGCACTGCTGGCTTGGCTGGTGTTGTCTCGCGCATCGCGTTAGTCGTTACACCCGGGCATCGCCGGGAAGGTGGGATGATGGAAGCTCGAACCGCCCCTCTGAGATCCGGGCTGATCCGGGGAGGGTGTCGCCGTGTCCCACCGAAGAAACCGTGCCCTAGGTGTCGCGCCACCCCCGACGTCCTCGACCGCCCCCCAGTCCAGCTCGTACCCGTTGCTTGAGCAGCGCAGGTGGCCGGAACCGCTCGCCATAGGCCTCCTGCATGATCTCCTGTGCCTCGACACACAGGTCGGCAGTGACTGCATCCATAAGTTCAAAAGGCCCCATGGCATGCCCCAAACCCAACCGACAGGCGGTATCTAAGTCCTCGGGCGTTGCCACCCCCTCTTCTATTAGCCTGACCGCCTCGATAATGAAGGCATGGAACATACGGTTGACGGCAAATCCGGCAACGTCCTTGATGCGAATGGGGACCTTGCCAATATCGGTGCACATTTGCATGACGGTGGCCACGGTTTCGTTACTGGTTTCGAAACCGGGGATGACCTCCACCAATTTCATCCGCGAGACTGGCGAGAAGTAATGGGTACCGATAAATTGTGGTCGTCTCGCCTCGCTGACATAGCCCGCCAGCGTCGAGATGGGAATAGTCGAGGTATTTGACGCAAAAATACAGGTCTCGGGACACAGCCCGTCCAGGGTGGTCCAAACCTCGGCCTTGACGTCCTCGCGCTCAAAAACAGCCTCTACCGCAGCCTCGACGCCGGCAAAAGCTTCAAGTGAGTTAGTCGGATGCAATCGAGCCAGGGCGGCCTCGCCCTGCTCCGAATCATACAGCCCTCGCTTGACGCTCTTGGCCACCAGTTCCCTGAGCAAATCAAGCGCCGTGTCCAGATACTGCTGCTCGCGATCGGCCAGCACCACGTCCCAACCCGCGAGCGCATGGACAAGGGCTATCTCCCGGCCCATCAGACCGGCCCCTATGACTCCCATTCTCATACCGTCTACCCTCCCAAGGCCGCCAATTCATCTACCACTGACCGCTTGCCTACAGCGGGAACTGGCCTGCAATTCATAACAGGATCTGAATTCCGCCCGTTGCATTACATATCTTCGGGTGGGAACAAGCTGGCCATGGCTTTTTCTTCAGCCGCCTCAGGACTGAGAAAGTCCGCATGAGTCCCGGTCTTTGCGGGATCCATTTCACCCACCCGACGGAGTTCCAGGCGCCCAATCTGGTTTCGATGCACCTCATCAGGACCGTCCGCCAGTCGCAGTAGCCGGGCCGTTGCGTAGGCCGAAGTCAGGTTGTGATCATTGCTGGTACCACCACCGCCGAACGCCTGAATGGCCCAGTCGATCACCTGGCACGCCATCTTGGGCGCCGCCACCTTGATCATTGCAATCTCCCGACGAGCCTCTTTATTACCCACCTTGTCCATTTTCCAGGCAGCGTGAAGGGTCAACAGGCGCGCTTGTTCGATCTGAATCCGCGACTCGGCAATGCGTTCAAGGGAGACCGATTGGCTGGCCACAGGGCTGCCGAACGCCTCGCGGGAATCCAGACGCCGACACATGCGTTCCAGAATTCGCTCAGCCAGTCCAATCAGTCGCATACAGTGATGAATCCTGCCCGGACCCAACCGCCCCTGCGCAATCTCAAAACCCCGCCCCTCACCGAGTAACATGTTGTCGGCCGGTACTCGCACATTGTCAAAGACCACCTCGGCGGCGCGATCGGGAACACCGTAGAACCCGAACACCGGGAGGGAACGAACGACCCGGACGCCAAGCGTGTCTTTGGGCACCAGGATCATGGATTGCTGTTTGTAGCGACTCTCGTGGTCCGGAGACGACTTGCCCATAAAGATAATGATCTTGCAGCGCGGATCGGTGGCGTTCGTCGTATACCACTTGCGGCCATTGATGACGTACTCATCACCCTCCCGACGAATGGAGCTTTCAATATTGGTGGCATCGCTGGACGCCACAGCCGGCTCAGTCATGGCGAACGCGCTGCGGATCTCTCCGGCGAGCAAGGGCTCTGCCCACTCTTTTATCTGCGCTTCGGTACCGTAACGAATGATGGTTTCCATGTTGCCAGTATCCGGGGCGGAACAGTTGAAAACCTCGGGGGCGAGGTGAGAGCGCCCCATAAGGCCACAGAGCGGCGCATACTCCAGATTGGTGAGTCCCGCCCCGTGGTCACTGTCAGGTAGGAACAAATTCCACAAGCCTTCACGCCTAGCATGCACTTTGAGCTCTTCGACTACCGGATAAACCTGCCATGGGCCTAGGGTCTCCGCCTCTTGATAAAAGCGGTCTTCGTTGGGATAGATGTACTCAGCCAGAAATTCTTCGATCCGCGCTGCCAGCGCTTTGACCTTATCACTGCTCTCAAAGTCCATGCCGTTCACTCCTGTTGCCGGGCTCTCATCAAGTTCAGCCGGGGATAAAGCGTTATTGATAGAGGCGTCCCGACGATACGAGATACCGTCGTGCCAACGGTCGTCCGCCCCTCACTGCCGCGCGGTGGTGCCGCCGTCAATAACCAGAACCGTACCACTGCAGTAAGTCGACTCATCAGACGCCAGGTACAGGCAGCCATAGGCCATCTCTTTGGCGGTGCCCGGCCGACACATTGGGGTCAACTGCTCAGCGACCTCGGCGTCATCAAAAAGATTGAGAACCTCCTCCACCATAGGGGTTTCAATAAAACCAGGGGCAATGCAATTCACTCGAACGTTGTCCTTCACATAAGCCACGCTCATTGAGCGGGTCAGGTTGATCATGGCGCCCTTGGCCGCCGTATACGCATGCGCAGCTGGCAAGCCCTGGAAACCCGAAATACTGGTCACACCAACTATCGAGCCACCGCCCGCCGACTGCATGCGGGGCACAATGGCACGGCACAGCAAGTAATAGGCATCACAATTGATGCGCATCACCTCTCCCCACTTGTCGGGGGTTGCACTCACTACGTCAGCCATCGATCCGGGGCTTTGCTTTTCCCAGCTATAACCAATTCCCGCCGCGTGGACAAGGATATCGATCTTGCCAAACGCACCCTCTATGGTCTCGACCGCCCGTTCGACGCCCGCCTCAGTGCTCACGTCGGCCGCAATAACCCGGGCGTTTCCTGCCAACTCTTCTGGTACCGCGGACAGAGTGTCCTGCAAACGAGATTCAGTGCGTCCCGCGCCTACGACCTGGGCGCCCTTCTCTAAAAAAAGTGCCATGCAGGCAGCACCGACTCCGCTCCCAGCGCCTGTGATCAGTGCCGTCTTGCCGCTCAATCGTGCCATCTGGTCAATTCCTCGAATTCAGTTCATCTTCAGTTACGGGGCGCAGCCTCAGCCAGCGGAACACCGGCACATCGCGAGCCGAGCGGGAGACTGGGTTTGGTAGCTGGCAGCGGCGGGCGTCATCACAAACAGCGCACCGACGAGAACGTCCGGCTGACCTAAGATTTCCCGAGGCGACCGGCGCGAGGCGACGTCATGCCTGGTTGTCTACGATCAAGGTTCCCGTATTGCTGCCATCGAATAGGGAATTGAAAGTACCCGCCAGTGCGGTAAAACCCGGCCGCACGTCCTCCCTGTGGCAGAGCTGCCCACCTCGTTGCCATCGGGTCAGGTCCTCAAGTGCTTCGTTGTGGCGTGCTTCAAAATGTCCCACCAAAAAGCCTTCCATTCGAATGCCTCCATATATCAGGCGCATCATGTTGCGCGGCCCTTCGGGGCTATCGCCATCGTTGTAGCTAGCTATTTGTCCGCACAAGACAATGCGACCATAAGGCGCCATGTGGTCAACCGCAGACTGCAGGATGTCACCGCCCACATTGTCAAAGAAAACGTTGATGCCGTCGGGAAATAGCGCTGCAATACGTTCACGAACGTTCTCACTACGGTAGTCAATGACAGCGTCCAGCTTGCAGTCGTCAAGCAACCAACCGCATTTCTCAGGCCCACCCGCGATGCCGACAACGCGACAGCCACCCAGCTTGGCTACCTGCGCTGCTACGGAACCCGCGGAACCGGCGGCGCCCGAAACAAGCACCGCGTCGCCGGCTTGGATGGCACCCGTTTCACGAATACCAAAGTAACCCGTCAGTGAGTTCAGGCCGAACACGCCAACGGCCTCAACGAGGCTGTGTTCGCCGGGTATTACCCGGGTCATACTCTCTTCGGGTACGACTCTGGCAAAGTCCTGCCAGCTACTAATAGTTGCCACCCGGTCCCCCGGAGAAAAGCCGGGATGCCCCGAGGCTGTTACCACCCCCGACACGGGTCCCAGGATGACATCGCCGATACCGATAGAGGGATAGAGGCTGTTGCCCGGCGGATCCATCCAGTTGCGAATGGTCGGCGCGCACAAAAACGCCTTGTTGTTGACGATGATCTCGCCCTCACCCGGAGCTTCGGGCATGCCGCCATCTTTAACGTATTGGAAGTCATCGGGGCGAGACAGGCCCTCGGGGCGACGAGCCAAACGCCACTGTCGATTGCTCTCTGTCATTGTATTTATCCGTATCAGTGTCGGGCCGCTTAGGCCATTTCAATCATTACCTTGACCGTGTCATTGGCGTTGAGCTGCTGTTGAAAAGCAGCACCAATATCGTCCAGGGCAAAACGGTGGGTCACAAGCACCTCGGGCGTAATGGTGCCGCTGGAGATGGCATCGATGGCGGCGACAAAGTCGCCGCCCAATGACCCTACAATGTAGGGCATCTTGTGCACGATCTTGGTGGTATCGAGGGGCACCTCACCCTCAGGCAGACCAACGAAGCAGATTCGGCCGCCCGGACGCACCATCTCGAAGGCCTGCCGGATCGTCTCCGGGTGACCAGCCGCTTCCAGCACCACGTCGGCATTCCCCCCCACGTAGTAGTGATAAGGCGCCTCGCCGAACTTATCCATGACCCAGCGCAGCGGGTCACCGCTGTTGGCGTCAAAAACATCATCGGCGCCGCACTCCCTCGCGAGACGCAGGCGTGTCTCAGAAACCTCAACTACGATCACCTCGGCAGCGCCGGCCGCCTTCGCCGCCTGTAGGCAAGCATTGCCGATCATGCCGGCACCCAGAACCACTACCCGATCACCAAGCTCTACCTTCGCCTGTGCCACGGCACTGATACCAATTGAGACCGGCTCAATCATGGCGCCTTTGACTTCATCAATGGCGTCCGAGAGTTTGTGAATTGACTCCCCCACCACGGCGTTCTCTATCTTGACGTATTCGGCGAATGCCCCAGGCAGGCCGTAGCCGGTGGAATTCTGGAACAGGGAAGCACACAGCAGCGCCTCACCGCGCTGACAGGCCTCGCACTCTCCGCAGACCCCAGCCGAAAATCCCGTCACCCGGTCTCCCGGCTGTAACCCCTCAACCTCGGCCCCCAGTTCGTAAACCACACCCGAGAACTCGTGCCCCATAACCTGCCCGGGCTCGACAAACATTCCCGTGGTAAAACTGTGGATGTCGGAGCCACAGATGCCACACAAACTGACCTTAATCAGCACGTCGGTTGGACCGATATCGGGAATTGGCACCTGTTCAACAGCAATATCGTTAGGGCCCCTTAGCACAGCCGCCTTCATTGTCGTCATGTCAGTCTCCCCTCTGTGCTTGTCATGTCAGCTATTTTTGTCGGACAATATCATATGATCCTAGAGAGGGGTAATGAGCGCGTCAACGCTCAACATTTCCGCCCCCGAGTCTGAAAAGAGCGCTCCTTGGCTAACTTGGGAGACACGCTGGACAGGGTGTTTTTTCTGGGGCAAGGTCCACCAGATGACGGGTGCTGGCGGTCTCTCGCCGCCCCCCGCTGCAAAGAGGGAGAATAAGATGGGGCGTTTGCAGGATAAAATTGCCATCGTGACCGGCGCCGGCTCAGGGATTGGCCGTTCGTGTATGGAGGCGTTCGCGCGTGAAGGTGCCACAGTAGTGGGCTGTTCAAGAACGCAAAAAAATCTTGATGAGACCCTGGCTCTGGTCGAGGCCGCCGGCGGTGCTGGCATGGTGGTTGCCGCCGACCTGTCCACACCAGAAGGCGCCCAAACCCTTGTTGACGCCACGTTGAAAAGCTATGGCCGTGTCGATGTCCTGTTGAATGGAGCTGGTATTGGCTACTCTTGGGAGAAAATTCAGGGCCATGCGGGCACCATGGGGGCTGTCACCGACACTTCCCCAGAAGCCTGGCGACAGGTCATGGCCGTCGATTTAGATTCGGTGTTTTACATGAGTCGACTGGTCATCCCCTTCATGCAGAAGCAAGGCGGCGGTTCCATCATCAACATCTCTTCGGTACTGGGCGTGAAAGGTCATCCCGACGCCCACGCCTATACCACTGCCAAGGGAGCCATGATCAACCTGACCCGATCACTGTGTTCTGCCTATGCACTCGACGGCGTCCGCGCAAATTGCGTCTGCCCTGGATTTATCGATACACCCATGATCGAATCCCACATGCACCTATTTGACGATCCGGCGGTTGCCGACCGTTTTTGTCCAATGCAGCGCACTGGCACGCCTGAGGAGATCGCCTACGGCTGCCTATACCTGGCATCCGATGAGTCGTCTTACACCAACGGCTCGGTGATGCTCATAGACGGGGGCACCTCGGCACGCATCTAAGGGATATGGAGCGGGGCTGCGCCTTGCGGTTACTTGCAAGGACACAGCATTTTAGCCAACGCCAGCTGGGGTAGCGCGACAGCGCTAAACTCAGCGCTCTTTTTACGAGAATTATGAATAGCGAGACAGCGAAAAAGCAGCCGGCGATAAGCCTAACCAATACGAATGCTGCCCCAACAACAATCAGTTCTCCGCGACGTGTTATAGATGCCATTGTGTCCGGCATCCACAGTGGGCGATATGTGCCCGGCCAGCGCCTGATCGAAGCCGATCTGACCAGGGGACTCAAGGTCAGTCGAGGCCCAGTTCGTGAAGCATTTAAACGTCTGGCGGGTGAAGGCGTTCTGGTATTAAGCAAACACCGTGGTGCATTTATTCGGGCAGCAACACGCGACGAAGTGCAGGATATGTTGTCAGTGTTTGAGGCGCTGTCGGGATTGGCTGCGAAACTCGCTGCGCGTCACATTGATGAAAACGACAACCG
>MDTG01168414.1_pt1 | contig 12144 bp, 13 predicted proteins | sample 811421 | NCBI WGS metagenome assembly MDTG01 (sample SAMN05326645, study PRJNA326480) | marine metagenome | isolation source: seawater | place: Pacific Ocean: South East | collected 2011
GGAGGTGGTGGATTTATTGGTGGTCATTTAATTACCAAACTGAAAGAGATGGGTAATTGGGTTCGAGGAGCAGATATGAAAAGGAATGAGTTTAGTAAAACTGATGCGGATGAGTTTATCATTGCTGATTTGAGAGATGTCGCATCTGTTGATTTAGTAATAGATGATTCAATTGATGAAGTGTATCAACTTGCAGCAGACATGGGTGGTGCTGAGTATGTTTTCACGGGAGAAAATGATTCCGATATTCTACATAATTCTGCTTTGATTAATTTAAATGTTTGTCATATTTGTTGTAAGAAGAAAGTAAAAAAGGTATTCTATTCTTCATCCGCATGTATTTATCCAGAACACAATCAAACTGACCCAGAAAATCCTATTTGTGAAGAGAGCACTGCATATCCTGCAAATCCTGATTCAGAATATGGTTGGGAGAAGTTATTCAGTGAACGACTTTATCTATCATATCATAAAAACAAAAATTTGGATGTGAGAATCGCAAGATTTCACAATATATTTGGTCCATATGGAACATGGAAAGGGGGTAAAGAAAAGGCACCCGCCGCAATATGTCGCAAAGTTGCGGAAACAAGAAATAATATCATTGAAGTTTTCGGCGATGGAAAACAGACAAGGTCTTTTTTGTATATCTCTGAATGTATTGATGGTATTATTCGGTTGATGGAATCTGAGTTTATTGGACCTGTGAATATTGGTTCTGATGAAATGGTGTCAATAAATCAATTAGTGACATACGTTGCAGAAATATCTGGAAAAAGTATTGATATAAAATACATCAACGGGCCAATTGGCGTGAATGGTAGAAATAGCGATAATCGTTTGATATATGAAAAAATATCTTGGAAACCAAGTCAATCATTAAAGACTGGTTTAAAAAAGTTATATGACTGGATAAATTCTGAAATTGAATAATTATTTATGAAACTACAAAATGATTATTTTCAAATAAAAAATCACCGGTCTTTGAATTAGGGTTGTAATCCATTACTAATTTGAAATTATATTTTGTCATCATAGTAAGTGTTTCGTTCTTTGTCAATCCACCTTCATATATTGTTTCTCCATATTCTAATTGAATATATTTAATACGTGGTAAAATACGAATCATACCTTCCATCACATTTTTCTCATGTCCTTGTACATCAATCCATATAAAATCAATGAAAGGGATGTCCTTTTTTAATACCCATTCATCAAGACGGACTGTTTGAATTTGAACGGAATTTAACAATTCAAAGGTGGATGGTTCATTCACACGACACAAAGATGACGCACCTGAACCGGAAAGGTTATGTTCTTCAAAATCTTTTTCATCAATAAATTTGTATTTAGTTGGAATAGAGGCTGAAGGTGCGGTTGCTTGATAAAACTGAACATCATCACCCGGTGTATTGGATACTGCCTTTTCTATGACTTCAACATTGGCAATAGAACCGCAAAACTTTTTTAAAATATGAATGTTCCTAGGGTCAGGTTCAAAACAATAAATTTTGCTGTTTGGAAAATACTTGTGAAACCTCAATGTATCTTCACCATAATGACCTCCAATTTCAATTATTGAGCTGGCATTTTTTCCAATAATACTTTGAAGTGTTGTAAATTTGGAATGATATTTTCCTAAGTCCATATTATCATAAACAGAAGAAATACTCATTTTATAAACAAATATAATTCTATTTATATTTATTTATATTTAAATACAAATTGTATGTAATAATAATGAATATATTGAATTTTCTAGGATATCATGAAAAATGGCATTTGAAACATTCAAACCGAGAACAATGTAAGTATAGTATCAATGAACCGATAATTGAATATATTTTAAATATAATGTCGATCACAAAGGGAACATTTGTTGAGTTCGGTGCATGGGATGGAATACTTTTATCCAATTGCAGGAAACTTTATGAAAAGCATTGGAATGGGGTATTCATTGAAGCAGATCATGATAAATATAAAGAACTTCAAAAAAATTATGCAGATGATGAACATGTAACAACAATTCTCTCATTTGTCGATGATTCTGCAAATAATCTTGATCATATTTTGATAAAAAATAACATCAATGATGTTGACTTTCTCAGCATTGATATAGATGGTTTGGACTTGAATGTCTTTAATGCAATGGATAAAATAAAACCAAAACTAATTTGCATTGAAGGAGGACAGGTTCTATTTCCAACAGATACTACAAGGGTAGAAACTCATATACAAGCAGATAATGTCACTCAAAGTTTGGTGAACTATATCAATGATTTTAAAAAAAAGGGATATCGTCTATTATGTGCGTATCAAGATATCTTCTTTGTACAAGAAGAGTACTATTCATTGTTTAATGTATCTGAAAATGTTTTTGAAAATTATTTGAACGGAATATTTGCCTTACCACGAATTCCGTGGTTATATGAAAAACAAAAACAATATAACATAACGAACGAAATAGTTGATTATATTATTAAAAATACAAACAATTCAAACATAACTCAAAGAAACAAATGGGTGAAAGATAATGAAAGTGTATTAAAATCAATTGAAACAAAATTACGAGAAAAATACTGTTGATTTTAAGAGGCAAACTTCAAATATTTTTTTGCAATATGGTCACATGAAAAATTCGTTTCAAATAGTGTATAAGCATTGTTCGTTATTCGCGAAATATCATCCGGGCGGGATAAATAATATTCTATTTTTGAAAGTAAATCACTCAAATCATTTTTAAAAGTAACGCATGTCTCTCCGTCTTTCAAATACTGGTTGGAATATGGAAATTCGTTACAAAACAATAAAGTTTTGCATCCTATCACCTCGCAGAATCTTGGTGTTAAATCACCATAATCCGCATTCGTTGCTATCCATATTTTACATTTATTTATAGTCCGAACATACTCATTTGTATCTACTATCTTGCTTTTGGAATAAGATTCATCACTGCACTTAAGGAATGTTTGTAAATTTGTTTGTTGGAGCATAAGTAGAATGCGTTTTCTTATGTTCTTTTCTAATTGAAGAAAGGAATCATTTCTATAGTGTTCAGCTCCATGCAGCGCACCAGTCATTCCTACATCATATACTTTGTCTAAATTCATGTTGCGGAACACAGTACTATCAAAAGGATAAAAGGTTTGATGTATTTGAATTTTGTATTTTTCTTCAAACAATTTTATACGATTTTGTTGCCCAAACACGATTATATTATTGTTTTTTAAAAATTTCATTTTTTGTTCTTGATACAAACTTAGTTTAAACAAAAAAGCAATAACGGGTGTCGTGGTATTAAGTACACTGTGATTCCATGTGAAGTTATGATTTGCACATGCACCATAACCTAAAATAATAACATCAAAGTTATTCAAGGTTTCGACACCATAATGTCCCAATGAATGTCCGATTATGAGGTGAATATCTTTTTGTAGCGTGAGACTTTTTCCAATGAGTGTATAATAGTGATACTCTTTATCATTATTCCTAGGTTCTATATACAAAACTTTTTTCATAGTAATAAATAATATGTTGTGTCTCTATATTATTTATTTTAAAGTAATTAAATAACCCAATTAAACCTCTCTATTTCTTTTGGATAAGTATTACGAACCTTTTGAATCATAATGTCTGTGAATTCAAGATTCTTTGATTTATTGTAATTACCAACATTTTCTCGATATTCCTTGTTTTGAATATTGAATTTTGATTTAATGAAATTCAAATCTTTTTCATAATTTTCAAAATATCCAATGAAGTCAAAAATACACTCATCGTGAAGATGCAACAATTCATATTGATCCATCCATGAAGGATTATTTGCATAATTTTCGTTGTCTATAAAGGTTAAAATAAAAGATTCAAAAGTGGGTGAATCTATATTCAATTTCCTATTAAAGTAGTTAATAGAACAATCCATATTGTAAAGATATTTTAATTGCGTAAATTTATTACGAACAAATGTAAATTTAAAATACTTATCCCAGTTTCTCGCAACTTCTCCAAAATATTGTTTTTTTATATGAACCGGTAAATTTCTATTTGAAATAACATCATCGTCAAACCCATTATCTCTAAGCATTTTAGCTATTGACGATCCACCTGTCTTTGCAATATGAAAAAATAATGTTTTGTTTTTTTCGATATAATCAATGCACCGTGTAGATTTTTACTATCAAAGTATTTGTTTATTAAACTTTCCTCCATTTTATTATCAAAATAAAAGTATTTAAATACTTTATTGAATAAATATTAAAAATGAAACTGTGTATTCACATTGTTTCGTCAAGAACAAAGTGTTTGAAATCGTCGCTTCAATCTTTTTATAAACATTTTAACCATAAATATCACCTACCTGTTTATGTTTATCATTTCGATAATATATATAGTCATGAGTACATTGCGGATATTCACAAAACACTGAGTAATAACATTAAATTTATTCAAGTTGATTATGGATTACCGCATAATTTAAATTTTGATGATATTTATTTTGTGAAACAAAATAACCCGGCGCGCATTGGTTATCACCACATGTGTCATTTTTGGAGCAACTTCTATGAATATCCGAAAACAGAATATAATAAATTTGATATTGCTTTTAATTTTGATGATGATTCACTGTGGATTAATGATTTTGACTATTCATATATCGATACTTTCATTCAATCACCATCGGTCATTATGTCTTTCAATGTTTACAGATATGACGTGAATCACAGAAGTAGAGGTGTGCGGACTGGTCTATGTTCATTGGTATGCTCTTACTGCAAAAAGTATGGTGTTGAACCTAAAAAAAAATGGATTAAAAAATTGCTATCCATAAGTGATAATAAAGAAAGAGAAGACTTTTTCCAAACACACCTCACTTGTTATGACACAAATGCTACAAAACTGTACATATATAAAGATGTAAATCACAAAAACTGGATGCATGAAGTGAACACATCAAATGGAATATATCGTTTTAGGTGGGGTGATAATGAAATATTGAGTTTATATCATGATCTTCATTTCGATACAGATGTTTTCATAATCGGGGATGTAAAAACAACCGCCGGATTAACAACTAACTACATTGACCCAGGTGGATTACGGCATATAACCGATTATGCACCAGGTGTCAAATTACCGAGAAAAATAAGAGATTTTTAATTTTTTAGTGGAAATATAATTTAAATATAATGTTATAGTTTTAAAATATAACATTATGCAGATATTACTTGTTGGTTATGGATACTGGGGAAAAATTTGGGAAAAAACAATTCAAAATTCAGAACATGAATTGTATGATATCATTGATCCTTATATTTTCAAGAACAGTATTGAAAACGTTGATTTTGATACAATTGATTCGGTCATTATTTGTTCATCCATAGACACACATCTAAAGCTATCAGAGCATTGTATCAAAAAACAAAAACATGTACTCATCGAAAAACCGTGTACTCACAGTTTAGATGATATTCGGCGATTAAGTGATATTAAGACGACAAAAAACATTGGGGTTGGTTATGTCTTGTTGTATTGTTCTGCAATTCAAGAAATAAAAAAATTGGAAGTGTGTTGGAAAAATGTTTTTTTCAACCGAAGCAATGGTTCAACCCAAATAAGAAAAGATTGCAATGTTGTGTACGACCTCCTTTGTCACGATTTATCAATAGCATACTATATGTTCCAAGTTATGCCTACTGTTTTATACTGCGATTATTCAGATGACAGTATATACTGCATACTTAACTTCGGGGGAGTAAAGTGTCATTTTTATTGTACGAGGATTGATAAAAAAAAACAAAGCAATTGTTTGTTTGTCAACGACGACATGTCATATTCATATGATGATATTACGAAAGAACTCGTAATACATGACAAAGGTGGTCAAACAAAAAAGTCGTACCATGAATATCCATTAGGTAACCAACTTAAATACATAGAAAAAAACTTTTTGGCGGATTTATCTTTCGGTATTAGTGTCCATAAAATTTTATCAATGGTTTGTTAATTAAAAACAGCGAATTCATTCATTACATTTATTTTTTAAATATGCAAATAGGATTTTGTTTATCCAAGTCAATATCTTTATTGATCACTGTATAATTATATTTTTCCAATAGTTCGCAAAATTTATCGATTCCATAATAATAAAATCTGCCATGATAAAACGGTCCATCGATATCATCGATCTCTTCTTGAAGAGAGTTGTATTTATGCCCCCTTACTCTGGCTAAAGGTTGATTATTTTTAACAGATTTTTTATAATCCGCAATCATTATTACACAAACCGTATTTAGTTTCAATTTATTATACAGATTTTTCAAATATTGTTCACATTTTCTATATGGAATATGACAAAATACATCATATGAAAACAAGAAATCAATTGATTCGTCTTTTAATTCTTTGCAATTATTCTCTTCAATTTGATGATAATTAATAAAACTCTTTTTTTCGTTTCCTAATAACTCCCAAAAACTGTTGTGTTCTGCAGAAAATATATCTAAACATGTGATTGTGTTGGGGTTCAATTGTGACATTTTCAACGTCCAAGCACCTCTCCCCGGACCAATTTCCAAAACATTTGTTTCAGAAGTAATATATGGTATGATACACTTTTCATATATTTCTAAACAAGATCTAGTATCTGATTTATAATTAATGTTAATTTTTGATTTGCTATGAGATGTCCTCAATAATTCATTTCGTTCTAGTTCTTCATTGGAAAATAATTCTAATCTATCCGCATTATAAAACCCTGTTTTCCAAACATTCAAATTTTTATCCATATTATTCAATATATATATGAAATTTTTATTTATATAAGTTTATTGCGTTATTTATATAATAAAATTATGATTTAAATATCAACTATATTTTAATATAAACCATGTTCTCTTTCAAAGAAACTGTCAAGAAACATAAGAACGAATATATGAAAGCTTTAGAAACTGTTTTAGACTCTGGTATAGGGATGCTTGGTCCAAAAGTGTTTGAATTAGAAACCAAATTATCAAACCATACAGGTTCCAAGAATGTGATATGTTGTCAGAGTGGAACATTTGCTCTATCTTTAGCACTCAAAGCACTGGATATCAAACAAGGAGATGAAATTATCACAACACCATTCACATGGATCAGTTCTACCTCCACCATCGTTCACTCTGGCGCAAAGCCAGTTTTCGTTGATATTGAATTAAACGATTATAACATAGATGTATCAAAGATAGAAGAAAAAATAACAAGCAATACAAAGGCAATATTGATTGTTAATATTTTTGGAAAATTAATAAAGAATATTAATACACTATTAGAACTCAAGTATAAATACAAAATATTCATAATTGAAGATGCTGCACAAAGTTTTGGTTCATTTGACAATACATATAAGAGTTGTGACGGTAAGATAGGTGACATATGTTGTACAAGTTTTTACCCAACAAAACCACTTTGTGGATTCGGTGATGGCGGAGCATGTTTTACAAATGATGATGTTCTTGCGGAAAGATTAAAGAAAATAAGAAATCATGGAATGTCCTCATATGGCGAAATAGAAATTCTCGGTTGGAATGCACGAATGAATGAATTTCAAGCAGCAATCATCTTGGTAAACCTTAATTATTTTCATGAAAAGTCAATAAAGAGAAAGGCAGTTGCCGATAGATATGAAACAGAAATAAATATTGAATGTGTTAAACCAAAGTTAGAGGAAGGGCACATGGTAGCTCAATATTCCATTATAGTGAAAGATAGAGAATCATTTATGAAATATCTGGATGAAAACAACATTGCCTGTAAAATATTCTATCATAAAAGTATGTTCGAACACAAATTATTTAACGAATATAAGGATGGTTCTTTTCCAAACACGTTGTATGTAACAAATCACATTTTGTCAATTCCTTGTTACGACACTATGAGTGTTGAGGAGATTGATAGAATTATTTCGGTAATTAATCAATATACGCATTAAAACGCGTTCTTGTGAATAAAAAATCAAATTATATTACTTTTTTCCAGTTAAACCGTATAAAATCCTTAGACCAATCCTTTGTCACTTTTTTTGATTCAAACAGTTTTGTATTCACGGTCGTGTCTCTGTTTATATCTGCTTCTGCGTCTGGAAAGTACAACAAGTTAATGTTTTTACATATATACACATCTACAACGCCACGTGCTCTATACCAAAAAATTGGATCCGTTTGCCCGTAATGACCTACTAAATCTTCTTCGCAACCACCAATGTCCCAATAGTCTTCTTTTCTTATCAAACAAATCGCTGGGTGAGGTTGGTTGTGTTTTTTATGACTTGTGTTCTCTGGAACATGGCGATTAAATTTAAAAGCAAATTTGTTATTACTATTTTTTTGCGATAGTTCTAGCAATTGCAAAGACATAGTATTATTGATCACTGTATCCATATCTAAAATCACCATGTAAGGGGTCTTACATTCTTTCGCTCCTAAATTGCGAACTCCCGCAATGTTGCAATATAAGTCTTGATTCACTTGATACAAATGTAAATCTAAATCATCGTGCTCTATATCCTTTAGTAGTTCATGGGCAGGATGTTTAGAAGCGTCGTCTATAATAAAAAAAGTGAATCGGTTTTTTTCTTCAAATTTTTTCCAATAATCAATATGGCGAATTAAGGTTGACTTTGGTTGATTGTAATAAGATAGAATAACAGTGATACTCTTTTCAACCATTCAATGAACAATTGTTTTATATTTAAATATATTTAAGCATAATGATGTTACATTTAAGTATATTGATGTCCGTTAAAACCGATCACCCCTCTATGTTGTACCAAATTGTTCCTCATAAATGAACGGCTTGTCAATAAAGGTTTCACTTTATTTTTCCACAAAACATAGCTCCACAAAGGTTGATCACGATGACTTAAACTATAAGGAGAATATATATCCCAAAAATCTTCAAATGTTTGTTGCAATTTCTTATTGTTTGGATCATACATAAAAACGCAGTTTTCAGGCATTGTGACTTTGTTTGGAAAATCATGATCACTCATATATATTTTAGTGACTTCACATCGTTCTTTTGTATCTTTTTTTTGTTTATATATTTCTATCAGTTCTTCATACGCACATCTACTGTGTGGTTGTTGTAAAATACTACTATCTTGATTTAACATTTTTTGTGCGATATCCGTCCAATCAACATTTGTTTTAGGGCATAAATAACAATCACAATAAACAATGATATCATATTCAGTATTCATGACGTCCTTGATAAGTTTCCATCCCATGAACTTTGGGTACCTCGATTTTATGATGTTTGACTTGACGTGTTTCAAATGTTCACTTACATTGATAATTTCCCAACTTGTATTGAAAAGTTCTTTTGAATAATTGGTAAATAATAAATAATCACACCCTGCAACTTTATCAAATCTTGTTGGTTTGTCGCTTGCCTCATAATTATCTCCAAATAAGCTGGTGACAAAACATATTTTCATTGTATGATTTGCTTGACCACTCGTTGGGGTATATTTATTACGAATAAAAAGAGTTTCTTTTTCAATCAAAGTATTATCAATATCTTTATTTGTGACTTGATTTTCATGATGAACGTTAACCATATATGGTTTGGAATTGTGTAGAAAAATCGGAGCGTCATATATAGCATTGATACGAAAGTAAAGTTCACAGTCCATGTACCATTTTATGTTTACATCAAATCTTTCTGAAACAGACTTATGTATTGTGAGACAACTAGGACAACCAATTTTATTACAAAAAATAATATCATGACTGAAACGTGGGTGATGTAAATAATAAAAATCTTTGTGGTTTTTTGTGTGAATATAACTATGAACTAACCATTTCTTTTCACTGTGTTGTTGAAATTCATGTACAATCTGTTGAATGACATCTTCATGAAATAAGTAGTCGTCCATAAATAAGATTTTTATATACACTCCTTGACAATGATCGATCGCATTATTTATATTCTGCGAAATATTTCCTTTATGGTGTGGATTATGTACGTATTTTATTGGATATTTATGCGATGAAAACTTTTTACATACATCTTTGATGGTGTCATCTGACGCATGATCTGATATTACGATTTCTATATTCTCGTAAGTTTGCTTCATGATTTGATTCAAGTTTCTAGTTAAAAATTCAGGTCCTTTTCCATTTGCTTCGTATGTAGATATTGCGATTGATACCAATTCTACCATATAAAGGTAGTATTGTATTTGTGTTTAAATAGTATATGTTTGTTTTTACATTATATGTGTGTTAATTTTGTTCCATTTTTTCAAGAACAAATCCTCCGTATTTTTGTCGCTTTGAGCAGGACCAAACCATGTACTTGGGTAATAAACACGATTTTCATTTTCATTCATATAAGCACCCCACCAACTAAAACTACTATTTGCGATAATGTTGTGCTGACATAAACTCATGACAAGCAATTGGACCCAATCTTCAAAGTCATGATTAATTTCCGTAAAAGTTAATTTTGAAAACTGTGCTTTCAAGTTCTGAATGTGGTTTTGAACTTCTTCTTTATTTTGTTTTTCAAAAAAACATAAGACGTTCCAGTCGTCTTTTTGTGTATCGCGAATCAACGCATGAAGAGCATTAATATAATATTCCAGTTTCATCACAGGGTGATGTTGTTGTATATGTTTGTAATCACCAATGCGAAAGTGCAACGAAATAGTGGACTGGAAAAAGTCTATATGGAATTTTTGTTTTATTTCTTCTTGTTGCTTCTTCAATTGAATCATATTGAATATGGTGTGTTTACTATCTTCAAAATACTTGGATGATTGAAAATAACCCATCAATTTAGTATTTTCATTTTTGGGAAATTCAGGTATAGAATTAAAATGAAAACATGGTTCTCTGTAAACACGCGTTATTGTATAATTGTCTTTTTGAAATATAGATAATCGCTTCAAAAACCTGTCCCAATAAAAAGGACGATCTTTACGTGTGGGTGTATTTTTTCTCTCGAAGTAAAATGGTTGTTTCATTTGAATAGATGTATGAATCAACGCAAATATTTGAAATAATTGATTACCAAGACCACCCATAATTTCAATTGTTATCATAAAAAATAATATATAAGATACTATTTAATCCTTTATATTAATTATCTAACATCAAATGATCATAGTTAATTATTTTTTTTTCAATGTCGCTATACTCATTTGCCAATTGAGTAACTGTGCGTGGATAAGAAATATACCATTTGTCTTTTTTCTGTAGTTGAATCCAATTCACATCTATAGCATTGATTCCATTTGATGGGTCTTTAATTAATTTACTTATACCTTCCTTTATATTTTCAATCATTGTATCATAATAATGATTTTTTACAACATACCCAGTTGTCGTATAGCTAAGAGAAATTCTTAATATATTATTTGTGATTATTTCAACAGGGGGGCGTAAATTTCCGGCCAATAAATAGACGTCAAAATCTGAAATATTCTCTATAAACTCTTTATGAAGAGACTTAAATTTAGGAATATCCGTGAAGTGAATATCATCTTCAATAATGACAATGTATGGCAAGTTTTTTTGCTTTGCCATTTGTAATAATCTCAAATGACTCATAGAACAACCAACGCGCCCACTTTTCGTTTTAACTGCATTAAAACGCTCATATTTCCAACCTAATAATTCCAACTGACTTTCAACACGTGTTCTACGATCCGTTCGTGACTCTAAGTTTATATAATATACATGTTCCATTTTATACTAGATATAGTATTTTTGCTTTAAATTATTTCTAAACTTTGGTAATTCTCAACAAAACAACAATCCCATATTTTCCGCCTCTATGCTGTGTTCATGAACATCATAGAATAGATCCATTTGTTCTTGCGAACGAAAACGAAAACTGAAATGTTTATTTTTGTCTTGCCTTCCAATGCGCCCAATACATTGAATGATTTTCTCTTGGCTCATATGTTTCATATCCTTTCCCAAATAACAATGGCTAAACTGATAATTCGTACCATAGATGTAATCGCTATTGGCAATAATCAGATACAACGACTTTTGTTCAGCCAATTGTTTCATGATTTCCACATAACGATTGTTTTCTTCCCCAATATCCACATTTTGGGATGCGTTCGTACAAGGCATGATTTCATTGGAAAAC
>MDTG01382847.1_pt1 | contig 12144 bp, 8 predicted proteins | sample 811421 | NCBI WGS metagenome assembly MDTG01 (sample SAMN05326645, study PRJNA326480) | marine metagenome | isolation source: seawater | place: Pacific Ocean: South East | collected 2011
TGTGCCTACGTTACGGCTAAAACTAAATCATTTTGTTAAAGAATGTGAAGGGACAAAAAAATAACGACAAGAAAAACAAGTTTTTTATTGTCAATGTTTTTCATAAATTTAGAAACACGAAACAACTTATCTAGTTCACACGAAAATTAATAGGTAAAGTTAAAGCCCAAATGACTCGATTTTTTACAACAAATACTGATTTATTTTGTGGATGATTTAGATGTTGTACATCATGTTACTCGAAAAAAAATAATTGCCCTTGCAGTGGTAAGTCCCATGACTGCCATACATTTTATAAAGGATAGAAATTTTAGAATAGTCCATGTTTCAAAGTTCTTAAATTCAAAAGAAGAATTAGAAGAACTAGATATCTATGAAAAAGATAAATCGCCTTGGATAACAAAAGACCATAGAAGTGAAATTGCAACTTTTTTAGATTTATGTATAGACGAACAAATTTTAGAATGCCATATTGAAATTGAAGGCGGAATAAATTTTAGTTTCTCTACGGGCGAATTATATGTTCGGTACGAGAAAATTGAACAAATCGCTGATGCAATCAAAATCATACTGAATTATCACGGATATTACGCTAAAGATAGAATATGGGATTATGTATCTAGGTATTCCTCACACTATGACATCAAGACACTTCAATTTCTCAATACAGAACAAATCACCGATGAAATGTTAGACATTATGTTAGCAAAAGGAGTTAAATATCTTGAAGAAGGACGAATATACAATGATGAATTAGATGAATTAAAAAAAAAGAAAGAACAAAATAACCCTAATTGATATAGAATTTTAATTATCGCAAAATGACGTTGATTCCAGCTTTGACAGAAAGTGAAAAAACCTCTAAAGCAATTAATAGCTCTAAAGGAGAATTTTTAGTAATTGAAAAGCTCAAGACTATTGCAAGTGAGAGAAACTGGATAGTATACAGATCGTTACGCCTTGAAAATCATCCAACGAAAATCGAGGGAGAAATTGACATTGTGATTTTCACGATTTTTCATGGAATTATATTATTGGAAGTAAAAGGAAGCAAGCTAAGAGTAAGAGATGGCAGTTGGTCAACTTTTAATCGAGGAAAAAACTCTTGGGAAAATCTTATAGAAAGCCCATTCGAACAAATGAATAGTGGTTATTGGGCATTTAAAAAAGAAACCAAAGAACTATTCCAACTACACAGAATAAATCCACTCATAAGCTGGGGCTGTATTTTCCCTGAAAGCGAGGGTATAGATGGAGGGATGAGTTACCCATCATGGAGATACTGCAGTGGTGCAAAAACGCATGACCTAGAAAACTTTATTCAAGTATTAGCAAAAAAAGAGCGGAATAAATTATCCAACCTTGAGAGAAAACAACAAACTACACTAGACTTTAAATTAAATTGGAAAATTTTAAATATGCTCGCTCCGATAGAGGGCGGTAATGAAGAGGTTAAAATGGAACTAAGCGAAAGTCTCATTTCTCTTGAAAAAGAAACATCATACATCCGTACATTGATCAATGCCTTTGCATCTAATCAACTGATTTTAGCTGAAGGTGCGGCTGGCACAGGTAAAACCAGGTCTGCCATTTTTGAATGTCGAAGACTGAATGGATTAGGTTTAAGTTTCCAATTAATTTGTTTGTCAACTCTTCTTGCAAGTAACATATCAAAAAACTTAAAAAAAGAGATAGAAATAAATCGTAATAACAAGATTCGCACTATTCATAAAGGCATTGAATTACAAGACGATACTGACGCACTTATTATAGATGAAGCCCAGGACATACTGCATTTGATAGAAATTAGAGATTTGATTTTAAAATATGCCGAAAATGGAAGAAATATCAGAATATTCGCCGATTTCGATTTTCAAAATCTAAACGGTGATCGAACAGAAACAATAGAGTGGCTAAAAACAAATAATTTAGATTTTGCAACTTACAGACTAAATAACAATTGTAGAAACACCATTGATATTGCAAAACGCATTCAAGGAATAGCAAAATTAGATTCAGGTAAATTTTCGGTAGGTTCTACAAATGGACTACCCATGAGGTTTGAACTAAATGCAAATAATGAAAATGTTTTTGATAAAGTTAATAGCTGCATTCAAGATTGGACATCACAAAATTATCCTGAGAATTCAATTACAGTGCTAAACTATGATCGGCAATATCCCATTGAAAATGAAAGCGAATTAATACAATCATTGAATCTAGAAAAATACAACTCAGAAATTGAATCATATGACCAAACTGGGTATTGCAGTATTATGGAATTTAAAGGAATGGAATCCCCCTGTGTTATAATTCTAGTTAATGTGCTCGATGAGAATTGGGAAACCTATATGTATACGGGCATTTCTCGAGCGCAACTTATGTGTTACATAGTTTTTTATGAAAATTTAAATATGACTCATTTCCAAGAACTAATCAGAAGATGCAAGATTTAAGAGAAGATATAGTAAATAGAATGCGATGGGGGCTCTATGGTCCCAATTATAGCGACAAGAGAGAGACTCTAGACTTGTTTAACGAGCTTCGAGAGCACCCTACCAAAATATTTATAACAGGCATAGTTTCCCCTCAGCTAAATTCAAGTGAAGACGAAGAAGCAGAGGACGAGACTAAATTCTCAAAAACTGCAACCAATGACTCCTCTCACGGGTTCACCTTCGCAGTAAAAAAAGACGATAATAGCACTCTAGAAATCGGAGCTGATTATTCTATTTACAAAGAAGAAAATAAATCCTTTGTTCGAGAATCGATTAAAAAAAGATACCAAATAAATATTTCAGAATTATTAAAAAACCATGTTTCTGAGGAAATCCTGCATGATTTTGGTTCTGGGCATTTAATTAAATTGATACTAACACAGCGGAAAGAAATTAGCTCAAGCAATAAAATCATTTTCACACTTTCAATTGTACATTATGGAAAAGAAGCTAAAGGCTTTAGGCCTTACGATAAATGCTTATTTCATACGAGGATTTGGGCTAAATCAGAGAGTTTCGATGCTCTTCCGTTGTCAGCTAATGGATTAACTGAAAATGAAAAACAGGGTGAGCTTTTATATAGAAATCATAAGAGATATGCCTTAGGTCATAGTTGTGGAACTCAGTATATAAGAGCAGAATCCAGAATTGAATCTTCATTTTTCCCTTCTGCGGATGTTCCCGTTGTAACTCATAAAAAATTAGATTCCAATGCCTTATCGATGTTGCATTGGGCAGCTGATAATCATAATTATGAGGTGCTTTTCGATATCTCTAAACATTATAAAAACTGGATCCATCAACAACTCGAGAAGAGTCATGATTTATCTGATTCACAAAAAGTCACATTAACTCAAAATATTGAAGACGCCGATAGTTGTTGCAAAAGAATCGAAGAAGGTATTCAGACTTTAATGGCAGATGAGAAGTTACAAACTGCCTTTAAATTAATGAATGAGGCAATGTTAAAACAGCAAATTCTTTCAAAACAGGAGACTTTAACCCTGGACGCTGATAATGAATATGTAGATTTTGATGTTCTGGATATATCGTCTTGGCCAGTTCAAAACAAAGAGTTCTTTGGTAAATGGCGTCTCTTTCAGATGGCATTTATCTTGATGTCCTTGAAAGACATAAGAAATCACGAGGATAATGCCATGATGGATTTAATTTGGTTCCCAACAGGAGGAGGTAAAACTGAGGCCTACCTGGGATTATCAGCTTTTTCGCTATTGTACAATAGATTGGATAACGATGAGCATAAGGGAGTTAAAATTATAATGAGATACACCCTCAGACTTTTAACAGCGCAACAATTTGAACGAGCGGCAGTTATGATATTATGTCTAGATGATATTCGTCTCAGGGAATCAAATCATTTAGGAGATGTACCATTTCAAATTGGCCTTTGGGTTGGAGGAAGTGTTTCATTTAATCGTCATGGAAATCCAACAGAAGAATACACCAAAAACCCTAAAACAGCCAATCAATGGTATGATAACCTATCATACAAATATCCCATGCAATGGCCATGGGTGCTTCAAAAATGCCCTAGATGCAATCGTCCATTTGGTTTAGAAAAAAAGGGGGATACTTGGCAAGTTTATGGAGTAAAGAGGAATAAGGACGATAATAAAATAATTTTCTCTTGTAAATGCAGCCGTTATAATCAAGGTTGGTTGCCAATAACGGTAGTTGATGAAGATATTTATGACAACCTTCCTTCGCTTGTTATTGGCACTGTTGATAAATTTGCAAGATTATCATGGAAACCAGAATCTTCTAAGATTTTAGGAATTAACGCCTTGGGTAATAACAGGCATAGTAAGTTATCTTTAATTATTCAAGATGAATTACATCTGCTAGAAGGACCATTAGGAACTATTGTTGGACTCTATGAAAGTGGAATTGATTTTTTAATTCAAAGCACCGGAGCAAACCCTAAGAGAATTGGCTCATCAGCAACTTTAGCCATGGCCAAGGAGCAGTGTATGAGTTTATATGGGCTTCAAAAAGAAGAAGTACAAATCTTCCCACCTCAGGTATTAGATTGGGATGACAATTTCTTTTCTCACGTAGACAAAAGAAAACCAGGGCGAAAATATGTTGGGGTATATGCAAATGGAAGCCCTTCAAATAAAACAACACAATACAAACTTTTTGCAAGCCTCAAAGAATCATCACACTACCTAATTGAAAACAACGGAGAAGAATATGAGGGTTATTCTACCATGTTAAATTATTTTAACTCAACAAAAGACCTTGGTCATTCTCTTAGTCTTTTGGGTGATGATGTACCCCAAGAATTAAGACGTCTTCAACATAGATATGGTGTCGAAAACAATCACAAAGTATACTTAGATATCGGATATGGATTAGAACAACTTCATGGTAAAGTAAACAGTTCAGACATTCAAAAATCAATGCATCGTTTAACCAATAAACGCAAAGAGAAAAACCATGTACATACCGTATTAGCAACAAATATGATTTCTGTTGGACTGGATGTATCACGACTTTCATTAATGACAATTATACATCAACCAAAGTCTATGTCAGAATACATTCAATCATCTTCAAGAATCGGAAGAGGCTCAACACCAGGATTGGTCTGCGTCATGCTTTCTGCACTCAGAACAAGAGACAGAAGCCACTTGGAGGACTTTGAAATGACTCATGCTAAAATGTATTCATTAGTTGAACCCTCCAGCCTAACACCTTTCTCCTTGACGGCACTAAATAGAGCGTTTGCGGGAGTGCTTATAGCCGTCTTCAGGAACCATCCAAAAAATGGAATGTCTCAATTTAAATCTCTAAATGAAGATGTGGTTGCGGAGGTTCGATCATTTTATGAAAAACGTGTAGGAATAATTGATCCAGCGTCAAAAATAAAAATGCTCGAAATATACGATGATATTTGTAAAAAATGGATAAGTAAAGGTTTTCGAACTTTTGGGAAAGAAACTCACATAAATTTTGCTGAGAGACCATTGATGGTACCATATTTAACTTCCTTAAAAGGGACAAGCGTGGAACCCTTCCAAGTACTACAGGCTATGAGAAATGTAGATTCAAATATTACGATAAAAAAAATAGAAAATGGACAGTGAAAATTCGATACGAAAAAACGAACTGCTTTACCAAAGTAGTATTGGAGGTCTTTGGACAAATAATTCGGATGAAACATTTATTGTCAAAGCACCTAAGTATTGGAAATGGAAAGATGCACATGGAAACGAGGTTCCTAGCTCTAACATATCGGAAAAAAACGTAACTAAATTATTAAAAGTCACGAAAATCATAATGGCCCCAGGGGCGAAAGATAAACATCATCCCTTTCATGACGGGAATGTCGTTGTAGGAAGATTTCCCGGATGGCATAGATGCAAAGGCTGGAGGAAAAATGAGAAAAAACGATGCGGAAAAATGATTAAGCTTGCTCAAGGAGACGAGCTACCAATGTGTACCGTCTCTGATTGCAGTGGAAGAGATGTTAAAGACAACAAGGGATTTAGAAAATCTACCTATGCCCCAATTCGTTTTATGTTAATTTGTTCAAATGGTCATATTGATGATTTCCCTTTTCATGAATGGGTTCATAATACAGATACGTGCAATAATCATCAATTACGCTATAATGATGAAGGTATAGCCTCAGGTTTAAAAGGAATTAAAATTGAATGTGAGACGTGTTCAACTGAAGTGAAAACTAAATACCGGACCATGGAAAGAGCCATGCTAGCCGAAAATTTCAAGAAAAAAGAAATATCCTGTAAAGGAAAATCTCCATGGCTAAATAACGAACAGTGTCAATGTGATGCAGATGTTACGGGTGTCCAAAAATCATCATCAAACATCCTTTTTCCTATTGTTAACGATTACATTTTTTGTCCAACATATGATAGTCTTCCCAGCTGGATGAAAAATTTCATCGATACGGATGCTAGGGGTGAACAAATAAAAACTATAAAGGGTCTTGCGCCAACTTTACCTGCTAAAGAGTGGGTTAAAGCTATTACCCATGGACTAGAATCATCAAAAATTGAAGAGTTAATAGAGCATACTGATGAAATTATGGAATACATCGAACCGACGAAAAATACGGAAGATGAATTCGAGAACTCAAATCAAGGAATGAAACAAAGAGAATATGAACGATTTCATAATTTCCCTGAATCTCAAAGACTCGACGATTTCACCGTAGTTCGTCCGGATATTTCGAGTTATTCAGAGTTTATTTCAAGTACAATTAAGAGTATAACACTTTTAGAAAAATTAAGAAATACGCGTATATATGTTGGTTTCACAAGAGTTAGGCCTATATCCGAAGAAGATGGAGAAACTTCTTATAAAGAAATTATTAAAAAATGTTACGGAGAGGACCAGGTATTGGGAGATATCATAAGAGGAGAAGGGATTTACATGGAGTTTCATCCATCATTATTACAAGAATGGGCCGAAAGAACAGACGTGAAATCCAGATTTGATATTTTAAATACCGAAGCCAAAGAATCACTAAATCAGAATGGTGGCGTAAAATATATGTTTCTTCACTCATTTTCTCATGCACTTATTCATGAAATGTCTATATATTCTGGATACAACACCTCAAGCATAAGAGAAAGGATTTATTTAGGTGATGATGGCAAAAATGGAAAAATGTGCGGTATTCTTATATATACCGCATCGGGAGATAGTGAAGGTTCACTTGGAGGCCTTGTACGACTCGGAGAACCTCAGCACCTCGAGGCTATTATGAGGTCTGCCATCGAAAAAGCTATGTGGTGTTCAAGTGATCCATTATGCTCGCATGCTATACCAAAAGGACTAGACGAGAAAAATTTAGCGTCCTGCCACCACTGTTTATTATTACCTGAAACATCTTGTGAAAATCAAAATCAATTTCTGGATAGAGAAACTATAAAAAGTCAAAAAAATAGTAAATTAGGAGTATTCAAAACTTAAATTATGCCATACGAATTTTCACTACCCAGCCCTGATGATTTGTCAAGAGGACAAAGGATTGCACTATTAGCACAGGCAGAAGATACCTTCATTATAACTGGTTGTCCTGGTAGCGGTAAAACCACTGTAGCAATGATGAGAGCTAGGAACAAGGGCGCCGACCCCAAACATCACTACACAGTATGGGCTAATTTGCTGTACGGATATTTAGTTAATTGCTCCGGAAGATTAGGTGTTTCAGAGCAACATTTTAGTACTTTTTACTCCTGGTTCTACGCAAGATACAGAACTTTCGCATTTAATTATGGTAAGGTTGACATTACAACCGTTGTATCAAAGTTAGATAATGATTCAAAAAAATATTCCGAACTTCAATTAGATGAAGGGCAAGACATGGAATTAGAAATCCGTTGTCACCTAAGCAATATTGCTAATAAACTTGTAATATGTATGGATCCTGCGCAAGATGTTAAAGGACAGTGTGATGTAAGCACAAATGAAATTACAAAAACGATTGATTATTTAAAGAACAATTTAAATAAAAGAGTTAATCACTTTGCATTAAATACTAATTGGAGAAACACAGAGGCCATATTTCATTTTTCACAAGAAATTGTCCCTGAAATTAGAAATCAAATCAGAGTTGATGAGTTTGCTAAACCGGGAGGTAAACCTCCAAAATACAAACTTACCAACACGTTAAATGATAGCCTGGTCGAAATTGAAAAAATTATAAAAAACTCACCAGGAACAAATATTGGTGTCTTTGACGATAGTTTGGAAAACCTGCATATATTGAGTAAGCACCTTAATAGTAAGGGTATAAGAAACACTGTATACGATAGTCATGAACACAGAAAAAGAAGACGACCAGAGAAATTAAGATTCCTAAAAAGTATGGAAAATATTGTCTTGTGCACTTTTATATCATGTAAAGGGCTTGAATTTAATACCGTAATTTTTATGGACATTAGTAACTGCTCTGACACGCTTAAAAATAAAAAGGGATATTATGTTGGAGCTACAAGAGCGAAAGATGACTTGATTTTATTGGCATCAAACAGATACAGAATACCATCGTGGTTTGAAAGAATACCTGAAAGTAAAAATGGAAAAACACTTTACAAGGATTCAAATAAGCAAAGTGTATGGCCAGATATAAATGACTTAGTTTAATATGAAAGAAAAGAGACCAACTAAAACAGAAATAAGCAGAGTGACGATCCCAAATCGCTTTGAATTCTGTAAAAAATATGGACTTACACCCGCAGAATTTGCGACTGGAACGATAACAGATACCAAGGATAAACTGAGAAGACATTTTTATTCAGAAGAATACCTTTACAGTCCGATAGATTCATCTGTCGATGAAAAGTCAATTCCTATCCCGCATAATGAAATTAAAACTGAGGTAAACGACGATAAATCAGATGAAAAAGATGAATCACCAATATTAGACCCTCAAGTTCAAAATACGCCTGAAGAACCGTCAGGAAAGGCTCTGAATGATGATTCTAATCCAAAGGAAGGTCTTTTCGCTGAGCCAGAGAAATCTGATACAAAATCAAAAGTGCATGAAGATCAATCAAAATCAGAGCCCCCCCCTATTCCCGACGAAAAGAAAACATCAGATGACCCGAGGGAATTAGATGAAGATAAAAAGATAGACCAGGAGCCTGAAATTAATGAAACAAAAGGCTTGGCTGTAACCCACGATGAATTATTGTTTTTCTATTCGAGAGGATATATTTGTCACCCGAGAATGGTTTGTTTTCTTTCTAAAGACAAAGACAGCGGTCACACAAAACTTATCAAAGAAAATGATATCAACCTCAATGATTACAAAGACATAGAATGCAATGTGGTGATAGAACTAAATAATGAAGCTCCAAATTCGTTAAAATTCGATTCTATCATTGCTCTCGATGAAATAAAAGGATTTAAGGTATCAAATGAAGCAAATAAAGATGCCTTAGGCACATTAATTAGAAATTCCAAAACGAGAATCAATATACCTTGTTTTATTGATAAGAGCATCTTAAATTTAGAAAAAGAGTACTCTAAGGGTGATATAGATATTTCTAAAGATGAAGAGCGTCATATCTTGGCATTTAAACAAATTGATGCTTTAACTGGTGGATTTTGTTGTGCTGCGCACATTGAGAGAGAGTTGCTCTTAAAATTTAAGTTGCCTGAAAAATCCTTACCATTTTATGGAATGATGTACGAGATATTCGCATCAAAACAAGAACCGAAACCTGGAAAAAAAGGAATTAGTGAAATACTCATCGATTTTGTGAATAAGTTTTATTCAAACTCAAATGACTTAAAAAAGTATCATAAAGAAGCAATTGAACATATCTTTGTAGCAGAGCGTTTTCATGACATCGTCAAAAATTATCAATACAGCGAAAATGCACGAATTGCGCAGTTTGACATAACGAAGTGCTACAGACATATTGAAAACGACGAACTTACCGAGGCCATTCAAAATCTTCCCTATCCATTATCCGGAATAAGAGATCCTTTCTTTTTATTTAGTTTGTTTTTAAAAAAATTCCCGCAAGCTAATATTGACGCTTCGCAGGATAAACAGAGATTTCTTATCTCGATAAAAGAATTCTTGGATGAAAAATATATCAATATTGAAGAGGGGAAAAGTTTAGCATTTCTTTTAGGATATTTTGTGGGCTACAGTAAATTATTTGACCCGCCTGCATCACCAGATAGATGGAAGACAGAAACATTACCTAAGAAACAGGGTAATATAAATGGCTGGGATGTTACAGAATTATTTCAATCGGGTCTATTTTTTAAAAGTATTGACCAAAATTATTCAGAAAATGAACTAGCCGTAGGTCACCTTGAGACATTTAGATTTAATGAAAAATTGGTATTAAATAATAAAGAACTAATTGACTTAATTGATGAACTAAATAACTTATTTCAATTTAAAATATTTAAATCAAATCAAAAAAATGAATCAGCGGAGTCTATAAAAATCGTTAAACGACTACCCATCATAATATCAGGTCCTTATGCATGTAAGATTGGCTATGACGAACAGGGAAAATGTACTATGCATCATCCAGATTTAGATTGTTTCGAAAAATACGTCTCTGAAATAGATAAAGAATCCAAAGAATTTAAAAAATTCATTTCAACACTAAATATATATTTCGAAGAACAAACTATAACTGAACGTCATGTCAATGAAAAAATTGATTTTCTTAGGAAAGAAATCAAAAATTCTGGGCAAATTCCGAGTCTTTTTAGTAAACCGATAATGGATATCCGTAATTTCCTTGTCCGTGATGCTGACGATTTACCATTTTAATTCTAATTGATGAACTCTCTTTTAATAACTGCGAAATCACTGGAGAAAAATTGCCATAATTATATTAATCGAAGTACACTATTAAATGATTTTGAAGATTTTTTGATGTCGAATTTCAAAGATATAAATGAATTTCAGAACCGTTCTACAGATGAATTTAGGGCATTTGAAATGTTAACATTTGTTCTCATTTTTGATAGAATTTATCAATCAAAAAGTGATCGTTCTATTCTTTTCATTATAAAGTCATTAGCACAGGAAAACTCATTTTTTGATAATCTTCAAAAAGTAATTAATCTACTTGACATTGAGGATTCAATAATAAACATCGAAAGAGATTGGGAGAATGGCGTAATTCAACTATTTAAAAACATCAAGGATATTCAGTCAATCAATTCATCAATACTAACTACCAAGGGAGTTTCTGTCTTATCCGACAGAGTCTCCACAAAAATTATCAGTGGCATAAAAGAGGCTTTGTCCCAGATTTCAATGGGACCCGCACTTATGCCAAAAATGATTTTATTTGCTCAGGAGTTCAACATAGAAATGGCTAAAATCGTGGGTTGGGTAAACCACGAAAATAATAAAATTGAGGACCTTTCTGAATTAATCAATTGGGATTTCTAAATCATCATCGAAAATCCCTACATAATTAACAACATCAATATATTGTTCCGAATATTTTGAACGTAACGATTCAAACAAAGAATCTAAGGTCGATTCAATCTCAAAATTTAATTTCCAATGTCTTTCTAGTAAATTCATTCCCAATGGGGTATTGGATATCTGATTGAATATTTCAAGACAAAGTAACACGTCATCAACATAACCGATTTGACCCAGTGTTTCCTCAGGATACAAATCATTTGGAATGAAATAATATCCAACACCAGCCAGTACCATAAGTCTATTTTCATTTGACAAATCTCTATCCTCAAGCAAACCGAGTAGAGTATCAAAAATCCTTGGGACCTCTTTTATTATTTCAGGTATACCTTCACCTCCGACACAATCCCTGATAAGTTCCTCCTTGTACTGGTCGAATGCATTAGATTTATTCATATTATGAATTTAATTAAAAATATAAAAACTAGTCATCTGAAATTAGAAACTGAAAATATTTTAATCACATAACAATATTAATAACTCGAAAGTTTATTAATTGAGTAACTAAATCATGTCAACGTTAACCGAAGTCCTTTTGGAACTCAGAGATTCAATAAACATACTATTTTAGATTACGAAACCTTAATCCTCGTCAAACACCTCATCATTGAGTCAATCACCTGAGACATCCGATCAAAGTCTAATGTTTCGATATCATCTGACATCTTGTGGTAA
>MDTG01386847.1_pt1 | contig 12144 bp, 14 predicted proteins | sample 811421 | NCBI WGS metagenome assembly MDTG01 (sample SAMN05326645, study PRJNA326480) | marine metagenome | isolation source: seawater | place: Pacific Ocean: South East | collected 2011
AGCTGTCAAGAACATGAATTATATTTCCTCCCTGTCCAACAAAAATGTGAGAAGCATATTTTTTTATAAACCTTGCTATATAATCAGAAACTTTCATTTTATGGGTCTTTTATTTTAGTTCTATATTAGAATTCAACAAATACTAAAAAAATAATATTTATTTTTATGGCTTTAGCAAGTAAATAATAACTCACTATGGTTCAAAACTTATTATATACTTCAGGAGTAGTTCTATTGATCTTTGCTTATAATAAGTTTTATTTTTTATTTTATAAAAAAAAAATTGTTTTTTATAATTATTTTATTAAGTTTATTTACTACACTTTATTAAACTGTGTTTTTATCTATTTTTTTTTTGATTTCAAAAAACTACAATATTTTTTTTTAGAGTCTTTAATTGGATTATATTTAATTTTATTCATTTCAATTTTTTTTACTGTCTCGCTTAAATCTTATGAGAGTCCTACTGCATTAATTTATAAATTAGTTAAAAGGAGGACAAATTTTCAAAAGTTACATAGACATTTAAAGCAAAAGAAAATAATTTCCTCAAGAATAGGGGATTTAAAAAATCAAAAACTTATTAAAGAAAAAAATAATAATATTTATTTATCTCCATTAGGCTTATCTTTTTCTAAGTTTTATACGTTTCTGATGAGATTTTTAGGAATTAAATCTAAAGGTTAATATGTATACACCATTTTTTATTTTAAACATTTTTTTATATCTAATTTTCTTAAAATTTTTTTTAATTATTTTTGGAAATAAATATATTTTTCCAGTACGTATAGCAGAAATATTTAATTTAATTTTAAATTTATTCATAAATTTAATTTTGGCCTATTATTTTTTTAATAATAGTATTTTTATTAATATTATATTAATTAATTTAGGTTTATTTTTTATATTATACAGTATTTGTTCAATGATAAGCACATCTCCAAGAACAAAAATATTGCTTGATTTATATAGATTCAAAAAAATTAATAAGAAGAAATATTTAATAAAGCATTATACTGAAAAAAAAGTTCTTAAAAATAGAATTGAAAGGTTATTAACAAATAATGAAATAATTTATAAAAAAAATAAATCGATAGTAATCAATAACAAAGGTATAAAATTTTTTTCTCTTGTTGCATTTATCTTCAATTTAATGAAAAAAATTTGATTTATATTGTGTTAGTTTAATGTTTCGTTTAACAATTGATAATTAAATGAATATAGGTATAAAAATTAAAAGTTAGACTAAATAAAATATTAAATGACACAATTTATAAATAAAAAATTTGCTACCGCTGAAACACCCCGACCAAGTAATGATTGGCTGAACAATCCAGAGGATGAAAGAAAAAATTTAATCAAATCTAAACTAAAAGAAACCAAGGAATTTGAGGATTTTGAGGTAATAGAAGCCAAAAATAATGGCAATGTTACTCTTAGAATAGAAAGAAATATTCCACCAAATATAAGGGGTCCATTATTGCTAGATTTAGAAAGTTCTTTAAAAAATTCAATTGAAAAGTCGATTACTATTTGGCTTGAACCTGTTGGAGATAAAAGTAAGTTAAGAAAGTTAAGAGGAATAGAAATTAAACCTGAAAAATAAAAAATGAATTCTGAGAAATTTGTAGATAAAAATGCTATTGAAACTAGAGAAGGTAGGTTAATAGTAGATTCACATAAACTGTCCTATCATTATGACAGAGTGCAAGCTTTTTTAAATGGTGAGCGAATTGCTCCTGTAAGTGTAGATATGGCATTAACTAGAGCATGTGGGGCAATGTGTTCATTTTGTTATGCAATGGTTCAAGAGCCACAGGAAAGATCGGCAATTAAAGTTAAATCTGCCTTAGACTTACTTGATGATTTTGCAGAAATTGGTGTTAGAGCTGTTTCTTTAATTTCAGATGGAGAAAGTACTCTATCCAAAGCTTATGTTCCATTTATTCAGCACGCTTCAAATATTGGAATAGATGTTGGTAATGCCACTAATGGATGGGAGTGGGGTCCAGAAAAAATAGAACAAGTTTTGCCTCATCTCACTTGGGTAAGGTTCACTTGTGCAGCTGGAACACCTGAAGGGTATTCAAAAATTATGTTTAAAAGTGAAAAACATACGGAAGTTTTTGATAAAGCAATGAAAAATATTCGATATGCAGTTGAGTTAAAAAAAAAATTGGGTCTAAAAGTTACTTTAGGATTACAAATGGTTCTTATGCCAGAATTTAAAGATGAAATTATGCCATTTGCTAAATTAGCAGTTGATTTGGGAGTTGATTACGGTGTTATAAAACATTGTTCAGATGATGAGTTTGGCACATTAGGTGTTGATTATTCAAAATATGAAGAAATGTTTCCAATTTTAAAAGAGGCAGAAGCATTAAGTAACGAAAAAACAAAAATTACATGTAAATGGGACAAGATAAAAAATAGTGTATCAACATATAAAAGATTTTATGGTCCACAATTTTTACTTCAAATAAGTGGAAGTGGCTTAGTTGCTCCAGCAGGTTTGTTTTTTAATGCAAGATATTCGAAGCTACATATTGGAAATTATGTAGATGAGCGATTTAAAGATATTTTTAAATCAGATAGATACTGGAAAATAATGAACTATTTAGCTTCTCCAAATTGGGATTGTCAAACGATGATGGGAACTTTACCCATTGCCCATTATGTTAATGAGGCTTTAGACAATCATATTAAAGGTATCTCAAAAATAATACCTAATTATGGAAGTAAGCCTTTGCATCATAATTTTTTATAAAACCAATATTTATAACAATTTTAAAATTTAAAGATTATGTATGCTGAATTTTTAATTATAAGTATTTTACTTTTTTTAATCTATTTGAATTTTTCCTTAATTGGAGCTTACGCATTAAACTTTTTTAAGGCTGAATTAAATATAAATTATAGCTTTTTTGTTGGATATTGTATTTTTACTATTTTCTTAACTTTTTTGTTTAATTTTGTAAATTTAGATCTCTCAAAAATATTAATTTTTTTTTCCATATTATTTTTATTATTATTATTTAATTTTGGTTTGAGTGGTACTCTTTTTTTTAAAAAAATTTTTTTTAATTTTTTAATTTTTTTTTTTACCGTTAATTTTATTTTTTTTCTTTCTTGCACTTCTTTATAAAGAAAATTTTTATATTTTTAGAGGAAACTACTGGGATTTGTTTAGTCAAATTTCCTATGGATATATTTTTTCTGAAAATAGTTTGGCTGATTTTAAAATGCTAGTTTTGCATGAGTTAAGTTCTTTAAAATCTTTTGATCATACACAAATTGGTGAGCCATATAGCAAATCTTATTATTTTTATTTTATGGAAAAATTTACCCATAGACAGTTACAAGGTCTATATTTAGGATTGTTATTTAAGTTAAAACACCTTGATATTTTTATTTTAACATATGCTTTTAAAGTTTTTTTTATTTCATCAGTACCAGTTTCTTTTTATTTATTGATAGACTCAATAAGTGAGATAGACAGTTTTATAAAAAAATACATATTATCATTGGGGTTTGCTGCAAGTACATGGTCAATTTATATTTTTGAGATAGATGCTCTGGCTCAAATTTCAGCTTTTTCACTATCAATCATTTTGATAGCCTTTGGTTTAAGTTTTTTTAAAAAAAAAAAATATTCTAGATTTGACATTTTTCTTTTATCTTTAATTTCTGGAGCATTATTTTTAACTTACCCTGAACAAGCGGTAGTAATGATAACTTCAATATTTATTTTATCGTTGATTTTTAAAAGGGATATTTATTTTAAGAAAGATACAATTTATGCTTTTTTATTTTTCATTATAATAACTAGCCCAAAATTGTATGGTTATATAGACTCATCAATACATATGTCATTCGCCAAAAACGATTTTTGGGGATATTTTGGGTCATTTATTTTAGGAAGTAAAAATCTTGTAGCTGATCAAGAAAGCATAAATTATATTAATGCAATTATAAAAAATAATCAGCAAAATAACTTTTTAAAAATTATTGAAATAATAAATTTACATTTTGAAAAAGGATACAATTATATCCTTTTAACAATTTTACCTTCGTTATCTGGTTTCTATTTTTTAGTAAATGGACAAAATTTATCATTCTTAAATTTATTTTTTTTTAATAATTTTCAATTTTTATCTAGTTTTTATATTTTTTAAAAATTTAAGTACTTTAATTCCCAGTAAAAAATTAACTCATGTTTATTTTAAATATTTCTTGGTATATTCAATTTCGTCAATATTACTTTTTCTTTTACAGTTTAAAATTTATATTGTTTTAAAATTATTTTTTTATTTGTCGCCAATATTTTTTATTTTAGTTGTTTATAATTTTTCAACGAATAAAATTCGTTTTCTACTATTAATACCATTTCTATTTTTTCCACTAATTAAATACTCAGAAAATAATAATGGAATAGGTAAATTAGATTCTTTCCCTTCAATTTTAAATAAAGAATTTAAACAAAATTTTAATTGGTCTTTTCCAATCAAGGAAGTTAAAAATTGCAGACTTGTTAATCTAGTGATCGACAACCAAATACCTAACATTTATGCCTCATTATATTTAGACTCACATAAAATTAAATATGTAAATAATTCTAAATTCGTAAATAATAATAATTCATCAACAACAACATTTGATTGTGAAATATTTGTAAATAATAAAGGATTTTTTATCCTAAGATGATTTTCTACGTTTTTTTGCTAAAACTATAATTTCGTTAGTAGGAATTAATAAATGAAAATTTACAAAATATTTTTTAATAATAATAGAAATAAAATTAAAAATTTTTGAATTAAAAAACATTGCTAACCTATAAAATAGATCGTGTATAAAATAATTCGCAAAATATGTTTTCTTTTGAAATATTTCAAAATTACATTTATTTAATAAAATTCTTAAATTTTTAAAACTGAAATAAAAAGTGTGCTCAGGCGGTTTAAGTTTATATATAGGTAGCAGGCCTTCAGTATCGATAGTTGTAATAACCAATGTTCCATTTTTTTTCAATAATTTATTTAGGTTTTTTAAGGTTTTTTCTGGATCTAACAAATGTTCTATTGTTCCTATAATAAAAATTATATCAAATTTAATATTTTTATTTATCAAAAGTTTTTCATTTGAGAATATTTTAAATTTGTTTTTTTTTGCGATTAATCTAGCATATTTACTTTTTTCTATTCCAAATACTTTGTAATTTTTTTTCCTTGCTTCATTTAACAAGAACCCATATCCGCAGCCATAGTCTAATATTGTTTTTTTTTGCGAATTATTCTTCGAAAATATTTCTATTAATTTTTTTGAATTTTTTTTATGTGCAATCTTATTTGAATCATAGCTGGCATAACCTTCAACTGAGTGAGACATGTTAAAATATTTTTTTGTATAATATTTTTTAATATCAGTATCTGAAAGCTCACCTTCTTGCACATAGATGATATTACACTCTGAACATTTAATTAACTGAATTTTGTTAATTTTTTTGTGTTTAGTTAAAGAATTTTTTTTTTTACATATATAACAATTATTCATAATTTAATTTTTTTTATTATAAAAGTTGGAATTTGAATGATGTTTAGAAATAATGTCATTATTGACATAATTTCTATCATAAAAAATTTTATCTAGAGCTAAATATTTTTTATTAAAAAAGTTTAAAATTTTTATTTTGGTTTTAAGGAAAAAATGATCATTAAAATAGCTAAGAGGATAATCGTTAAATAAATAATGCAAATAAGTAAAATATACGAAATTTTTAATAAAATTTGATATTTTTTTTGGAAATAATTTAAGAATAAAGTTTTCTTTTTTAATATAATTTAATCTATCCTTGTTAAGATGAGAAAAATTTTTATCAAAAGCAGTACATAAAAAAGGTAAAGCTAAATACAGTTTAATTTTATCCTCTTTAAATTTAAAAGGCCAATCAGGAATACTACATACTTTTTTATTTTTTTTTAATATTTTCTTACAAGTTGATTTATGAATTTGATAAGCTGCACAGCTAAATAGGTGTGAAGCGGACTCATGAATATGTATACTTTGATTATTTAAAATAATTGAAAATTCTGATTTTTTTTTTACAAATCCAGATGGTGTCGCAAAAAATGATAAAATTTCATTTCTTTTTACTGACCTTTTTGTCCTGATCCATTCTAAAAATTTATCTGAAATATAAATATCATCTTCAAGTATAATTGCGTTATTAATATTTTCTCTTACAATTTTTTTATAAATAGCAATATGACTTGCTGAAGTCCCAATTTCTGCTGGAGATAAGTATCTACCTATATTTTTTTTTGTTTTTAAAGGATCGTAAATTTTTTTGAGTAATTTTTTTTTTATTTTTTTACCGTCAATACCGTAAAATATTTCAAATTTTATTTTAAGGTCTTTTAATCTTTTAACTGCAATTTTCCGTTTACTTCCTTTTATTGTAAGTAAAAATATTTTCATAAATTTTTATAGCAAATCTAATATTTATTGTTAATACTAACTGATTAATTCTATACAATGAAAAATAAAGTTTCTGTAGTATTCTTTACGTTTAAAAGAGCAATTATTTTACATTCAGCTTTAACAAGCTTAATTAAGTTTTCTGGACATATTATAGAATATCCAATCAACATTATTTATCATTATGATAAGGATCATGATGCCTCATATCGTCTTTTAAAAAAAAGATTTAAAAATAAAATAATTATTCATAAAAGAAAAAAACAAAGTTTTATCAAAATTTTCTTATTATTATTAAGACCTTTAAATTTGCTTTGGGTTTTAAGATATCCTTGGATGTTGAAAAATTATACAAATTTTAAAGATTTGTTAGAAAAAATACTTTCAGAAGACAAATCTAATTTAGTAATGTTATGTACTGATGATACTATTTTTTATAGAAAAGTAAGTATTACCAAAAAAATATTTAATTTAATTGAACATCTAAAAGAAAAAGTATTTTTTAGAACAAATTTTGGATTAAACTTAAAAGGTATTTACTACGCTAGAAAAAAAAGCTACGAAAGATTTGAGAACAGTAGGAGTAAATATATTATCTGGAATTCAAAAAATAAAAATTGTAACTACCATATGAAGTATCATTTTCAGGTAGAGGGTGCTATTTATAATAGGTTATCATTATTTAGATTTTTAAAACCTATTCTTTATCATAACCCAGTAACTTTAGAAGCAATTGGATTTAGAGAAGCAAAACTCAGAGGTTATTTTTATCAAACAATATCAGAAAAAAAAAGGTCAGCTGTTACATATGAAATCAATAGTGTTCAAAAAGATACAAATTTAAGGTTTAATTACAGAATGCAACTAAATCCAGTTTTATTGATGAAGGCCTACTTGAACAATTATATTTTATATAATGTGATACCTTTTAAACAACAAAATTTGTCAAAAATTGTTCCTAAAATAGTATATGTAATTAAAAATAAATACAAAAATAAAAATAAATATAAAAATATCTTAAAGTTAAATTTATAATATGAAAAAAGTTTTAGCTATAGGAGCACACTTTGATGATGTTGAATTAGCAGTAGGTGGAACACTAAACAAGATTTATAAAGCTGGAGGTGAAAGTTACAAACTAACACTAACTGATAATATCACCTTATCAAAAAACTTAAAATTAAATATTGATTATAAAACCTCAAAAAAATCTAGTGCAAACGCCTGCAAAATATTAGGTGTTAAAGAAATTAAAAATAAAAAAATTGTTAGTTGTTCTAAACTCTCTTACACAAAAGAGTACATGCAATATATCGAGGATATTATTTTTGATAAAAAAATAGATACAGTATTTATGCATTATGATCATGATTTGAATCAAGATCATATTGCAGCATCAGAAATATGTAAAACTGCAGCAAGACATTGTAATAATATTCTTATGTTTCAAAGTAATTTTTATTTAAATTCAAATAATTTTTCACCATCTATATTTATCAATATTGATAATGAGATTAAAAATAAAAAAAATTCACTTAAATGCTACGAGGATTCACACAATAGATACAACAAACTCTTTGATTTAACATTTAAAAGAAATGAGATATGGGGATCATATTTTGGTAATACTTATGCAGAAGCTTTTGTGCCAATAAAGCTAAAGTATGAAATATAAAATAGTTCTAGTATGCTGTACTAATGTTGGAAGAAGTATAATTGAATTGTTTTTGAACAACCGTAAATTTAAAGGGATAGAGCTAAGTGGAGTCTTAAATTTAAATCATAAACACGGTCTAAAGAAATCAAATTATGATAGCTATATTGATCTAAAAGAAAAATACGGAATTAATGTAAAATACATTAAAAGTATAAACGACAAGAGTGTTTATAATTGGTTGAAGAAAATTGATCCATCAATAATTATTCAGTCAGGCTGGTCACAAAAATTCTCAAAGAGAATTTTAGATATTCCAAAGTTTGGATGCATAGGCCAACATCCTGCTCCACTTCCAATTGGTAGAGGTGCAGCATGTGTTAATTGGGCAATTATATTAGGCTATAAAAAATGGGGGGATTCTTTTTTCATAATGGATGAAAAATATGATAATGGACACATAATTGGTCAGCATAAATTTACGATTGAACCAAGTGATGACGTTAAAACTGTTTACGATAAAGTATGTATGACATCAAAAAAAATTTTCTCAAAAAATATTTCAAATTGGGTAAAAGGAAATTTTAAAAAGACAAAGCAAAATTTTAAAAAAATTATTTATTTCAAAAAACGTTATCCTGAAGATGGTGAAATAGATTATTTAAATGAAAATAATTTAGTTGCACATAATAAAGTAAGAGCTCTTACAAAACCATATCCTGGTGCTTTTATAATGTTTGGTAATAAAAAACTATTTATTTGGAAATCTAGATTGTTGAAAAAAAAAAATATTAATTATAAAAATATAAACAATAGGTTATTCGTACAAAAAAATATGCTAATTTTAGCTCTAGGAAAATTTTCAAAAAGTTATCTACAGATACAAAAATTCCAGATAAATAAATTTCCTGAATTAAATATTCAAAATATAAGTAAATATCTTGAATTAAATTAGGAATAACTTGATAAAAAATATTATTATTAAAAAATGTTTCCTAAACCAAAAATTTCAGTTGTAATTCCAACCTACAATAGACCAACAAATATTCAAAAAATTTTGCATAAATTAGTATTATCAAATATTTCTAATGAAATATTAATTTGTGATGGTGGAAGTAATGCATTGTCAAAAAAAAAAATTAAAAATTTAATAAATAACTATTATTTCCATAACATTAAGTATTTTGATATAGGTAAAAATAATCATTCAGCAAAAAGAAATAAAGGTATTAAAGCATCTGTAGCTAAATATGTTGTACTTCTAGATGATGACTGTATCCCCGAAAATAAATTTTTAGAAAAATATTTTTCAATTTTAGAAAAATATAAATATACAGATTATTTATTTTGTGGATCTGTTTTATACCCCAAAATATTAATGAAAAAAAAATTTATTAAATTTAGACAATCACGTCATTTTATAATCGAAAAAAAAAAAGAAAGTGTCAAGAATCAACTAAACCCAAAAAATATTGTCACAATGAATATGGCTTTTAGGAAAAAAATATTAATTGATAAGAAAATTTTTTTTTATGAAAAATTTAATATTTATGGTTTTGAAGATTATGAATTTGGATACAGATTAAAAGAAAATAATTTAAAAATAATAGCTTGTAATCCTAAAATTTATCATAATGATGACAGAAGTTTTAAACAATATTTAAATAAAATAAAATTTGTAGGATATGAGGGAAGTAATTATTTAATAAAGTTAAATAAAAAAGCTTCTCTAGAAAACAATTATATTAAGATACAAAATAATTTATTTATTAAAATAATTAAAAAATATAAATTATTTGTTAATTTATTAATATTTATTGAAAAAAAATTTATTTATTTTGAAAAAAAATTTCATTTTCCTAATTTTTTATATAAGTTGTTAACTGTTAATGCTTTTTTAATTGGATATATCATGTCTAAAAATAAAAAAAATGAGAAAATTTTTTTTGGGTGGTATAAATAGTTCTTATGTTTAAAAATAAAGTGGTTTTAATTACAGGTGGAACAGGATCTTTTGGCTCTGCATTTGTTGATTATTGTTTAAAGAATAATTTCAAATTTAAGGAGATAAGAATTTTAAGTAGAGATGAAAAAAAACAAGATGATTTTAGAAAGAAATTAAATAATAAAAAAGTAAAGTTTTATATTGGTGATGTGAGAGATTTATCAAGTTTAGATATCGCTTTTGAAAAAGTAGATTATGTTTTTCATGCTGCTGCATTTAAACAAGTACCTTCTTGTGAATTTTACCCAATGGAAGCGTTAAAAACAAATGTTGTGGGTACAAATAATGTATTGGATATGTCAATTTTAAAAAAGGTAAAAAAAGTTGTGTGTTTAAGTACAGATAAAGCAGTTTATCCAATTAATGCAATGGGAATTTCAAAGGCTATGATGGAAAAAGTAGCAATTTCAAAATCTTTAAATAGACAAAACTCCACTACAATCTGTGTGACTAGGTATGGAAATGTTTTGGCATCTCGAGGTTCGGTTATTCCTTTAATGATTGATCAGATTTCAAAAAACAAACCATTGACTATTACTGATGAAAATATGACAAGATTTTTAATGCCCATGTCAGAGGCAATTAAACTTGTTATATTTGCGATGAAGAACGCTAAAAATGGAGATATTCTTGTTAAAAAAACTTTTTCAACAACTATTAAAATTTTAACAAATTCTATAATTAAATTTATGAACAAAAAAAAATGGAAAATAAAAAAAATTGGTAATAGACATGGAGAAAAAAAACATGAATGCTTACTTTCTTCAGAGGAACTAGCAAAGGCAATAGATCTTTACTCTTACTACAGAATTCCTAGCGATGTGAGAGATTTAAATTATAATAAATATTTTGATAAAGGGAAAAAAAATAAATTAATTGAAAGTTATAGTTCAGATAAGGTAAAGATTTTGAATGAAGATGAGTTAATTAAACTTTTTAAATCAATTAAAAAAGATCTGAAAACTATTTAATGAATTTAAATTATTTTTAATTAAATGAACATCTTAATTATAGGAGCAGATGGTTTTATCGGTAAAAATTTATATCAAAGGTTAAATAATTTTGTTAATTACAAATTATTTAAAATTACAAAAAAAACATCTGATAAAAGATTTAAAACTTTAATTAATAATTCAGATATTATCTTTCATTTAGCAGGTGCAAATAGAGAAAAAAATATAAATAATTTTAAAAAAAACAATTTATTACTTACAAAAAAAATTTGTAAAATTTTAAAAAAAAAAACTAAAAAAACTAAATTAATTTTTGCATCAACAATACAAGTAAATAAAAAAAATGCTTATGGTATCTCAAAAAAAAAATCTGAAAACGAACTAATTAAAATTAAAAATGTAGAATTACATATATATAGATTGCCTAACATTTTTGGAAAATGGTCTAAGCCTTTTTATAATTCAGTTGTGGCTACATTTTGTTATCAAATAATAAATAAAAAAAAGATTAAAATTATTAAAAATGAAAAAATAAATTTTGTTTATATTGATGATTTGATTAATAGTTTTTTAGAAATAATAAAAAGTAGAAAAAAAAATAAAAAAATATTTTTGCAAGTAAGACCTCAAAAAAAAATATCTATTAAGAAATTAGCAGAAAAAATTTTATTTTTTAGAGCGAATTTAGATAGGCTAGAATTACCCTATATTCAAAATGATTTTGATAAGAAGCTTTATTCAACATATTTAAGTTTTATGAAACAAAATAAAGCTTATTTTAAAGTTAAAAGAAATAATGACAGTAGAGGAGAGTTTACTGAATTATTTAAAAATAACAGGTTTGGTCAAGTTTCTTTTTTTACAATTAACAAAAATAAAACAAGAGGGGAGCATTATCATGATACAAAGACAGAGAAATTTTACTTAATAAGTGGGAAAATTAAATTTGATTTTTTTAATATTTTAACAAAAAAAAAATTTTCCATGATTCTTAATGATAAAAATAACAAAGTAGTTTTTACAATACCTGGTTGGTCACATAAAATAAAAAATATTGG
>MDTG01316065.1_pt1 | contig 12143 bp, 13 predicted proteins | sample 811421 | NCBI WGS metagenome assembly MDTG01 (sample SAMN05326645, study PRJNA326480) | marine metagenome | isolation source: seawater | place: Pacific Ocean: South East | collected 2011
TGCCACTTAGAATTGTATCTTTTTTATCTTTAAAATCATTATATTGTCTTTCTCTTTCAGCTTCCCTAACATTAAAAGTAATTACTTGTTTTGCAGTTTGAGCAGCAATTCTTCCAAAGCCAAAAGATGGCAAAGGTTCTAAAACTTCATCTCCAATTTTTTTTTCTTTATTAGTTTCATTAAGTGTTATTGCATCTTCAAGTTTGATTTCTGTATTAGCATTTTCAGGATTTTCTGAAATAATTAATTTTCTGAAGAGTTCTATATCACCATTTTCTCTATTAATTAAAACTTTGATTTCATTGTCTTGACCAAATTTTGATTTCGCCGCTTTAGCTATTCCAGTTTCCATTGAACTAATAATTAACTCTTTATCAATAGACTTTTCTAGAGCTACAGCTTCTGCAATTCTTAATAATTCTAGTTTATCTGCTCTTTTATTTAACATGTTTTTGTTTACTCCAAAAAAAAATGGGCTGAAGCCCATTTTGTAATTCCAATAATGTAAGAGCAATATATTAAAGTTTTTTTTTAATTCAATAAAAACTATTTTAAAAAAACCTCAGTTTTATCTGTATTTTCCCATGAAAATGCTCCATCACTTTCTGGTATTCTTCCAAAATGACCATAAGCTGCTGTCTTTTCATAAATTGGTTTATTGAGACTCAGCATTTCTCTTATTCCCCTGGGGCTTAAATCAAAATTTTCTTTGATTTTTTCTTCAACAAATTTATTTTTTTCTAAATCATCATCAAATAAATTTACATAAATCGAAAGTGGTTTTGAAACACCAATTGCATAAGCCAATTGTATCAAACATTTGTCAGCAATTTTCGATGCAACTATATTTTTAGCTATATATCTTGAAGCGTAGGCTGCTGATCTATCAACTTTAGTAGGATCTTTTCCCGAAAAGGCTCCTCCACCATGAGGAGCAGCTCCACCATATGTGTCAACAATAATTTTCCTTCCAGTTAATCCACAATCTCCATCGGGTCCACCAATAACAAAATTTCCTGTGGGATTAACGTAAAACTCATCTTCATTAAATCCATCTAAAAAGTTTTTTGGAATTGAATTTATCATGTAGGGTCTTAATAATTCTCTAACTTTAGCTTGATCAACATCAGCTGAATGCTGTGAAGATATAACTACAGATTTTATTTGTTTGGGTTTTCCATTTTCATATTCAAATGTCACCTGGCTTTTAGAATCTGGTTCTATATTTTTTAATTTTCCAGATTTTCTATCTTTCGCCATTAATCTTAAAATTTTGTGTGAATAATAGATGGGTGCAGGCATCAATTCATTTGTCTCATTACATGCATATCCAAACATAATCCCCTGGTCACCAGCTCCTTCATCTTTATTGCCTGAAGAGTCTACACCCATCGCAATATCAGCTGATTGAGAATGTAAGTGACTTTCTATTTTTGTTGCTTCCCTCCATGTAAAACCTTTTTGGTCATAACCAATATCTTTAATGCAATCTCTAACCTTTTGAATTAAATCATCTTTTTTAACTTCTGGACCTCTAACTTCACCAGCAAGGACGACTTTATTAGTTGTTGTTAATGTTTCACAAGCCACTCTTGCAAAAGGATCGTTTTTTAAATAGCTATCAACTACCATGTCTGAAATTCTATCTGAGACTTTATCTGGATGTCCTTCAGAAACAGACTCGCTTGTAAAAAGAAAATTTTTTAAATCACTCATCAGGAAATTCTATTAAATGAAAAAATTAGGAAAATATATAATAAAATAATCATTAAAAACATTTTATTCCCATATTTTGAAAATACTGTTTCATTTAAAACTCTTGTTTCATAAAAATCTAAATAACCAGCTTGTCCTAATTCAATTTTATTTTCAATGAAACCAGTGGGATTAATTACAGCTGAAATTCCATTATTAGCAGATCTTAATAAATATTTTCCACTTTCTATTGCCCTAAACACACTATGCGTGAAATGTTGTTGTGGTCCAATAGAGTCTCCAAACCATCCATCCTCTGAAACATTTATAATAAAATCAAAATCAGAGTTTTTAAAAATATTTCCAGAATAAATGATTTCATAACAAATTAATGGTAATAATTTTATGTCAGACTCTCCTTTATTTAATGTTATTATCTCTCTACTTTTTCCATTACTGAAAGATTGGTAATTATTAGTTAAAGACTTTAACCCTATTTTTCTTAAAATTTTTTCAAAAGGTAAAAATTCACCAAAAGGAACAAGCCTAACTTTTTTATAATCAACAACAAGATTTAGTTTATGATCATAAATTGAAATCGTATTATAAAATTTATTCTCATTTTTGTCTTTTTCATAACTATTAATTCCAATTGCTATCAAATGGTTTTTTCCAAACTTTTTATTGAACAAAAATTCAAAATCTTTTATTTCCGATTGATTAACATTTGGTATTACACCCTCAGGCCACAAAAAAATTGTTTTCATTTCTAAATCTGGCTGACTTATATCAATTAATTCATTAATAACTTCTGCAGGATCAATATTACTATAAAATCTATTCAAATCTATTTTTGAACCAACTATTCTGACTTTATAAACATTAGTATTAATATTGGATGATTGAAATGATTTTATTTTAGATGAACCAAGATAGAATAAAATAATTGGTGACAGAAGCAAAAATACGCATACAAAAATTTCTTTTTTATTTTCTCTTAAAATAAAAATTGTTGGGCTACAAAAAAAAGATATACACAGAACATTGAAACCATAAGTTCCTATCAAAGATATAATTTGTAATATTTCAAGATTTTCTGAGAAACTATAAGCTATCAAATTCCATGGAAAACCAGTTAAAATATTTCCTCTTAAAAATTCAATTATGCCTAATAAAAGTGAAAATAAAAATAAATTACTAAAAGGTTTTTTTATCTGTATTAAAAAAAAACAATAAGTAGCTAAACCGTAAAATAGCGCAAGAAATGAAGGAATTAAAATTAGTGCTAAAGGTATTAAAAAATTAAAATTTTCATCAAATGTTAATGAGATTGTAATCCAATATAAATTAGTAAAAAAATATCCAAAACCATAAAGCCAGCCATATACAAAAGGATATTTGTTTCCACCTGACTTTTTTTTTTGAAATATGTAAACAAAAAATAAACCTATGGTAATAAAATTTATTAATAAATAATTATATGGTGGTAAGCTAAGAGATGTTAAAGCACCAAGGATAATTAAAAATAAGAATTCTAAATAATTTTTTTTTTTCAATTTAATTTATTTTTTCTAATCACTGACTGATAAATATTTTGTTCTTCTTTGAACATTTTCTTATAATCACTGAGTTTTACATGATCAAAACTTAGTAAATGTAAAAATCCATGGATAAATGTTTTAATAACTTTGTGTTTAAATAAATCTATCTCTTGATTTTTAGGCTTATTCATGAAGTTATAACTAATTACAATATCACCTAAGTATGATTTGTTTTTCATTTTAATTTTACTCTCAGATGGAAACGATAATATGTCAGTTGGTTTATTCTTATTTCTAAATTTTTTATTTAATTTTTTAATATTTTTATTGTTAGATAGTAATAATGTAAAAGATATCTTTTTATTTAAAAACTTATATTTTTTAGGAAAAGATTTACAAATTGATTTAAAAAAAAAATCTTTTTTTTTTATTTTTTTTGACCAATTTTTCTCTTCGGATAAAACTTCGATACTAATCATTATGATTGCTATAAGCTTTAACAATCTTGGACACTAATGGGTGTCTGACTACATCCGAATGATCAAAATCAATTACAGAAATTTCATTTAAATGAGATAATAATTTTTTAGACCTATCAAGGCCAGACATATTCTTGTTGGGTAAGTCTATTTGTGATGGATCTCCATTCACTACTATTTTAGAATTTTCTCCAATTCTAGTAAGAAACATCTTTATTTGAGTGTCAGACGCATTTTGCGCTTCATCTAAAATAGCAAACGAATTTTTCAAAGTTCTTCCTCGCATAAATGCTAAGGGTGCAATTTCAATATCTCCTATTTCAATCATTCTTTGAATTTTTTCAAAATGAAACAAGTCATATAAAGAGTCATAAAGTGGTCTTAGATAAGGATCCACTTTCTCTTTCATATCACCTGGTAAAAAACCTAATCTTTCACCTGCCTCAACAGCTGGTCTTGATAAAATTATTCTTTCTATTTTTTTTTCAAGTAACATCGTTAGGCCAACTGCGACAGCTAAAAATGTTTTTCCAGTACCTGCTGGTCCTGCAGAAATTACAATATCACTTTGTCTTAATGCTCTTACATATTTTTTTTGTTTTTCGGATCTTGGAATTATAGACTTCTTAGGAGTCTTAATAATATCTGTAACATTTTGATTTTTTACTTTTTCATTAATCATAAACTTATCAATAGATGATAATATGTCTTTATTTTCTATATTTCCATTATTAATAAACTGATTAGCTAAAAATTGTATTGCATTTTTAACTACTTCATTTTTATCATTAGTTGATTTTATCAGTATAGAATTTCCTCTTGAATATAAATTTGACTCTGTAATTTTCTCTAGTTCCTTCAGATTTTTATTAAATTCTCCAACAACACCCATTAACAAATCATTGTCATGAAAAATTACACTAAGTGTATTATTATCGGAGTATACGAATTTTAAATTGTTATCGAGTTTTTTTCTTGTACTAATACTCAAATTTTAAGCTACCTTTTGATTTAATTGATCTACAATCTCACCAAATAATGTATTTCGATTGCTTTTTTGAATTCTAACTTTTACGATTTTTCCAATTAAATCGTCACTACCATTAAATAAAACTGATGTCATGTACTCAGATCTACCAAAGAGTTTAGATTTATCTTTCATTCTATTTTCAACCAAAACATCTATTATTGAGTTTTCAAGGGATTTATTCATCTTTTTTTGATTATCAAATAATTTTTGTTGAACAATCTTCAACTTTTCTAGTGATTTTTTTTTATCCATTATAGGTAAATCTGATGCTACTGTTCCAGGTCTAGGATTGAATATAAATGAAAATGAATTTATAAATTTTACTTTATCAATAAGTTTTAAAGTATCATCTAAGTCATTTTCATCTTCTCCTGGATATGAAATAATAAAGTCACTTGAAAAATGGATTTTTGGATTAATTTTTTTTAACTTACTAATTATTTCTAAATAAGTTTTGACTGAGTGTTTTCTATTCATTAATTCTAAAACTTTATCAGATCCACTTTGAACTGGTAAGTGAACTAAAGGCATTAATTTTTTTGAATTTTTATAAACATCAATTAAGTCATCTGTCATATCTTTTGGATGTGATGTTGTATACCTTATGCGTTTCAAACTAGAGAATTTTTCTAATTCTAAAATTAAATTTGATAGACGTGATCCTTGAAAATCATATGCATTAACATTTTGACCCAAAAGTATAATTTCTTTTGAACCACCGTCTACTAACTGTTGAGCCTCTTTCAAGATTTGATCAACTGGCCTAGAATATTCTGGTCCTCTTGTATATGGAACTACACAAAAATTACAAAATTTATCACATCCTTCTTGTATTGTTAAATAAGATGAAATTTTTTTTGTTTGATTTTTAATTTTACCTAAGTACTCAAACTTAGAAATTACATCAAACTCTGTTTCCTCTTTTTTCTTTTTTTTTTTTTTGATAATTTAATATTGTATCATTAATTTTATGGTAAGCTTGCGGGCCTATTACTAAATCGATATAAGGTTCTCTTTTTAACATCTCCTCATTTTCTGCTTGAGCCACACAGCCAGCAATGATTACTAAAGGTTTAATTTTGAATCTAAATTTTTTTTTTACTCTTCCAATTTCGTGATAAACTTTTTCTTTAGCCTTATCTCTTATATGACAAGTATTTAAAAGATAACAATTAGCATCTTCATATTGATCTGTTTTTGTAAAACCAATTTTTTTAACAGTATCAAATATTCGATTAGAGTCATATTCGTTCATTTGACAACCAAATGTTTTTATAAAAATTTTTTGACTCATTTTACTTGGTTTTCTTTTTTACCCCGTAAAGTTCTAATTTGTGATCTACTAAAGTATAACCATACTTGTCTGCAACATTTTTTTGGAGCTTTTCTATTTCTTCGTCTACAAACTCTATTATTTCACCTGATTTAATATCGATTAAATGATCATGATGACTCTCTATCATTGCTTCATATCTTGCTTTTCCACCTTTAAAATCATGCTTAGTTAAAATTCCTGCCTCTTCAAATAATTTTACCGTTCTATATACAGTTGCAATACTTATTTTGGAGTCAATTTTTGAAACACGATTGTAAAGTTCATCTACATCAGGATGATCTGACTCACCATATTCTGCTTTAGACTCTGAAATAACTTTTGCAATTATTTTTCTTTGTTCTGTAAGCTTAACTCCTTTTGATAAGCACTTTTGTTCAATGGTTTCTGACATAATTGATTCTAACTTAAATAAATGGGATTAATCAAATTTTTTTTAATCTTTAAATTATCACATAGATTGGGAACATTTTCATAGTTATTTTTTTTCAATTTGTCAAAATCATCAAAACTAAAACAATAATAATCAATTTTTTTGGCCACATATATTGCCTTAACAACTGCTAGAGAATTTCTAATACCTGCAAAACTCCCAGGACCACGATTTACATATAATTTTGAAATTTCATTTATTTTCAAATTGTGATCTTGAAGAAAATCATTAATTAAAATAGTTAATTTTTCATAATTAGTTTTACTATTTTCATGACTAACACTATAAATATTTTTATCCTTTATGAGCATAAAAAATACTTTTTTATTAGCAGCATCAATTATCAAATTATTCATAATAGTTTTTTTATTAACCACAAATTCTAAATCAGAAGAAAATAATATCAAACAATATTCAGGAGATGAAGGCATTTTATCGATAATGTATCATAGATTTAATGAAAATAAATATCCATCCACAAATATTCAAATGGATGTATTTTTAAAACATATACAATTAATAAAAGATCTGAATTATGAATTTATCCATCCAGATGAATTTAAAAAAAAATTTGATGTTCCAAAGAAACAAAAAAAAATACTTTTAACAATTGATGATGCATTTCAGTCTTTTTATGACTCTGCTTGGCCACATCTTAAAGAAAAAAAAATACCATTTATTTTATTTGTTTCAACTGAACCTGTTGGAAAAGATGGTTATATGAATTGGGATCAAATAAAAGAAGTAGATAAAGAGAGTTTTGCAGTAATTGGGCATCATTCTCATACACATGAATATTTAATTGATGAAAGTAACAACGATTTTATTAAAGATATAGAGAAAGCAAATTTAATTTTTAATAAAAAAATTGGATATATACCTAAATTATTTTCTTATCCATTTGGAGAATATTCTGAATTTATGAGAAATTATATTTCAGATAATTTCACTTATGCATTTGGTCAACACTCCGGCGTAATAGATATTAACAAAGAAAAATTTCAATTACCAAGATTCCCAATTAATGAAAATTATGGAGAAATGAAAAGATTTACATCAATCATAAAAACTTATCCACTTGAGTATAAAAGTTTAATTCCTATTGAAAAGAAACTTACTAAGCAAAATAATCCTCCAATTTTTACTGTAGAATTTTTTTCTAATCAAAAAAATATTGAAAACATAAGCTGTTATTCTAATGAAGGAGATAAATGGGAAAAGTCTGATATAACATTAAATAATAATATTTTGAATATAAAATTTAGAGAAGCCTTTATTCCTAGAAGAGGAAGAATTAATTGTTCGTTAAATGATAATGGTAAATGGAGATGGTTTGGTACTCAGTTTATAATTACTAAAAATTAGATTAAACTCTCTAACTCGAGACTAGAGGGTAAAAGTTTTGCATTATCAAAATCTTTTAAATTGTTTTGCTCAATAATTTTTCTCAAAATTTTAACATATTCCTGTCCTGTCTCTGCATACTCATCCAAGAACTGTGAAAGAATAATACTATCTAATGGCTTACCTTCATCTCTTAATTGTGCTCTTGCAAACCTAAACTCTCTATATGTTTTGTGAGTATTCAAATTTCTTTGATAAGCTCTTACAGAAGCTTGCAAGACATTAAATTTCATAACTTTATGTCCTTTATTTTCATCAGCTTCTTTAGGCTTTAGACCCTCACCAGACCAAGTCCATTGGCCAAAAAGAGCATTACCTTCCTGAGCAAATCTTGATGTACCCCATCCCGTTTCTTTTGCTGCTTGTGCAAGTGCTAAGGAAACTGGGATCTCATCCATTCTTACTTTAAGTGTAGAAAGATCCTTTGATGGAATTCCATATTGTTTGTATTTTTTATCCAACCATTTTTTTTCTAAATCAGTATTTTTACTTTTATTAATTATGCTAAAAAGTCTTTTTCTATCTAACCGAATGTTATTATTTTCTTGAAGAATTAAAGGTAATACAATTTGAATAAAAAATTCTTTCCTTTTTTTAACATTCTCAATCATTTTTATTTCACGAGGAAATGAATCTAGTGCTACTGGTTTTACCAATTTATTTTTTCTTATATCATCTAATTTGTACCCGGTATCTTCGTAAAGCTGTTTTATAGTTGATGCATCCAATCTTATAGCATCAGTCTCTTTTTCATTCAGACTGTAAATGTCTACTAACAAATCTCTTTCATCAAATATTTCGTTCGAATCTAACGAGCCATTTACTTTTTTATCTAAAGTATATGCTAAAACTTTTTTAGAGTTGTTTCTAAACTCCTTAGAACTTAAAATATTGTCATTGGTAAAATTAACCAATATTGGCAATGAATAGAATATAGAAATTACAATTATACTGCTTAAAAAAGTTCTTGCTGTAGAACCTAAATTATTATTATCGATAGTTTCTAAAACTTTATATTTTCTTTTCTTAAAAATTTTTTTCATTTTTAAACAGCCACAACTTGTTTAACCTCAGGCAAATAATGACACAAAAGATTTTGAACTCCTTGCTTAAGCGTCATTGTAGAACTTGGACATCCTGAACAGCTACCTTGCAGCTGAACAGTTACAACTCCATCTTTAAATTCTTTAAATTTTATATCCCCACCATCTTTTGCTACTGCTGGTCTTATTTTTTGATCTAAAATTTGTACAATTTTTTTTTCTATTTCTCCAAGATTTTTATCACTCTCGTAAGGGCTTTTATCTATTACAAATTCTTTTCCGCTCAAATAAAAATCATTAATCAAAGAAATTACAATATGTTTAATTTCATCCCACGAAGTGCCATCATATTTATTGACCGAAATAAAGTCCTTACTTAAAAAAATTCCCTCTACACCATTTACTGACATTAAATTTCTTATTAATTCATTTTTAACATCGTCTTTTTTTGTAATCTCAAAAGAACCACTATTTGATACCGTTTTGCCTGGTAAAAATTTTAATGAATTTGGATTGGGTGTAGTTTCAGTTTGAACGAACATATATAATATATAGCCAATAATTCTAAAATTGAAACTTGTTTAAAAAATTACTTAAAAACCTACAATTTCTTGCATCTTTTTAAGCTTTCTTGATGCAAAGTTGTTAGCTTTTTTTTGACCATCTAGCAGGATTTTATCTAAAAAACTTTTATCCTCGGTCAACTTTTTTATTTCTGATGAAATAGGAACTATCTTTTCAACTAAAACCTGGGAAAGTTTTTCTTTAAATTCTGAGAAATTTTTACCATTAAATTCATTAACTGATTTATCTAAAGTAATATTATTAATACTAGAATATATTCCTAGAAGATTTCTTGCTTCAGGTCTATTTGCCAGTTCCTCTATGCTAGCAGGAAGAGGGAGTGAATCTGTTTTTGCTTTTTTAATTTTATTTATTATATTGTCACTATCATCTGTTAAATTAATCCTACTTAATTCTGATACATCCGACTTACTCATTTTTTTAGATCCATCTTTAAGACTCATTATTCTAGAAAATTCTTTTTGAATAAGGGGCTCTGGTACTTTTAAAAAATCAACTAAGTCATACTCATTATTAAATTTTTGAGCAATATCTCTGCACAATTCTAAATGTTGTTTTTGATCTTCACCAACTGGTACATGTGTTGTATCGTAAAGTAGAATGTCAGCTGCCATTAATATTGGGTATGAATAAAGTCCAACACTAGCTTTTTCTTTATCTTTACCAGCTTTCTCTTTAAACTGGGTCATTCGATTTAACCAACCCATTCGTGCAATACAGCTCAACAACCATGCGGCTTCGGAGTGTGCGGTTACAGTTGATTGATTAAAAATAATACTTTTTTCAGGATTAATTCCACATGCAATAAAAGTAGCTACTGTTTCTCTTATATTGTTCCTAAGTTCTTTTGGATCTTGCTTTACTGTGATAGCGTGTAAATCAACTACACAAAAAACACATTTATTTTCACTGTCATTATTAAGTTCAACAAAATTTTTGATTGCCCCTAAATAATTTCCTAAATGTAGGTTGCCTGTCGGTTGTACACCTGAAAATATTTTTTTACCCATAATTAATACTTTAATTTAATATCCTCCAATTTGAAAGCTTTGATCAAATAAGTCACCAATAAATAAAAAGCAAGACCCAAAGAAACTGAAAGAATTAGATAAATAGATTTAAATGAGTTTTCAAAAGATAATTGATTATCAAATAAAATAATCAAATAGCTAAAAAATACCCCCATTAAAATTGAAGAGAATAGAATCTTAAAAAATCTACTTATAAAAATATCATTGAAATTAAATAAATTGTTTTTCCTAAGAAATAAAAATAAAAATATTAAATTGACCCAAGAAGATATGGTTGTTGCTATTGGAATTATGATAAAACCCACTGATCTAAAATAATATATGCTGATAAAAACATTTAATAGAACTGATATCAGAGAAATATAAAAAGGTGTTTTGGTATCGTGATTAGCGAAAAAAAAATTTGAAAAAACTTTAATCATTGCAAAAGCAGGCAGTCCAAAGCTGAAATAATAAAGAGCTTTAGCTGAATTTAAAACTGAAATTTCATCAAATTGTCCATATCCAAATAGTGCAGAAATAATTTCACTTGGTGCAATTAACAAAGCAACCGAAGCGGGTAAACTTAAAAACAAGCTTAATTCTAAAGCTTTATTTTGAATTAAATCAATTTTTTTTTTATTTTTATTGCTTATATGCTTTGATAATTGTGGCAATACGACAACACCAATTGCAATTCCTGCTATTGCTAAATTAATCTGATAAATTCTATCAGCATAATAAAGATAAGAAACTGCACTTGCTTGAAATGATGCAATTATTGTTCCAATTAAAATATTAACTTGAGTAACACCTGAAGAAAAAATGCTTGGTAGTAATTTTTTAAAAAATAATTTTACTTTACTAGAAATCTTAACTTTAATTTTAAAGTTAAACTTAAAGTATTTTTTAACATAAAAGTATAAAAATATGAGTTGTAGTAATCCAGCAAAGGTAACTCCATAAGATAAAAAATAAACTAAATAGTCATCTAATAATTTACTAAAAGATAAGACTATGATTAAAACGACATTCAAAATTATCGGTGCAGCTGCAGCTTCTGCAAATCTATTATGAGAATTAAGTATTGCTGAAAAAAAAGACGCCAATGAAACTAACATTAAAAACGGGAAGGTTATTCTTGTAAGATTAATGGCAAGTTCCATTTTTTCAAAATCATCAACAAATCCTGGAGCAATAAGTGTAACAAATACTGGCATAAATGTTTGAACAAGTAAAACTAAAGCCAACAAAATCAAAAACAATAAATTAAAAATTTCTGTGGCAAGCTTATTTGATTTATCTTTCCCTTTGACTAATTCTGATGAGTAGCTTGGTACAAATGCTGCATTAAAAGTTCCTTCAGAAAATAATCTTCGGAAAGTATTCGGTATTCTAAACGCTACAAAAAAAACATCAGCTAAGAAACTGGTGCCAAGAAAAATTGCTACTAAAATATCTCTTAAATAGCCTAGCATCCTACTGATTATTGTAAAAAAGCTGAAAGTCCCAGTTGACTTAATTAAGTTCATAAATCATATTAGTCTTAATTTTACCCCATTTGTACATCTAATTATCAATAATGAAAAA
>MDTG01373267.1_pt1 | contig 12143 bp, 6 predicted proteins | sample 811421 | NCBI WGS metagenome assembly MDTG01 (sample SAMN05326645, study PRJNA326480) | marine metagenome | isolation source: seawater | place: Pacific Ocean: South East | collected 2011
ATTAATTTTCTGGTTTCTCAAATCCACTTCACATTTTATACCTTCTTTAAATAAATCTTCAAATAATTTTTTTACATAATTGTTATTTTCTTCTGCGATTGGTAAAATTACAACTTGGTTGGGAGAGAGCCAAAATGGTAATTTGCCAGCATAATTTTCAATTAAAATTCCAATAAATCTTTCAAGAGAACCAAACAAAGCCCTATGAAGCATTACTGGAACTTTTTTAGTGCCATCTTTTTCAACATATGTGGCTCCTAATCTTCCAGGGAGGTTAAGATCTACTTGTAAAGTTCCACACTGCCAATCTCTTCCGATTGCATCTCTTAAAACAAATTCAATCTTAGGACCGTAAAATGCTCCCTCGCCTTTGTTTATTGTATATTTAAGTTTAGATTGTTTGATAGCTGCAAGAAGTGCTGCTTCAGACTTGTCCCAAACAACATCCTCTCCAACTCTTTTTTCTGGTCGGTCTGAATATTTCAATATTACATCCTCAAAACCCAAATCTTTATAAATTTTTAAAATCAAATTAGTTACCGTTAAAGACTCTTGAGTTATTTGATTTTCTGTACAAAAAATATGTGCATCATCTTGGGTAAAAGCTCTTACTCTTAATAATCCATGTAGAGCACCTGAAGGTTCATATCTATGAACCTTACCAAACTCAGATAGTTTTAAAGGAAGGTCTCTATAGCTTTTTAGGCCTTGATTAAATACTTGTACACAACCAGGACAGTTCATCGGCTTAATTGCAAATATTTTTTCGTCTGGCGTTTCTGATGTATACATATGTTCGCCAAATTTTTCCCAATGACCAGATTCTTCCCATAAACCTCTATCTAATATTTCAGGTGTATTGATTTCTTTATAACCTGCAAGCCTTTGCTTCATTCTCATATATTCAATGAGTTTTTGAAAGAGTATCCAGCCTTTTTCGTGCCAAAAAACAGCTCCAGGACTCTCCTCTCTAAAATGAAATAAATTCATTTCTTTTCCTAATTTACGATGATCTCTTTTCTCAGCCTCCTCAAGTCTGTTAAGGTATTCTTCTAATTCTTTTTTTGATGTCCAGCATGTTCCATAAATTCTTTGCAACATTTCGTTATTTGAGTCACCTCTCCAATAAGCTCCTGAAACTTTAATTAGCTTGAAAGCATTACCTATTCTTCCTGTAGAAGATAAATGTGGTCCACGACATAAATCACTCCAATTTCCGTGGCTATAAATTGAAACTTCTTCTCCAGTTGGGATGCTTTCAATGATTTCAGCTTTATATTTTTCTCCTATTTTTTTAAAATGTTTTACGGCTTCTTCTCTTTTCCAAATATGTCGAGAAGTCTTGTCATTTCTATCGACAATTTGATGCATCTTTTTTTCAATTTTAATTAGATCTTCTTCTGTAAATGGTTCTTTTCTGGCAAAATCATAATAAAAACCATTCTCTATTACTGGGCCAATAGTAACCTGTGTGCCTGGATACAACTCTTGAACTGCCATAGCTAAAATATGAGCTGTATCATGACGTAAAACTTCTAAACCTTCTTTATCCCTAGAAGTAATAATTTTAATTTTTGAGTCTTTTTTAATTTCGAAACTTAAATCTTTTAGTTCTCCGTTAACGGACATGATAAGTGCCTCTTTTTCTAAAGACTTGCTAATTTTTTTTACAAGTTCAAATCCATCTATGGATTTTTCAAAAGATATTTTTTTTCCGTCTAAAAGTTGAATATTAGGCATTCTTTAGTTTATTTAAGTAGTTTCTTGTATTCTGTAAAGGTTGTTTGACACATTTGATCAACATTATATTTTTTTTCCACGTTTTTTCTTCCGAGTTCTCCCATTAAACTTAATGATTGTTTGTTCATTTTCATGATTTTATTTAAGGCTTTGGCTAATTCTTTTGGATCATTATATTTGTACAACAAACCTGATTTACCATTTAATACTGTTTCTCTCGAACCTCCAATATCACTTGCAATAACAGGTTTGTTCATGGCTTGACCTTCAACTGCTACTCTTCCAAAAGCTTCGGGTTCAACTGAACTTGAAACAACAATATCGCTTAACTTGTAAGCTAATGGCATTTCCTTACAGTTCTCAATAAAAGTTATTTTTTTTCCAAGCCTATACCGTTCAACTAATAACAACAATTTTTTATAATAAACCTCTCTACCTTGATCGGAGCCTAATATAACAGCATGAAAATTATCATTGTTGTATTCTCTTACAAGCAAGTTCAAAGATTCAATAAAAACTTCCTGGCCTTTCCACTTAGTTAGTCGCCCAGGAAGAAGAATTATAAATTTTTTTTTATCTACCTTCCAACTTGATGCAAGAGCATTTGTTTTTTTTTCTGATGTATTTCTATTATTAAAAAATTCTAAATTAATTCCTCTAAAAATTACCATTAATTTTTGTTTTTTTAAGTTTAAGTGCTTATGATAATTTTTATTTATGTGACTAAAGATAAAATTTGAACCACCAATAATTAATTTGGATCGTACCATTACACTATTGTAAAATTTTTTAAGATTACCAGAAAAATTATAGGTGCCATGAAAAGTGGTAACAAATTTTTTTCGTGAAAAGAAACAAGCCCATAAACATGACCAAGCAGGAGCGCGGCTTCGAGCATGTACTATATCGATTTTGTAAATCAATAAAATAAAAAATATAATTATAAAATTAAAAAAAATAATTATCGGATTCTTTGATTGAACTGGTAAACGTATTAATTTTACTTTATCTCTTCTAACATATTTTAAAAGTTGACCACCACTTGTAATCAAAAATGATTTACAATTCTGCTCAGCTAAATAGTGAGCAAGATCATAGCAGCCGGTCTCGGCTCCACCAAATCCTAGCTTAGGAATCACTTGAAGAACTTTTATTTTAGTCGACATAATTAATGTTATACATTAACTAGTTAAATTTATAACCTGACAAAAAAAAATAATGAAAAAGTTTAAGTATATCAAAATCTCTAAAACCAAAAAACTCAGATATTTAGACAATTATTATAAAAAAAAACTATATATAATTTTTCTACCAGGCTTTATGTCTGATATAGATGGAGAAAAACCTAAAGCTTTTAAAAAATATACTGTTAAAAATAAATTAGGTTTTTTAGCAATTGAATACTCTGGTCATGGCAAATCTTCAGGTGAATTTACTAAAGGAAATATTAGTGAATGGTCTAATGATGCAAAAAATTCAATAATAAAAATTGTAAAAAAAAATAAATTTATACTTATTGGTTCGAGTATGGGCGCTTGGATTGCACTAAACCAATTTAAATATTTTAAAAATCAAATTAAAGGTTTTGTGGGTATTGGATCTGCACCCGAGTTTTTAGAGAGATTAATGTGGAAACAATTTACAAAAAAAATGAAAAAAGAAGTTATGCAAAAAGGTGAAACTATAATTATGCATGGCCGATCAAAATCTAGAACAAAGCAATATGAATACCCTATTACTTATCAGTTGATAAAAGATGGAAGAAAAAACAAGATTATATCAAAAAAAATTAATTCGAAAATTTATGTCACTATGGTTCACGGAAAAAAAGATGAATTAGTTCCAGTGTCATTTTCTAGAAAAGTTTTATCAATTTTTACAAATGCAAGAAAAAAACTAGTAATTATTAAAAATGGAGATCACAGTTTATCAAATAAAAATTCATTAAAAAAAATAATAAAAGAATTAAATGAGATTGTTGTGAATATTATTTAATCCTTCAATGTAAGTAGGATATTTAAGTTTATAATTGAAAATCTCTTTCATTTTTTTATTATCAACCTTTTTTGAATCTTTATAAAAATCTTTAACCATTTCGCTCTCTATTGATTGTAAATCAACTACTTTAGGTGGATCCATATTTAACAATTTAGACCCATATAAAACTACCTCTTCAGATGAAGCAGGTCTATCATCTGAGATATTATAAATTTCTTTGGCTTTAAATTTTCCTAAAGATTTTAATAAAACTTCAGCAATGTCTTCGACATGTATTCTTGAAAAAAATTGATTTTCTTTTTTTATAATTTTAGCATTTCCTGTTCTGAGTCTTTTTAGAACATTACTCTCATGGGAATAAATACCAGACAGTCTAAAAATTTGTACCGGTAAGTTCTGATTTTCAGCTAATTCTATCCATAATTTTTCGGCTTTTAATCTTTGAGTGCCAGTTAATGAAGTTGGGTGAGTATTACTTTTTTCATCAACCCACTCTCCTTTGTGATCTCCATAAACACTAGTTGCAGACAAGTATGTGAGCCACTTAAATTTATTTGCTTTAAAGATGTTTTGAAAATTCTTTAAGACAATATCTTCACCATTAATAGGAGCTATAGATATTAAAATGTAATTTGAAGCTTCAAGATTTTTAATTAAACTTTTATCAAAAGAGTTTTGTGAAAACTGAAAGCTGTCATATTTAATTCCATCAAAAACTTTTTGATCTGAGTTTTCTCTTGAAGTAACAGTTAATTTAATATTAACGTTTTTAGCATTTATTTTTTTAATAAAATTTTTCGCTACTTGTCCAAAGCCAAAACAAAACATATTAATTTTTTCCATTTAACTTACTTTCTTAACCACATTTTTTAGAGTAATTGGATTATCTAACTTATCTAACATTTCTATCGGACAAATTTGTTTAAAATTTAAAATTTCCTCTTCATAATTATTTAATATTTTTTTAGTAATAATAGAATTTGTTTCTTTTAAAAATTCTTTAAGGTTATTTTTTAAAAAATCTTTCCAATATTTAGTTTCAACTTTTTGCCAAATAATTGAAGCAGGATTGACAAAGTTTTCAAAGTTATTTTTAGCATCATAAACGAAAGACATTCCGCCAGTCATACCCGCACCAAAGTTATCTCCGACTTGTCCGAGTATTATTGTCGTTCCTCCAGTCATATATTCACACCCATGTGCTCCGCATCCCTCTACAATTGCTAAACTTCCCGAATTTCTAACAGCAAATCTTTCACCTGCTTGTCCCGAAGCTAATAGCTTTCCTGAAGTTGCTCCATATAAAACTGTGTTACCTATTATTATATTTTCATCAGAAACAAGACTACTTTTGTAAGAAGGTCGTACTATTATAGTTCCACCAGAAAGACCTTTTCCCACGTAATCATTGGAGTCTCCCTCAACTATTAATTTAAGCCCTTTAATTAAAAAAGCGCCTAGGGACTGACCTGCAGAGCCTTCTAACTTAATTGAAATAGAGTCTTCATTTAATTTATTGTTACCAAACTTTTTATATAGGTGATGGGAAAGCCTTGTTCCAACTGATCTATGAGTATTTTCAATATTGTACTCAAAACTAAATTTATCTTTATTATTAATCTTATCTTTTATATCTAACCAAATTTTTTTATCTAGTGTATCGGGCACGGCATTAACCAAAGTATCTTTGCAGTATCTAGGGTTTTCTCCTGGATCTGCCTGAACAAGTAGAGGGTTTAAATCTAAATCGTCAAGATTTGATGAACCTTTATTAACTTGAGTTAAAAGATCTGTTCTTCCAATTATTTCATTAATAGATTTATAACCGAGCGATGCTAAAATTTCTCTAACTTCGGTAGCAACAAATGTAAAAAAATTTACAACTTTTTCTGGTGTTCCACTAAATTTTTCCCTTAATGTTTTATCCTGACTACAAACTCCAACAGGACAAGTGTTTGAATGGCACTGCCTAACCATAATACAGCCCATAGCGATCAAAGATGAAGTTCCCATACCATACTCTTCGGCTCCCATCATTGCTGCCATAACTATGTCTCTTCCAGTTTTAAGTCCTCCATCTGTTCTTAGCGTCACTTTATGTCTTAATTTACTTAGAGTTAAAATTTGATTTGCTTCGGTTAATCCCATTTCCCATGGAATACCCGCATGTTTAATACTAGTTTGAGGACTTGCTCCTGTTCCTCCGGAGTGACCGGAAATTAGAATAACATCTGCTTTTGCCTTTGCTACACCAGCAGCAATAGTTCCTATTCCAGTTGAAGCAACTAATTTAACGCCTACTCTGGCACTAGGGTTAATTTGTTTTAAATCATATATTAACTGAGCTAAATCTTCGATAGAGTAAATGTCGTGATGTGGTGGTGGAGAAATTAAAGTTACCCCTGGAGTTGAGTGTCTTAATCTTGCAATTTCGTCGTTAACTTTAAACCCGGGTAACTGTCCTCCTTCACCTGGTTTAGCTCCTTGTGCAATCTTAATTTCAATTTCATTACAATTATTTAAATAATCAATGGTTACTCCAAAACGTGCAGAGGCTATTTGTTTGATTCTAGAGTTTGCAGTGTCTCCATTCGGAAGTTTAATAAAACGCTTTGAATCCTCTCCGCCTTCTCCGCTACATGATGCTCCTTTAATTCTATTCATCCCTACTGCTAAGGTTTCATGTGCTTCTGCCGACAAAGCCCCATGGGACATACTTCCACTTCCGAATCTTTTAAGTATTTGATCTATAGGTTCTACTTCTTCAATATTTATTGGTTCATTTTTTTTTTTAAAATCCAATAGATCTCTAAGAGCTATGGGGGGTAAATTGTGAATACCTTTAGAGTATCTTTTGTAATTTTCGTAAGATTTAGTGCCTACAGCATGCTGTAAAATATGAATTAAGTTTCCCTGAAACTGGTGATCTTCTCCTGTTTTTCTGTAGCGGTATATACCTCCTATAGGTAGGGCAATTACGTTATTTGAGATGAATTTTTTATGATGATCTTTAATTTTTTTTTCAATACCAACAATACCTATGCCAGAGATACGTGAGCTCATTCCTGGAAAATAATCAGCTACAATTGCTCTACTTAAACCTACAGCTTCAAAATTACACCCCCCTCTATAAGAACTAATTACAGATATACCCATCTTAGACATAATTTTTAACAAACCATCGTCTATAGATTTTTTAAACTTAGCTACACATGTTTCAAAATCTGAGTGACTAAACAACTTTTTATTAAATCTCTCATAGATGCTATCTATAGCTAAATAAGGATTAATTGTTGTAGCCCCAACACCTATTAAGACCGCGGACGAGTGTGTGTCAAGCACATCAGAACTTTCAACGTTAATTGAACAGTATCCTCTTATTCCTAGTTTAACCAAGTGCGAGTGAACAGCACCAACAGCTAAAACAGAAGGTATACTAGCTCTTGATGAGTTTGTTTTTTTGTCTGATAAAATTAAATTATTACTACCTTCTCGTACTGCTGTTTCTGCCTCATCTCTTAATTTCTCTATTCTGTCTTTTAATAAAGAGGTGGTATCGAAAGTGCAATCAATAATTTTAATTTTACTTTTAAAAATATTTTTAAATTTTTTGAATTGAGAGTTAGTTAAAATTGGACTTTCTAATACATAAATATTTTCTTCTGTTAAGTTATCAAAATCTAAAATATTTCCTAAATTTCCAAATCTTGTTTTTAAACTCATCACTTTATTTTCTCGCAAAGAATCTATTGGAGGATTAGTTACCTGGCTAAAATTCTGTCTAAAGTAATGTGAAATTGGTCTATAATAATTAGAAAGAACTGCAGCTGGAGTATCATCTCCCATAGAACCTATAGCCTCTTTTCCGTCTTCAGCCATTGGGTGTAAAATCAATTCAAGATCTTCAATGCTTAACCCTGCTAGGTATTGTCTTCTCTTCAATTCTTCTACTGAAAACTCAGGTTTCTCTTTTTCTGAAGAAATTTTTTTGTCTAGATCAATAATTTGCTTATTATATTTTTTATAATCTTTAGCAATATAGTCTTTAATCTCTTTATCATTATAAAGTTTTCCTAATTTCAAATCGATTGCAATAATTTGACCAGGTCCTAGCTTACCCTTTTTAATAATTCTTTCTTCAGGCAGTTTTATCATTCCAGACTCTGAACCAGCAAAAAATAAATCATCTGAAGTGATAGCATATCTTAAAGGTCGTAAACCATTTCTATCAGTTGCTGCTAAAACCCATTTAGCATCAGTTGCACATATTGCGGCAGGACCATCCCAAGGCTCTATCGAACTGTTTAGAAAGTTAAATAAATCTTGGTGATTTTTTGGAACTGTTTTACTTCTTTTGGACCAAGCATCTGGGATCATCATAAGCTTTATGAGTGGAGCTAGTTTTCCTGAGTGAGTTAGCAATTCAAATACATTGTCCAATGCACCAGAGTCTGAAATTCCTGGGACAACAACTGGTTTTAAATCTTCAATGCTTTTAAATAACGAACTTGACATATCCTGCTCGTGAATTTTCATCCAATTAGTATTTCCACGAACAGTATTTATTTCACCATTATGTGCTAAGGCTCTAAATGGTTGAGCAAGGTCCCAGCTGGGAAATGTGTTAGTAGAATATCTTTGGTGAAAAATAGCAAATCTAGAAGTAAAATTTTCATCTTTTAAGTCAGGATAAAAATCATCAATTGCTTCTGCTAAGAACATACCTTTATAAACAATTGATCTTGAGCTCATTGAACAAATATAAAAGTCTTTTAGTTGATTGTCTCTTGCTTGGTTTTCAATTTTTTTTCTAGACACAAATAATTCTCTTTCTAAATCGTTTGTTGCTAATTCTTCATTTTTTTTAAAAAGTACTTGAGCTATTTCAGGTCTATTTTGATCCGCAGTTTCTCCTAAAACTTTTGGGTTAACTGGTACTTGTCTCCAACCGTAAATGTAAAAGTTTTCTTGTAATAAAACTGACTCTATAATTTCTCTACATTTCTCTTGATCGGCATAATTAGTTTTAGGAAGAAAAATCATTCCTACACATATCCTTTTAGATGAGTCGTGTTTATGTCCAGTTGCTAGAATTTTTTCTTTAAAAAAATCAGGTGAAATTTCAAGCTGTATTCCTGCTCCGTCTCCTGACTTTCCGTCTGCATCAACAGCTCCCCTATGCCAAATAGCTTTTAATGCTTCTACTCCATACTCAATTATTCTTCTAGATTTTTTTCCATCAGTTGTGGCTACTAGACCAACACCACAAGCATCATGTTCAAAATTAGAATCATAAGCTAAATTATCTTGCAAAAAATTTTTGTCTTTTAAATACTTATTGTAACTATTCATTTTTATGCAGCTTTTGTTTTTTCTTTTTCTAAAATTTTTTGCTTAAGATACTTATTGATATTTTTTGCGGCGTCTCTTCCATCTTTGATGGCCCATACTACTAATGATGCTCCTCTAACAATATCACCAGCCGCAAAAACTCCATCAATATTAGTTTGCATAGTATCTAAGTCAATTTTTATTGTTCCCCATCTTGAAACTGATAATTTTGGTGTAGAAAAAAGTTCTGGAAGATTTTCGGGATCAAAACCTAAAGATTTAATTACAATGTCAGCTTTAATATTATATTCAGAGTTTTCTTCAACTACTGGCTTTTTTCTTCCAGATGAGTCGGCTATTCCAAGTTTCATTTTGTTTACTTGCACCTCTTTTATTATTTTGTCTCCAAGAAATTTTTTTGGTGTTGTTAACCAAATAAATTCTACACCTTCTTCAATCGCATTTGCAACTTCTCTTGCGGAACCAGGCATATTTTCTCTATCTCTTCTATAAAGACATTTAACTGATTTCGCTTTTTGTCGAACTGCTGTTCTTACACAGTCCATTGCTGTATCTCCTCCACCTATAACAATGACATCTTTATCCTGAGCATTTAATGTTCCGTCGTCAAATAATTCAACTTTATCTCCTAAGCCTTTTCTGTTTGAGGCAGTTAAAAATTGCATTGCAGGAAAAATATTTTTTAAATTGTTGCCAGGAATGTCTATTTGTCTTGGTTTATAGACACCAGTAGCAATTAAAACTGCATTATGATTTTTTTTTAATTCATTTAAGCTCTTGTCTTTGCCGACTTCAAAGTTTTGAATAAATTTAATTCCGCCTTCTTTTAAAAGTTTAGTACGTCTTTCAACAACAGATTTTTCTAGTTTAAAGTTTGGTATTCCATAAATTAATAAACCGCCTGGTCTATCGTATTTATCATATACTGTTACTTGATAACCAAATTTTCTTAATTCTTCTGCACATGCTAATCCAGCCGGTCCTGCACCTATAATTCCTATTGATTGATTAATTTCTTTTTTTACTTTTATTGGTTTAACCCAATTATTTTCCCAAGCTGTGTCGGTAATATGTTTTTCTATAGAACCAATTGTAACGGTGCCATGGCCAGATTGCTCTATAACGCAATTTCCCTCACAAAGTCTATCCTGCGGACAAATTCTTCCACAAACTTCGGGCATATTATTTGTACTTTGAGAAAGCTCGTAAGCTTCTTGTATTCTTCCTTCGGCAGTAAGTTTTAACCAATCAGGAATATTATTATGAAGAGGGCAATGAACTTGACAAAACGGGACTCCGCACTGGGAGCATCTACTAGACTGCTGTTCTGCCTTATCCTTAATATAATCTTTGTAAATTTCGTGGAAATCCTCTTTTCTCTCACCAGTATTTCTTTTGTCTGGAGTGATTTGATCTAAATTCACAAATTGAAGCATTTTTTTTTTCATAAATTTGTCCAACTTACCTCATTATATCGATCCAATGAATTTTTAAAGGTAAATAATATTGACATAAAATTCAATTTAATCCTACTTAATCTATGTTTTTTTTGCATACCAAATATGCATATCAATAAAATTTAAAAAGATTATAAAACTTAAATGATTGAAGTATTTATTCTATCAATAGTTCAGGGGATTACTGAATTTATTCCAGTTAGCTCCTCTGCGCATCTAATTTTGATTTCAAATTATTTTAAATTCAATAATTCAAGCTTAACTCTAGACGTCAGTCTACACTTAGGTTCTTTGTTAGCAATAATAACTTACTTCAAAAAAGATATTATCAACTTTTCAAAAAATAAAAATATATTTTTAAAAATATTAATTAGCTCCGTGCCAACAATGATAGTTGGATATTTTCTAGCTTATTATTCTATAATTGACTACTTAAGAAGTTTTAAATTAATAGGATGGATGACTATTATTTTTGGTATTTTACTCTACTTAAGTGACTTAAAACAAAAAACAAAATCAATTGAAAATAATTATAATTTTAAGACTGCAATTTGTATTGCTTTGTTCCAAATCTTAGCATTAGTACCGGGTGTAAGCAGATCAGGTATAGTATTAACAGGAGCTAGATTTTTAAATTTTAATAGAATTGACTCTGTAAAGATTTCTTTTTTAATGTCTATTCCTATTCTATTAGTAGTAAGTATTTTTAATTTAAGAAATTTATATATTGAAAATAATTTTGAATTTTCTATTATTAATTTCTTGGGTATAATTTTTTCTTTTATTTTTTCTTATTTGACTATTAAATTTTTTTTAAAGTTTTTAAAAAAATTTAACTTAACTATTTTTGTAGTTTATAGAATTATTTTGGGGTCTGTTATTTTATTTTTTTCTTATTTATAGAATTAAAGATAAAATAAATAAAAAAAATAAAACAAATAAAAGAAAAATAATTGCACTTTTTTGTAGAGACAGTTTCATTTTTATTTTTTTTTATTTAACAAAATTTTTTCAATAAAACAATAAATTAAAGTAAATAAATATTTTGATCTTAGTTCTTTAATTTTAAATTTTGCTTCACCTTTTTTTCTTGTCCTCCAATTAATTGGTATTGATATAAATTTATATTTTCTTGAAATTACTTTAAGCGGTAATTCTAAAAATACATTAAAACTTTCGGAGATTAAAGGAATAAAGTTTTTTACCATTGAGGTTTTATATATTTTAAATGCATTTGTGTAATCATTGTATTTATTTAAAAAAATCAGGCTAACAAAAAAATTAAATATTCTATTTAATATTAATTTCTTTATTGGATATCCTTCAACTATTGAGTCTCTTGTAAATCTTGATCCAAATACAGCGTCATAATTATTTTCTTCCATTAAATTATAATATTTTTTTAAGTCATGGATATCATCAGATATATCTGCCATCATTATACAAACGAACTTGCCTTTTGACTGTTCTATCCCAAGGTTAATCGCTCCTCCTAGTCCTTCTTTTAAGTTATTTAATACAACAAAATTTTTATTTTTTTCGGCAATTTCCTTAGCTTTGTTTAGGGTATTATCAGTACTATAATCATTAACTAAG
>MDTG01300653.1_pt1 | contig 12142 bp, 4 predicted proteins | sample 811421 | NCBI WGS metagenome assembly MDTG01 (sample SAMN05326645, study PRJNA326480) | marine metagenome | isolation source: seawater | place: Pacific Ocean: South East | collected 2011
CATTTTGCGGTGCGAGAGGTCTATGGTAGGCACGAGCTGTCGTGCCACCTTTGTCATGCGTTTCCACAGACGATCCAGCACAAACGTGTCCATTGGGGTCATTGCGTTACAGAGTACAAGGCGATCGATGATAAAGATGAATGCCTGTTCGTCCTGCATGAGTGTGTTGTAAGACTGCTTCATCTCGTTTGCCGAAGAGCCGGCAATACTCACGGCGGTGGCGTCACGCGCCATGGCGTGCTTGCAGCGTATCTGTTCTCCAAAATTGATCCACAGCGAGCGTGACATGACGGCCGAATCGAAACGATCAGGATCAACAATGTTGGTGACACAACAGAGCATACAACTAGTCTCAAACCGCCTCGTGGTTTTGACAAAGACGTTTTGTCCGGTTGCAGGGTCTATGACCGTTTCGTTCATAATTGCAACAAGCGGCAAGCCTTCCACGGACGTTTTCCAGTTGTCGAGCATGGGGTCCTGTTGTTGGTTATTCTTGCCTTGTTGGTAGCGCAACAGGGCAAACACGGTCTCCTGTGACACGTAAATCTCGCCCGATTTGTTTGATTTTGCAGCATCAAAAAAGCCCGATTGTGTTTGCCTGTTTGCGTTAAACTCCGTGGTGGTGCCAGGAATCATCATTCCCATGATCAGGTGAATCATGTACGTTTTTCCAGCAGACGGCGACCCAGAGACAATGAGCATAAGGTTTGCACGTCGCTCCGGGGATACATTGTGCTCCTCGCTGCCCTTGGAGGCACTAACCACGTTACTCATGGCCTGCGGCATGCTGTTCAGGAAAGCAAGTCTTATCATTGGATATTCCGAGTGTGCCGCGTTAACCAAGTATAGTTGATCTAGTGCCAAGTACGCCCGCCGTAGCATGCGCGGCAATGCACGGTCTACGTGATTAAAAGGGGGAAAACAGTGTTGTTGCATGGCCTTGGCCTCGCCACTCTGCGCGTTGTAATAATAAGGCCGGCATCGCTCCGTGTGAATGCCGTCAAATACAACGGGGCGCAACGCGTTGCTGCCGTCTGGGTTGACGTGCACCGCTGTTTTGCCCCTGGCTTTTGGGTGCACGTGCAACATGCACGTACGCTTGATGTAATCAGCGGTCTTTACTTCTGCCTGTGACACGCTCGCGTCATCACCGGTTGTGTTGGTCATGCTGATGCAGCTATACGCGGCAAATGTCTGTGTTGCACAGCGAGCGCGTTCGGACATCAGCATACTTGTTGCGTCAAGTTGGTTTCGCTGCACAACATGCACGTCGGCCACTGGGATCATTAAACGAGAAACTGTCGTGGCGACTCTTGTGGACACTGCTCGGCTATTCTCGTTTACCACATCGTACCGCAGAGTTGGAATGTGCACCCTTGCACCCTGCGATACACCGGATTGCGAAACTAACGAAAGCATTGCTTCGGACAGCTTAAAATCGACCACTTCGTTTTCGTAAACGTCAGTGTCACGTACGTTGCTGCTGGAGCCTTTAATCAACTTTAGGTTAATATCATGATGTTTTGTAAGGCACCGGAGTGCATGTAGGCAAGAGACGTCCAGAGTACCGGTCGCCGTGGCACTCTGCAGCTGTTGTTCCATGATTTTTTGAGATTCCTCGAATGTGGCAGCAATGTGACCAGACTGTTGCCTCTCAGTGTCTACACGCTTTACGTTTTGTAGCTCCTTGTTGCGTTTTTCTCTCAGCATACGCTCAAATCGCCTTGTGTGAGGCAAGTTCGCCACATCCAGCTCGTGGTGAAACAAGACGATGACTTGTGACACGGAGGGAAACAACAAGCGTGTCATGACGGCACTGGAGTTGTCTTCATCCACGTGCGTGTACTTGATGCCATATTGTGTCATGTCTGAAGCTTGCTCGTTTACAATACTGTGCTTCCACTTGTGTACGTTCATGCTCATGTGTATGTGTGCGAGGCGGCCTTCCATTGACATGCGACTGTTTTGCAGAGCGTTGTTCAACATGTCCTGTGCCACCTCACATCTCTTCTCTGCCTCGTACAGTGAACTGACTGCGTCGATGCGTTCCGGGGGCTGCATCACATGCGTAAACATACACGGTAAACCAAACAAGCGTGATGCGGACAGAGGACCGAGCGGGCTGAGCAGTTCCAGGTTGCTCAAGTGACGGTCACGGTCGCCGTAGTCGTGACTTCGAAAGTCAAACCCAAGCCATCGTTGTGAGATACAGCGATCGAGCATCGTCAGTGCCTTTGAATCAAATGCCAGTGGTGCCAAAGTTTGTTGTGTCGATTGCTGCTCCGCGTCTTGCTCCTCGTTTGCGGCTGAAGCAGCTTTGGCACGCTTCGAGCCGCGCTTCTTTGCCTTGGGCTGTTCTGCGACGGCTTCGATGACCCAGCAGCGCTGCCACAGCAAATCAGACAGCACCCGCAGAATAGCACGCGTGTATTTGCATGCATCTGCTGTGAAACATTCACGGCATGCACTGGACATGGGTGCATCTTGTGCAGGTACTTCCTCGTGGTCTGCTGAGCTCTCGTCGTCCTCAACAATGTTAAAATGGTCGGTGCGATGCCAAGCCTCGATGAGCTCGCACCCGGACGACGCACATGTGTCGATGCATTCTATAAGGCGCTGACACAGCAATCGCACTCGCTGTGGGCTGCTCATCAGGGCACTCGCGGCCACGTGCTTGCGCTCACACGCGTCACGTGTCAGGTGGTCCTCCTGCATAAGTGACATTATGTTGCTCAAATCACCGTCAACGTGTGTCTCGTGGTTCTCTCGCGTCGCATTTGCATCGGTCTCGGGCACTGGCTCTGTATCCTCAGTAACTTGTTGGTCAACCTGTGCGGTTTCGTCGGCATCCTCGTTATCAGAAGACTCCAAGTGTGACGTGATGCACTCGTCATTGTTCTCCGTCTCCATGGGCTCCGTGGGCTCCATGGCACTTTCTTCCTCCACTACATCCATGCTACACCCCAAAATGGCAGCGCAAACGTTACGGAGAAGGTCAACAAGCACGGCCCGTCTTGCACTGACAGAAATATCAACAAAAAAGCGATATTCGGCCACGGGTGCTTCACAAACTTGCTCGCTGCCAGTGGGACGTGCAAGTGCCATTTCAACATAACAATGCGTCTGTGAAAAGTGCTGCGTGGCCAAAGAAGCAAACTTGACAAACCGTGCAAGCATAAATTCATACATGACCACAGATTCCTTCTGGGCACCCTCGGCGTGAAATGCAAAACTCTCCAGATTGAAGATGGAAGCCGGAATACGCATACAACGCACCAAACTGTGCTGATAAACATACGAAAAGCCACGCTTGTTTGTTGTGCGTGGTATCATGGCCTCGCATTGGGTATATGCTTTTGTGGTAAGTGACGCGCCCATGACACTACACACCCAGCATACGGTACCTTATACGCGTTTTTATATCAGCGTGCAAGTACGTATATATGTATACACCAAACACGCGTGAAATTTGACACGCGTAAAATTTACGTGCATGATTCAAAATAACGCATATATACGAGAGAGCCACGTACACGTTTTAATTTCGACGCGAATGAACATATAACACCACGGAAGCGGCGCCGTGCCTCTGTATGCTGCATTCTAGAATGTCACAACAATGTAAACACAGGAATTCTAAACAGTTGATGACACGCGACGCCACACAACAAAAGCCAATCCTGCAGGACGTGGACATGAACAGCGAAATTGAATCAGATGACACAAAAGAACACAAATCAGAAGACAACTGGCACAACACGGAACAAGCATGTGTAATCTTGGCGCTGCTAATCACGCTGTGTCTAAGTAGTGGGTGCACAAGCCAGCTCTGCTTTTGTAATGACAGTTGGTTGCTGCGTTCTATCAATCCATCGTACGCAAACATGCGACAGCAACACGTGCAGGTATACGCAATCGTGCTCAAATATGCCGATTTGATGGCAGTGGGCACGATATTCATCGCAAACTTGTGCATTTCAATCCCGGGTATCAAAGCCGGCGATTTTCTTGTAGTGGCCAGTTGTATACATGCTTCAGCGTGCGTGCTGTTGCCATGGAGTACAAATTACATTGCAATCGGTGTGATCTTGCTGGTGGTGTTTTACGTACCCAGCAGGTGTGTGCTGTGGTATTGCTGCGTGCTTCTTTTCAGACACATTGTGTACAAACTGCAAATAAGCAACGAAGCAGCTGACAACTCGGCAACGGTTTCAAGCGCAGCTATGGTACAGACATTTTACGGTACCAGTCTAATTGCGTGGCTCTTTGTTTCAGTGAATGCACAACCCATAGTCTCCGACAGCACGCTGTTGACGCTAAACGTGGCTCTCAGTATGTGTACACTCATGTGCAGCGTTTACAATTATTACCATCACCAGCAACAACCCTGCAGCAACACAAACAACCACAAGCAAACCAGTTCATCGGGTGCCAATTCCACTTCACCAAGAACGATTTGTGTGGTTATTCTTGCACTCGCTGGGCCATTTCTGTTGTGTGCAAGTATACCTCTGATTTACGTAAATCACGTAAAACAAGCTTTTGCACGGCAACCGTCGCCCCAAATCAAGAAGTTTGAAGAATTCTCGATAATTCTCATGGCAACTCGAGTATTGCTGTTTGCTTTTGTTTCGTACTCCACGAGTCGCACATTGTCGTTCCTTCAAATTAAACAACGCGTGGACAGCGGCATTCGCGTGCATGACATCAGATCGTTTTTGAGACAAGTTGGCATTCGCGCGATGCTTATCTGTATTTTGCCTCTTGCACTTCTGGGTTTAAACCTTGCATGGGATACCGAAAACTATGAAATGCAGCACGCGGTTTCCGTACTGGCATGCATAATGGGCGCTGTAAGCACACTGGAGGCAATTTTCATGCCATCTGTCGTGTATTTTGTCATGAATCTCACGGACTCTCTTTTTTCGACGTTCTGTGACGTCATTGTGCTGATACTGATTGCATCACCAAGATCCGTGGCTTATGCCGTCTGTCAATATTTGCTATTGTTACAAGAAAGTGCTCGGTCTTGCACAGATGCAGCATGCACCGTGAACGTGGCATGGGTTGCTGTGTTTTGCGTGGGCATGGTGTCACCCGTGGTAGTTTTTACTTTGAGCTGCTTTGACGAAAGCACACTCGGGGACGCATTAAACGACGACAAAGCCGTGCACGCGGCCGCTTATTCCGACGAAATTCAACAGAGGAGGCCAAAAAATGGGCAACGTGTTATGGAGGACGACGACTGTGGCGCAGGAGCGCTTGCGGAAAGTACACAAGTTGTCCAGCTTGAACTCGAAGAAGCCGAGGATGACACGACAAACATTGACGACGTTCAAGTTGACATAAAGGAGCCGGACAGCACCGCAACGCTGTTGTAGAGTTAAAATGCCAAAACTTTAAATGTATTACGCGGGGCTGGCCTATATGGTTTAAACTTTGCTACTGCCAACTGAGTATAAACTTGCTGACAAATTGCACATATATGCGACGGCGGGTCTAATCCGGCTTGCCTGCATTGCCTATTTAAGTGAATAGAAGAGCTTTAGTGTTGCACCGTATTCATGAACGCAGAGACACGGGGAAAATCTGTTGTTGACGCGATCAGCACAGACGCGCCATGGTCTGACGAGTTACTTTTAAAGGAAAACGCATCGCGATTTGTAATTTTTCCAATTCAGCACGACGAAATATGGCAATTCTACAAAAAAGCCGTGGCCTCCTTCTGGACGGTCGAAGAAGTAGACCTTGCAGGCGACCAACACGACTGGGATGCCCTTAAAGAGGACGAGAAGCATTTTGTGTCTCATGTACTTGCATTCTTTGCAGCCAGTGACGGTATTGTAAACGAGAATCTAGCTCTCCGCTTCTCTAACGAAGTACAGATACCAGAGGCACGGTGCTTCTATGGATTTCAAATTGCGATCGAAAACATACATTCCGAGATGTATTCCCTGCTTATTGACACTTACATCAAGGATGCAGCAAAGAAGCATCATCTCCTCGGTGCTATTGAAACGGTGCCATCTGTGATGAAAAAAGCCAAATGGGCTATGCGCTGGATTGATAACGGCAATTTTGCCGAACGGCTAGTGGCTTTTGCGTGTGTAGAAGGCATATTCTTTTCAGGATCATTTTGTGCTATTTTCTGGCTGAAAAAGAGGGGGATCTTGCCAGGACTTACGTTTTCAAATGAATTGATTTCACGCGACGAAGGACTTCACCGTGATTTTGCATGTCTATTATACAACATGCTTGACAAAAAGCTTAATACGGAAGACGTATACAGAATTGTAGAGGACGCAGTAAATTTAGAACACGAGTTTGTTGCAAGTGCATTACCCGTGAATCTGATTGGAATGAACGCCAAATTGATGAAGGACTACATTAATTTTGTGGCAGATCATTTGCTATCAGAACTTGGCGTGCCTAAACGTTACCACACACCTAATCCATTTGACTGGATGGAAATGATTTCTCTGGAAGGCAAGACAAACTTTTTTGAAAAGCGCGTCGGTGAATATCAAAAAGCGGGTGTGATGTCAAAACAAGCGGACTTGCGAGTCGACGGCGATAAAGACGGTGCAAGTTTTACGCTCGACGCCGATTTTTAAAACGCGTTGCAAGTGCGTGTATAAGAGACGACACACCACACAACTCGTCGCAATCTGATTGAAATGATACCAGAAATTGAAGCCATACACGCAAATTCTGTATTGTTTCAGCATAGTGTGAAAATGATGATAACGAATTACGCGATCAGACGTCTCGAATCATGGATAGGTTTACTTCACAACACCGAGCTTCAACTGTGTATTTGGACAGTGGTGCGTGGTGACTTGTCACAGTGCAGGCACACGTCAGCAATCACAATTCACGCAATCAGGATTTTAGAACGCATAAGTATTGCAGATCTTGATGGGTCACTCGTAGGCCACATGTCCAGCAATGATCGCAAGCAATTTAACTCTTTGAGTGTAGAGGCAAAGCTTGCGCGTATCATAATTGCCACCGGCCTTTAAATAAACTCTTACAGCCATGCACTCGGGTAAGACCACCCTGCACCCGGGTAAGACCACGTTACACCCGGGTAAAACCACCCTGCGCCCGGGTAAGACCATGTTACACCCGGGTAAGGGCACGTTACACCCGGGCAAGACCACGTTACACCCGGGTAAGACCACGTTACACCCGGGTAAAACCACCCTGCACCCGGGTAAGACCATGTTACACCCGGGTAAGGCCACGTTACACCCGGGCAAGACCACGTTACACCCGGGCAAGACCACGTTACACCCGGGTAAGGCCACGTTACACCCGGGTAAAACCACCCTGCACCCGGGTAAGACCTCATTGACATTTTACAGCTATATAACAATCACGCGTCACTCTGACAAACCAACATCAAACATGACACAATATGGATGCGACTACGCGAGCGACGACGAAGAAGTTAATCGTCTTAACGTCGAACATTATGAAGAAAAAAACTCCGCACGTTTTCAGAAAGTGTGTGCATCTGCATACGGGAAGGAGAGTGAAGAGCAGAAAGGCAATGACAGTGACGATACCACTCTTGGCAACGACAGTGACGAAACCACTTTGACGGGAGTGGAAAGCGACAAAGATGAAAGACAGTCGGTTCATTATGACTGTGACGGTGCTGCCGGCGATCACGAACTTGGTGTTTACACGCTTGTCGTGCGAGGTGCTGTGGCAGATATTATCCCCCCCACGTGGTTGACTATCTCCAAAAAGTCAAAGTACATGGTTTTCACGATACCTGAAACCGGGGACAGGGCCCATTGTTTTGAAAAAGATAGAAAGCCGAAGTTTGACGACAAATGTGACTACAGATGTACGATTGGTGCGCGGTGCATATATCCCTTCACAATGCGGATACAAGGAGACAGGCTGCACGTCAACATGCATCGCAAGGAATGTATTTTCCCGCCTTTTGTGGATGCGCTTATTGAAGAGTTCAAGAAGATTGATCCTGCTATAGAAATCGACAGTACAAACTTTATCTGCCACAGTATTGAACGTGTGCAGGAAAACGGGGCAGTTGTTGCAGCGACACGCGACAAGCAAGACGAAGCTGACACTGCTGCGAAAGATCAACATCAACCTGCACTCACTGTCAAATTAAACGAGAAACCCTTGGACGTGCCTAAATTGCCCACGACGACGTCCATGTCAGCTGCACCAAACACTTGCAAGGTTTATGAAAACGCCAAACGGTGCCCACATGGCAACATTTTACACTTCGAGCTCTTAGAGTACTGCACATGTGATCAATGTAAAATGCACCTTTGTGCAACCAAGTGTTCACGACGTATGTTCAAACACCACTGCGTAAATAACAGGCACAAGAAGTGTTGGCACCCAGAATTTGTATGTCGAAAGTGCAAAGGGCTTATTCCGGGTACGCTCGATGGCATTAACGATGACATTGACGGAGGTTATTATTGCGATAAGTGTGGCCACAGCCTTCAATTTGATTATCTCGGAGCATGCCAATGCAACACGGATGTTGAGCCTGAATGCGAAGCTGAGCTCGAGCTTATTATGTTTATAACAGATGCTTTTAATGAAGCCGGGGTAGGAAATGACGCACATGCGCGGCACTACGTGGCTGTGGATGTTGTAAAGCGCCTCACAGGGAGCGACACTCGTCACCTCGTGCTCACAAATCCACAAGAAGAGTCATCGCTTAATACACTTGAAAAACTTCTCGAATGTGAGAGACGCTTTGGAATCTACGACCAGAACGCGCCACTTCGGGATGCTCTTCATAACAGGTGTTCTTTGAAGGGGCAAAAAGATGAGTATGCACATGCAATCGCAATTGCGCTCAGGGAGAGAAACAAGCACGACATGGGTAAATTGGACACCAAATCCCCTGCCAAAGAGACCGACGAGAAGAAGAAGGCTGTTGTGGTCAAGCAAGAGCCCACAAGTGCCGTTGCGCAGTGTTGCGGCGTGACCAGAAAAGCCAACATGACTGTTGGTGAGCAGCGTGTTGCGAAAATGAGGAGAATCGAGAGGTGTTCGGAGACATTTCTTTCTGAAAGTGACATGCGTTATATTAACGCGTAAGCAACCGGCCGCGCGCTTTAAAAAAGGCTGCGGGGGGTGGTGTTTATTAAAAAAGCGGTTTCTTACCGAAAGTGAAATGCGCTATGTTAACGCGCGCGAAAGAAAGCCCGGAGGTTCAAGTCTCCGAATGGCTTCTGCAGTGATGGCATGGTCTTTTTTAAGTTTTTTGCGCGCCTCCGGCACCATTCTTCAAATACATGACGTGTACATGCACGTAAATACACAAACACACAGTTAACGTTTCTACATACATGCACGCGCGTATACGTACACGTGCGTATATACGCAACGTGCACGCGTACAATAAAGGACATACGGCTGACACGTTTTGTTTGCTCACAATGAATTACCCGCTCATGAATGGCAGTCTGGATTACCTGCAGAAGGATGGCATACGCGTTCAGGTGAACGATACAAACGCGTGGCACCGTTTGGGCGTACTGGTCACCGGGTTCACGGCAGACGGTTCGCTGGGAGACCTCGAGCTGAACATATACAACTCACGTTCTCCGCAATTGTACGACAATGACGGACGTCCAATGTACCATTCTGACCTGACACACACGTTTGACGACAACTTGTTTTACGCCGACAATCAAAACAGCGCACAAAGCACTCTGTACAGGGTAACACGGCGCGAAAAAACGCAGTGGCGTCCTTCGCCGACTGCCTCGCTGTGGTTTCCAAACGTTCAGAGACTGGAAGAGGACGATTATGTGCGCATGGGAGCACCTGTGGATTGGACGCTGGTGGAACAAGTTGCGTCTACCATGTGCAGCGAAACCCTGCTTTTTTCAAAGATGGGCACGTGGACAAAGCTCCCTCACGAGCTACATCACGATGATGTCCAATACGATTGGCTAGTCATAGGTGGCGAAAATGCCGCCAATACACGCAAGACTAGCAACAAGTCTCGCAATGCGGATGACGTGACATGCTGGGGCGCATACTCGCGATCGCTTACATTGGCTCAAACCCGCGCATTAATTGTGCGTTGCTTGCGCCTTGGCATTTTTGCGGGTGCATCGTCAGACGCCTGCGCTAATGCGCTGGTCGAATTTAACGAGTCGGTTGATTCTGCACAAGTACAAAACGTTTCTGTCGCGGACATACAACTGTGTGAGATTGCACAGACACACGGCATTCCAGACGCCATTGCACATCGCAGTATTGAATGTGCACCACCTTCAAAGACGACTGTAAAGAAGTCGAAGGGTAGTTGTGAAGAGAGCAATGCCGTATCTCGTGGCATTGCTGGCGTTAATACTTGCCAGGCAGCATCCACGCACGCGCCACAACCGTCTGTGACACTTGCAGATGCCATATTGCACGCCAACGAGGGGAATACACTTGCCAGCATGCACGACGAATGGCAACAAATTGACAGCTTGCTGCCGCTTATGGACTGGCGACTGTGCATTGACAGCAGTGTGATTCACGATCTGATGTGCTTACCCGAAAAGGACCAGAGGCGATTGCGGCCCGAGAACATGAACACAGTATCCGTGCGCGGCGCACCCGACACGAAGCTACATGGTGTAAAAGAGAAGCACAAGCATGTTCTGATATCCAATTACGGGCTGGATGGCAGTGGGAACCCATTGACGGCCCTTGCAATCAAACCGTCGCACCTTTCCACCGTTTTGAAAGAAATTATGGACAATAGCTGTGATCGCTCTGAAATTCACAAAGAAATACTAAAGTACAACTTGGAATACATGGGTCTTCCAGATCACGTATCCATGCATGAAGACGACGAGTTCTACATGAAGAAGAGTGGCATCATGCGCCTCTTGTATTGCGCATTGAACGCATGCAACTTTTCCACTGTAACGAACTTGTCGTTATTGGCGGCTTGTATTGACGAGAGTAGCAGAGTGCCCATGGCATTTTCCGTGATCAACGGAAGCAACGGCATGCTTGATATTAGCATCGAATTTGCACCATCGGACGACAATATGGACTTTACCTCCAGTTCACACACAACTGAATTTGAAAACTTCAAAAAGAATGAGCGTTTCATCCGAGGGAGCTCTACCGAAATTGTGCCGTGGGTACACAACAAGGAAAAGTTGCATCACAGCGTTGAATGGGCAGCGTCGGCACTGCTGATGCCGTGGTATCACCAATTGGCCAAGTCTCGCGAGGCGACGCTTTTGAACTGGGTAAGCGGCAACGTGCAATTGCACCGCACGTCGACCAGCAATTCCGCGTTTGTATTTATGAGACCCAATTCGCCAATCGTGCAGTTTACAGTGCCTCCCTGTGCCCCACTGCACAGCAGTAGTCGTTTTAAGCTCACCGCGCATCAAGTTCAGCTGTTGTCATCCGGGACGTCAATGCAATTGTCGGATCTTGTTGTGTCGTCAAACTTTGCCAGTCTGAAGCAGAGCCTGTTTTCCGATGCCGCCAAGTTTAATCTGTACATTGGATGCTTTCCTGTAATGTCTAAAGTGACATTTGCATGGACGTTACAGCAGCTCACTCTCTCGGACGTGCAGCGTGGTCTGATGACAACATTGTCTGATGTCATTTCGAGTACACAACAACACCTCTCGGGCAATGTTTCGGCTGATCTGGCAATTTTGAATGATTACATTACAAAACAGCACGATGGTATTTTAGGTCAGTTGTGCCCCAAGTCAAAGATGCTTGTATCCGAGTTGTGCGCACAGGTAGGCTCAGAGCAGACCAAAAGCAGCACAGAAGACATGCCCGTGACCACCTGCCGCTTTACGCGGTTACTTATTTTGCAGCTCTTGACAACCATGCGGCCTTATGTGTGCAGCCACACATTTTTTCGTGTGCGAAACCCTCGCCCCGTCGAACCTATTCCGCTGCCACACCCACGGCTAGAAAGCGTATGTTTTGCAATGCACCAATCACATTCAGATGTCAAATTTGCATCCGTCTTCAACAATCTCAGCGAAGATGCTGCTTCAGATAAGATGACAAAAAAATTGAAACCAAAGTCTAGAAGCAAACGCGCCACTGTCGCAGATGCTAATGGCTGCAGCGACACGGCCACGCTCATGACCGTGCA
>MDTG01367511.1_pt1 | contig 12142 bp, 12 predicted proteins | sample 811421 | NCBI WGS metagenome assembly MDTG01 (sample SAMN05326645, study PRJNA326480) | marine metagenome | isolation source: seawater | place: Pacific Ocean: South East | collected 2011
TAGGTCCAGCGGCTTGCGCCTTCGATGTCCGAGGCTTCTTTGAGGTCTTCGGGGATGGTCTGGAGCGCGGCCAGATAGAAGATCATGAAGAACCCGGCCTCCTTCCAGATCGTCACGATGATCACGGCCCAGAGCGCGGTTTGGGGTTGACCCAGCCAGTTGATCGACGGCAGGCCAAAGAGCCCACCGATCTGGTCGAGGACGCCCAGTCCGGGGGTATAGAAGAACAGCCACAGGTTCGCAGCCGCGATCATGGGCAGAACTGTCGGGGTGAAGTAGGCCGTGCGGACAAAGCCCCGCGCCGGGATCTTCGAATTCGCCCACAGCGCCATCGCCAGCGCGATCACGATGGAAACGGGAATGGTGACGGCTGCATAGAGCAGATTGTTTTTCAATACGACCCAGAACGTTGGGTCGGCAAACAGGTCCGAGTAATTTTCAAGGGCAATGAATTCAGAGGGTCTGCGCCGCGTTCCACGTGAAAACAGGCTGGACCAAAACGTTGCGGCGGAGGGATAGAAGGCGAAGATGGACAGCATCACGGCCGCTGGCGATAGCAACAGCCAGCCGTAAATCGCCTGTCTTCGACGTTCCAGATTTACCCGCTTGTTCATGTATTCGGACCCTGAACAGCATAGAGAAAATTGACACCGGCTCGCTGGCGAGCCGGTGTCGTCTTAGAGCTTAGCGGTAAGCCTTAAGCAGACGCTCTGCTGCGGCTTGTGCTTCGCCAAGGGCGTCTTCTGCACTCTTGGAGTCCGTGAGCGCTGCCTGAATGGCGTTGTTCAGGCCATCCCGCACCCTAGCGGTCTCAAAGGTCGAGAACTCGGCGACAGCGTTTTGGAGCTGGTTGCGAGCCACCAGAGCCGGTGGGAAGGCCGCGGTGTATTCCTTTAGAGCGTCGGTTTCGTAAGCGGCTGGGGATACACCCATGTAACCGGTTGCGATGGACCAGGCTGCAGCCTGCTCTGGCGAGGTCATGAACTCGATCAGCTTCAAGGCTGCTGCACGCTCTTCGTCGGTGGTATCCTTGAAGACGTAGAAGTTACCGCCGCCCGTTGGTGAACCCTTGCGCACGTTGGCCGGCAGTTCAGCCACGCCAAAGTCGAAGCTGGCGTTGTCCTTGACCGCGCGCAGGTTACCTGTGGAGTGCCACATCATGGCCGTCTGACCTTCGAGGAAAGCCTGACGCAGGGTGCCCCATTCGACGGTACCCGTCGGCATGATGCCATGCTCAGCGGACAGCGACTTCCAGAACTCCAGCGTTTCAACGACGGTTTCGTCGTCGAAGTAAGTGGTCAGGCCGTCGTTGGACATGACTTCCTTACCGTTCTGGATCGCCAGTGCCTGGAACATCCAGTAGGGGTAACCCGTCGACGGGATCATCAGGCCATAAGTGTCATCGTTGGTCAGCGCCTTGCCCATGGAAATGATTTCATCCCAGGTCGTCGGTGGTGCTTCCGGGTCCAGACCGGCTGCAGCGAACTGCTCCTTGTTGTAGTAGGCGACGATGGTCGAACGCTGGAACGGAATACCCCAGGTCTGGCCTTCGATGCGGCCGTTGGCCATCAGTGCAGGGTAGAAGCTGTTCAGCCAGTCGGCATCGTCGGTCAGCGCTTCGAATGGCAGGATCAGATCCTGCTCGATCAGGTCATAAGCATCGATCGAGAACATAACCGCCAGTTGCGCCGGATCACCGGAGTTCAGGGCCGACAGCGCGCGAACACGCGTGTCGTCGTAGTTACCGGAGTAAACCGCATTGACTTTGATGTCAGGGTTCTCTGCCTCAAAGTCCGCAACGATGCTGTCGACCACCTGAGTGAGAGCACCACCTACCGCGATCGGGTAGTACATGGTCAGCTCTGTTTCAGCCGCCGCTGGCAACGCCATGCCGGCTGACATAACAACTGATAAGCCGATACCTTTTAAGTGTTTCATAGTCTCATCCTCCCTTTGGATCTCACACTACTTTTCAGTTAGTTGCTCGGAAACGCGTCTGCCGACTTCATCGAAGACGTGCAGGTCTTGGTTGTTGAAGGTCACCTCCACGCGTTCACCCACTGGAACAAGGGAAAGCCCAGGTTTCATGACTGTCAGTCCCCGAACGCCTTTGTGTTCCAGCCCGATTAGGGTCTCGTTGCCGAGGAATTCAGCCTCACTGACAATGCAGGACAGCCGTCCCTTCCCCTTTTTGGCAATTTCTACGTTCTCCGCCCGGATCCCGAGGGTCCGACCCGGAGAAAGATCTTCGACAATGCCCGGCTCGATCAGCGCCATCGGCGGCGCACCGACAAACTCGGCCACAAAGGTATTGGCCGGTCGATTATAGAGATCGTCGGGAGAGCCGATTTGCTGAATCCGCCCTTCGCGCATCAGCACGATTTTGTCCGCCAGACTCATGGCTTCGGTCTGGTCATGGGTCACGTAAACAACAGTGATTCCGAGATCCCGCTGTAGCTTTTTAATGTCCTTGCGCACGGAATTGCGCAGCTTGGCGTCGAGGTTGGAAAGCGGCTCGTCCATCAGGCACAGGCGTTGACCGGCGACGATGGCGCGGGCCAGCGCCACCCGCTGCCGCTGCCCGCCGGACAGCTCACTCGGCTTCCTGTGCTCCAGCCCGCCCAAACCAGTAATTTCCAGCGCACGGGCCATCTTCTCCCGGCGCTCGGCCCGCGGGACCCCACGAACCTTCAGGCCAAAAATGACGTTTTCTGCCACCGACAAATGCGGAAACAGCGCGTAGGACTGGAACACCATCGAAAGATTGCGCGCCGACGCCGCGCTGGTCGTAACGTCTCTGCCTTCGATCAGGATCTGACCCTCATCGGGAATCTCAAGTCCCGCCAGCAGGCGAAGCGTCGTCGATTTGCCGCAGCCAGAAGGCCCGAGCAGGGCCACGAAGGAGCCCTCGTCGATGTCGAGCGAGATTTCCTCTACACCGAGCTGACCGTTCCAGCGCTTGGCGACGTCCTGCAGAACAACGAAGGGCTTGGTGTCCATCTCTATTCCCTCTCTGCCAGGATCAGTCGATCGCCCAGACCATCGAGCAGCGGGCCAAAGCTGGGCTCTGGTCGCCGGTCGAGGATGACGTAATCCATGTCGGCAATGTTTTCGCCCACCGCCGGCGCCATGCGACCGAACTTGGTTCGATCGAGCACCAGCAGGGAAACTTCCGCATTCTCACGAATTCGCTCCCGCGCCTGCACCTCGGCGGCGTGGAATTCGAGCAGGCTGCCGCCCTCGGTGACCCCGGCGACACCGAAAATGCCAAAGTCCGCGCGGTACTGACCAAAGAGCTTGAGCACCCCGTCGCCAAGGATATCGCGGTCGGGTAGCCTGACCTCTCCGCCCGGCAAGATGATCCGGTTCGACTGCTCTTCACTCAGGGCCATGGCAGCGCTGAGGTTGTTGGTGATTACCGTCAATTCCTTATGGTCGCGCAAAGCACGGGCGACGCTCAGCGGTGTCGAGCCGATCGAAATGAAGATGGTGGAACCGTTCTTGATGAGCGCAGCCGCGGCGGTGCCAATGTCCCGCTTTTCAGAAATGTTCGTGCCGGCCCGCTGGTCGAAAGGCGTGTTCAGATACTGCTCTGCCAGCTCAATGCGGCCGTGCCGCCGCCGAAAGGTTTCGGAGTCACAAATGATGTCAGCGTCCCGGCGAATGGTCTGCATCGACACGTCAAAGATCTCGGCGAGCGAGCCCACTGAAACGGCGCCCTGCTCGTGCACGAGTTCAACGATCTGACTCCGCCTGTTTCGTTTCTTCGCAGACATCAAGACTCCCACTGACATCCAAACGGTGCGAGACACGGACCACCGTCCTTCATGTGTCCTACTGCAAACTAATGACAAAAAATACTCCAAAACAACATTTTTTAAAAGATAAATCACATTTTTTATGGGTTTGTGGGTTTAATCTGTTAAAAACGGACTAGGAAATGGAGTTTTGCATGTTTGCCTCAGGCGCTGTAGCACCTGAGGGACTGGCAATCTTCCGACTCAAGTCCGCCCCCGCGCTTTGCGGTTAATCTGAACTGGTGCGAATTTACTATGCTTACGACCCCCTCGATTTTTGACCGGTATGAGGAGGTAAGGGGCCGCCTGCCGACAGCGACGACAGCCACATCAACCCGCGAAATCTCAGCCTTGACTGACATCTCAGACGAAGTGTCAGCCTTTGTGTTCGATGCTTTCGGTGTCCTGAATGTTGGCGAAACTCTGATCGAGGGCGCGGATCGGCGCCTTGATGATCTCCGATCCGTGGGATGTCACCTTCGAATCCTGACCAATGCGGCGAGTTACGACCGCAAGGGTGCAGTGGAAAAGTTCAGGCGCCTTGGACTGAGTATCGAAGCGGAAGAAATCATAACCAGCCGAGACGCGGCTTTGGCAGCCCTTACACCAGGACTGTGGGGCGCCATTGCTGCTCCCGAAGATACCCTGGAGGATATCGGCGTCGACCTGCTGCGGATCGGGCAGAACGCCGAAAATTTTGATGCCGTTGAAGGCTTTGTTTTCCTATCGTCTTCGGGCTGGACAATGGAAAAGCAGGAAAACCTGCTTTTGTCCCTCAAGCGCAGCAGCCGACCTGTGATCATCGCCAACGCCGATCTTGCCGCGCCGCGAGACCATGGATTTTCGCTTGAGCCCGGGCACTTTGGTCATCTGCTAATGGACGAGGGCATTGATACTGTCCGCTTTTTCGGCAAGCCTTTCGCGGAGGTCTATGATCTGGTCGAGCAGTCCTTGCCCCACGTTGGGCCGGATCGCATCGCCATGTGCGGCGACACCTTGCATACCGACATCATGGGCGCTGCTGCGCGCCAGTGGCGGACTGTACTGGTGACCCAGGACGGCCTGTTCTCCGGCCACGACACGCTGGAATATTGCCGGCGGTCCGGCCTGCATCCGGACTGGCGTTTGGCACGGATCTAGCCTGTCCGGGGTGGGGTGGTATGGGGTGGGGTAATCTCCTACCATATTTCCCCGGAAAGGCGAACGCCCGCCTTAAGACCAGATGGCGGCGTGGATGACGGCGCGGTCTGGTGGCTAGATGTCCAGAATATTCCAGTGCCGCTTGCTCGGGGTCGGAATGTTGATCATCGGAACTTCGAGCACCGCGGGCCAGCCGCTGGGTTTCCAGTTACCGCCTCGGTGCCAATGTTCAGGACGATGGCCGGCTTGCCGATCTGCGAGCTTGCCGCGCGTTCGATCAGGCTGACGCCGAAGAAGGGACCACCAAGGGTGAGGAGATGGTATTTCATGCCTGTTTTCCGACTTTCAGCTAGGCCTCGCCGTCCCTTAGCATCAGCGACGGGCGGGAGCAGGTGCTTTTGATCGTGATAAAACCACCCGCATCCGGTCTGGCGAGCGTGGCCTGCATCACTTCGGCCACGTGCTGCGCAAGGGCACCACTGGCCCGGGGTTTCGCTAGCTTCAGCCGCCGCGCGGGCCAGATCGGCAAGGCCGGCGCCGCGGGCGTCGAAGTTCAGCCCGTGGCGATTCTCGACCTCGGCCCGGTCTGCTGGGGCTATCAGTCGCAAGCGCATGGTCCATCGCGAGGTTTCGCGGGTTAGGATCTACATCGGCTGGTGGAGATATTGGCACCATCACCGGGGTCCGGGTCCGGGATGCAAAGCGTGCCTTCGGTACCGTAGATTTCCAGCCGTGAGGTCTCACTGTCCCAGACCCCGCAGCTGACCATCATTTGCCCGATCACCCCGTTCTCGAATTCAAATTGGCTCAGGCAGTGGGTATCGACCTCGACCGGCATCATCTCGCCGTTGCGCGGGCCGTTCTCGATCATCCGTTCGGCAAAGGTACGCTGGGACAGGCCGGCAGCCCGCGCGATTGGGCCAAGCAGGAACACTAGAGCAGTAAGGTAGTAGCGGCCCAGATCGAGCAGCGATCCACCGCCGTGGGCTTGGTAAAAATTGGGGTTGGGATGGTGCCACTCGACCCCGTGAGCCGGGACGAAGCCGCTACGCCGGTCGGCTCGCCGAGCATACCTTTATCGAGAGCACGGCGCAGTGCCTGCCAACGCCCGCCGAAAAGATATCGGGTACGTTTCCGACCGGAAGGCCCTTTTGTGCAGCTAGCGACATGGTGTGCAGGCCGTCCTCGAGATCGGCGATAAAGGGCTTCTCCGAATAGACGTGCTTGCCGTGTCCCAGCCCGCCCAGCGAGACGTCGGCACGGGCTGCCGGGATGGTCAGGTTCAAGATCGCACGAATGTCCGGTATGCGCAGAATTTCGGCCGAGTCGGCCACCAGCGGCACACCAGATGCGGCGGCCTTGGCCGCGCTCTCTACCCGGTCAAGACTGCCGCTGGCAAGAATGTCAAGTTCGTCGAACAGAGCGGCATTCCGAAGATAGATGTCGCTGACTTGGCCGTTGCCGGTTAGACCCACTCTCAGCTGTATCGCGGTCGTCTAGTCCAATGTGTTTTCTGATTTGAATGCCGGCAGTATCGACGGTGGCATCGGCCCCTTGTTGCGCCCACCCTGCTGCATCTGCTCCCAGCCATGGGCGAGGATGCCAACGGATCGGGACAGACAGAACATGCCGCGTGACAGCGGTGGTGGGAAACCCAACTCGCAAAAGATAACTGCGGTCGCACCATCGATGTTCATAGCGATGGGCGAACCGCGCTTTGCGCCGATTTCAGCCTGCACCGCCTCGCCGATATCGACGAAACGCCCAGAGACCTCGCCGGTCTTCGCAGCCTCCCGCACGAGCTCCATCAGCCGCGGCGCGCGCGGGTCAACCGGGTGGTGAAAACGGTGGCCGAAGCCGGGAATGATCTTGCCTCGCTCTGCCCGCCATTCATCCATGGATGCGCTAACAGCCGCCTGCAGCCCCAGCGCCCCGGCGGGGTCCGGAAGACGCACTTCAACCGAAAGCAGCAGCTCCGCGCACTGCTCCCCGGCCCCGCCATGGACATCGCCGAGCATGTTCACCCCCGTCGCCATGACGTTATTCAGCCCTACCCCGCAGGTCGCGGCCATCCTCGCTGCCGAGATGGAGGGCGCTTGCGGACCGTGATCTACTCCGGCGACCAGCGCCGCTTCCAGCAGGCCGGCCTGCACCGCGCTCGGCCGCCCGCCCCGAACCATCAGCCAGATCATTTCTGCGAAACTCAGAGTGCCGATAAGGCTCTCGATCGGCTGACCGCGAAAGGCGATCTTTCCAGGTTCCATGTCGATGATTGACGTGGTCCACCATTCGCTTACGGCGCTGTTGTGATCTGTCATAGCTTGGCCTGCCCCCTTTGGCCTGTGGTCTGGTTCTGCTCCATCTGAGCAGCAAGTCGAACTAAAGCGCTGCGGGAGCCGTATCTGCGGTAACTGCCCCGACGCTCCACGATGTCGAAGAAGAAACCATTTAAGGTCGGGCGGCAATAAGGCTGGAAATATTCGCCTTCACCGTCCCGGTCATAGAGAATACGTTGCTGCTGCAGGCGCGCAAGCGCCGCGCTGTCTAGACCGCAGTGGCGCTGTAGCGCAGTAGAGTAAACGCCTTCGATGCATAGGCGCTTTAAATCGATCTGCTGCAGGCGTTCTGCAGTCTAGAATATATCATCAGTGGCTGAGGCGATCTGCTAGACGCCGGCCGTCATGCCATGCTCAAGAAAGCTATCAGTGGAAGTCTGCTGCGCGGTGGCAACATCGAGGTTGAGGTTCCAAAGCAATAAAATGAACGGTGTTCTACAATCACATCTGATTAAACCTAATAAGCAAACCCTTGAACGCGTTTGGTGCGTCCACCTACCAGAATATCAAGTGCGACATCATTTTTGGGCACCTCGCGACGGGCGCGAAGTTGAAACTGGACGGCCTGCGCAACCGCTACGCCTGCAGCATGTTGACGCTGCGAGAAACTCTGAACCGTCTAGCTAGTGATGGCTTTGTTGATGCCCCAGACCAGCGCGGTTTCTTCGTAAGGCCGGTGTCCGTGTACGACCTGATCGAACTCGCAAACTTGCGAGTTCTGCTCGATTGTCACGCCCTGCGCCTGTCTGTGGCCACGGGTGATACGAACTGGGAAGGCAATCTGGTTGCGACCCACCACAATCTGCACCCGATGGAGCAGAGAATGCTGGTCGGCGACCAGAGCCAGAAGGAAGACTGGAGGCGCTACGACTGGGGCTTTCACCTCGCGCTGATCGAAGCCTGTGGCTCGCAGAACCTGCTTTCGCTGCAGGCGGGGCTCTACGACAAATATCTGCGCTACCAGATGCTGGTTCTCACCTACCGCGGCGAAGAAGCTGTCAACGAGCACGATGCTATGTTCAAGGCGGTGCTTGAGCGCAAGGTCGACTTGTGCGCAGAGATCCTTGAGCAGCACATCATCGAGGGGCCTTACCATACCCTCGCCGCCTTCAACGACAAGAGCATCCTGCCCGGCTAGTAGTCGCGCTTGCGCTCCGCACCGGCGTAGAGAATATCGGACAGCTTCTGGTTTGCATCGATGCGCAGGGCGACGGCCTCATCGCTCATGGCCTCGCTCACGCGTGGGGCCTCGATATGGCTGTGGCCGCCCTCGCTGCCCCGTGCGGTCTGCACGTACATCTCGCCCAGCACCTGATGCACACGCGGCGTGATATAACTCTGCAGCGCAAAGCCGATCCGGCGCTCGCCCGAGCGGTTCGCGCCTGAACCATGGACCGTACGCGGATGGTGCAGCGACATCTGCCCGGGCTTGAGGGGCAGCGGCACAGCCGCGGCCTCGTCCACGTCCTGAACCTCCTGCCCCCTGGTCAGCAGATTATCGTCGCCGAAGGTATCGACGTGATCGCGCAGCGGCGCGTGGTGCGAGCCGGGTATCATGTACATGCAGCCATTTTCTTCGGTTACGTTGCTGATCGCGACCCAACCAGTGACCCAGTCGTGGGGCTCCATCCCGGCGTAGCGGGCATCCTGATGCCAGCTGATGAAGCCCTCGCTCTGCGGTTCTTTGATGAACAGGGTCGATCCGGCAGCAAGGATGTCCCCGCCCAGCACGTCTTCGATGGCGTCGAGCACCCGGCTGTCGTGCACGATCCGGTCGAGAACCGGCAGCGCCAGGTGCCCGTTGTTGCGCCCTGCGCCATCGAGAGCGTTGGGCCAGCTGGCCTCGGCGGCTTCGATTTCAGCACGGATTTCGGCGATCTCGTCGGCGGAAAAGATATCGATGGGCGCGACGTAACCATCGCGCTGGTAGGCGGCTTGCTGTTCGGCGGTCAGGCGCTTGGGCATGGACAGGTTCCACAACGGTCGGTGACGGTACGGGCGGAGTTTACGCAAAGATACAGCCGACACCATCCCTGACTTTCAACTGGCTGCGTCAGCCCTGTTGCCACGCCGACTTACCCCCAAGCATTTGCGCAGGTCGGGGCAGCCTCCAGCACCTTCGATCTGGACCCTCGAAAGGCAAAGTGCATAAATACCGCCGCGAAATACAGTTCTGGAGAACAGCAATGACCATCAACGTGATGCCCGCTCAGACCATGGCGCAGGCGCTCGTCCCCATTGAAAACAGCCTGATCCGCAACGTTGGCCTCGCCATCCTCGGCAGCCTCGCGCTGTGGGTTTCCGCGAAGATCAGCATTCCGTTCTGGCCGGTTCCACTGACCCTGCAGACCCTGGTTGTGCTGGTCATCGGCATGGCATTTGGCTGGCGCCTTGGTATGGCGACGGTACTGCTCTACCTCGCAGAGGGCGCGGCGGGCCTGCCGGTCTTTGCCGGCACCCCGGAAAAGGGCATTGGTCTTGCGTACATGATGAGCACGACCGGTGGTTACCTGCTCGGCTTCGTCCTCGCGGCCGGCGTTGTCGGTTTCCTCGCCGAACGCGGCTGGGATCGCAGCCCACTGGGCGCGGCGGGCGCGATGCTGATCGGTAATATCGTGATCTATATCCCCGGCCTGATCTGGCTGGGCACGGTGCTGGGTTGGGACAACCCGATCGTGGCATGGGGCATGACCCCTTTCCTCGCCGGTGATCTGCTGAAGCTTCTCCTCGCTGCCGCCCTCATGCCCGGCATCTGGGCGCTGCTGTCCCGCGGCAAGCAGTAGTCTGACGACGCGCTGAAGAACCGCCGTTCGCGCCCTCGATTCTCACCCCATCGCGGGGAGGCGGGGTGCGGCGGCGAGCAGCCGCGCGGCATAGGCGCTTTCCGGACCGGCGAACACCGCGTCGGTCCGCCCCCTCTCGACAATCTTCCCCGCCTGCATCACCGCCACGTTATCAGCGATGGCCCGCACGACGCTCAGGTCGTGGGTGATGAACAGGTAGGTCAGCCCGAAATCTGCGGCCAGCTGCGCCAGCAGGTCGAGGATCTGCGCCCGCACCGAAACATCAAGCGCTGACACTGCTTCATCGAGGATGATCAGATCGGGCCGGGTGATCAGTGCACGCGCCAGCGCCAAGCGCTGGCGCTGGCCACCGGAAAAGGCATGGATGTGCTTGTGCTTGTCCGCCGGGGCCAGCCCCACCGAAACCAGCGCTTCATCGATTTCCTCATCGCGCGCGGCGCGGCCGAGGCGGAAGAACGGTTCGGCAATCAGGCGCGAAACCCGCCAGCGCGGATTAAAAGACCCGTAGGGATCCTGAAACACCGCCTGCATGCCAGCGCGGGCGCCAGCGTCAGCAAAGACATCCCGGCCGCCCAGCGCAATCTGCCCCTCGCGGATCGGCTCCAGTCCCAGTATGGCCCGCGCGAGCGTCGACTTGCCGGAGCCACTCTCCCCCACCAGCGCGAGACAGCAGCCGCGCTCGATCTCGAGACTGACCCCATCGACGGCCCGGCGAACCCCACTGCCGGTCAGCGGGTGGGGCCGCGGCAGGCGGTATTCCTGCACCACGTCCTGCACGCGCAACAGCGGTCCTACAGCCGGGGTCTGCGCGGCGGTCGGGGCTGGCTGCCGGTCGGGGCGGTGATCGGTGGCATCGAACAGCAGCTGGGTGTGGGGGTGCGTGCGCGCCTTGAGCAGCGCCGGGGTCGGTTCCTGCTCGACCACCGCGCCCTCGTGCATGACCAGGATCCGGTCGGCGAGACTGGCCGCGACGGCAAGGTCATGGGTGATCAGCATCAGCGCCATGCCCTCCTCAGCGACCAGCCGCTGCAGCAGCGCAAGGATTTCCGCCTGTGTGGTCACGTCCAGCGCCGTGGTCGCTTCATCGGCGATCAGCAGGCGCGGGCGCATGGCGATGGCCATGGCGATCACCACCCGCTGGCGCTGCCCTCCAGAGAGCTGGTGCGGATAGCGCGACAACGGCACCTGCGCGGCGGGCAACTCGCACTGCTCCAATACGGCCTCGGCGCGCTCCAGCGCTTGCTGCGGGGAAGCGCCTTCGTGGATGCGGATGGTCTCGGCGACCTGCTGCCCGATGGTCTGCAGCGGGTTGAGGGCCGTCATCGGCTCCTGAAACACCATGCCGATGTCGCGTCCACGGACTGCACAGAGGTCGGGCTCGGCGGCGGCGGCGAGGTCCTGCCCCGCGAACAGCACCCGGCCGCGCGATTGGCTGCCGCTGGGCAGCAGCTGCATGATCGACAGTGCCGTCAGCGACTTACCCGACCCGCTTTCGCCGATCACGCCGAGGATTTCACCGGGTTCGATCCCGAACGACAGGTCGCGCAGGATCGGCGTGCCGTGGATCGACAGGCTGAGGCCCTCCACGGTGAGCAGGGTCATGGCGCCGCCCTCCCCGCACCCTGCTGCGCGCCCTTTTGGGACTTCGGGTCGAGCGTATCGCGCAGACCTTCGCCAGCGAGATTCAGGCACAGCACGGTCAGCAGGATCGCCAGCCCGGGGATCAGCGCCAGATGTGGGGCAAAGGCGATCATGGTCTGGCTCTCGGCCAGCATCCGCCCCCAACTGGCAGTAGGCGGCTGCGCGCCCAGCCCGACGAAGCTCAGCCCCGCTTCGGCCAGAATCCCGAGCGAGAACTGGATCGTCCCCTGCACGATCAGCAGGTTGGTCAGGTTGGGCAGTATATGCTGGACCGAGATGCGGGCCGCGCCCTTACCGCTGACCCGTGCGGATAGCACGAAGTCGAGCGTCCACAGCGGCAGCGCCCCAGCGCGCACCAGCCGGGCAAAGACGGGGATGTTGAAAATGCCGATGGCGACGATGGCGTTAACCGCCGAGGGGCCGA
>MDTG01441042.1_pt1 | contig 12142 bp, 10 predicted proteins | sample 811421 | NCBI WGS metagenome assembly MDTG01 (sample SAMN05326645, study PRJNA326480) | marine metagenome | isolation source: seawater | place: Pacific Ocean: South East | collected 2011
TACAGATTGGTACAACGAAGGAACTGCATCTAACGAGTCTCTCAAAATTACAATAAGATTTTTAACTAATGAAGTAAGATCAGATGGACTTAAAATTATAATTCACAGAAAAAAATGTTCAACTGAACAAGCCTGTACTGTAAGTAAAATTACTTCAGCTTTGGAAAGTGAACTTCAAATAGCCATTCTTAAAAAAGCAGTCATTTTTGAAAAAGAATTATTGTCAAAGAAGAAAAAGAAAAGGCCTGAAATCCAATAATTTGTATTTTCAAAAATTATAAAAAATTATTTTTTACAATCAATGGAAAGATACAATATTAAAAAAGTAGAGCAAAAATGGCAAAATATTTGGTCAAAAGAAAAAATTAACTCTGCTAATTTAGATAAAAATAAAAAAAAATTCTATTGCTTAGAGATGTTTCCTTATCCCTCAGGTAAAATTCATATGGGGCATGTTCGTAATTACACCATTGGTGACGTATTAGCGCGTTACAAAAAAATGAAAGGATTTAATGTGCTTCATCCCATGGGGTGGGATTCGTTTGGATTACCAGCCGAAAATGCAGCTAGAGAAAATAAACTTCATCCTAAAGAATGGACTAAAAAAAATATAGAAACTATGAAAAACCAATTAAAGATGCTTGGTTTATCTTTAGATTGGGATCGAGAAATATCTACATGTGAACCTGAATATTATAAGCATCAGCAAGAATTTTTTATAGAATTATTTGAAAAGGGTTTAGTTTATAAAAAAGACACATATGTAAACTGGGATCCTGCCGAACAAACAGTTTTGGCTAACGAACAAGTTATAGATGGAAAAGGTTGGCGTTCTGGCGTAACTGTGGAAAGAAAGAAACTTTCTCAATGGTTTTTTAATATTAAAAAGTTTTCACAAAATTTATTAGATGAAGTAAACAAACTAAAAAACTGGCCAGAAAAAGTTAAACTAATGCAAAAAAACTGGATAGGCAAATCCTTTGGTTGTGAAATTAATTTTCAAATTAATAAAAAATTTTCACCTGATAAAATTAAAGTTTTTACAACGAGACCAGATACAATTTTTGGAGCTTCTTTTATTGCTGTATCTATTGATCACCCAATTACAAAAAACTTTAGTGAAAATAGTGATTTTATATCCTTTAAAAAAGATTGTTCAAAGACAGGTACTACTGAAGAGGCTCTGGCTAATGCTGAAAAAATTGGCTTTAATACTGGTTTATTTGTTAAACATCCCTTTAGTGATGAAACTACCCTTCCTATCTATGTAGCAAATTTTGTTTTAATGGATTACGGAACTGGAGCTATATTTGGTTGCCCTGCACACGACCAAAGAGATTTAGATTTTGCTAATAAATATAAACTCAAGGTATTGCCCGTTGTCAGGCCTGAAAAAATGGATTCTAAAAAATTTGTAATAGAAAAAAAAGCATTTGTAGAAGATGGAATACTTTTTAATTCTGATTTTCTAAATGGGTTGTCAGTTAATAAAGCTATAGATAAAGCAATAGAAGCACTTACTAAAAAAAAAATAGGTGAAAAAAAAATTACGTTTCGTCTTAAAGATTGGGGTGTTTCAAGACAGAGGTACTGGGGTTGTCCTATACCAATAGTATATAAAAAAAATGGCGAAGCTGTGTCAGTTGAAAAAAAAAATCTTCCAGTTTTGCTTCCTAATAACGTAGATCTGAATGTCAAAGGAAATCCATTAGAAAAACATCCTACTTGGAAGTTTACTAAGCTATCTACTGGTGAGGAAGTAATTAGAGAAACAGATACATTAGATACTTTTGTAGATTCTTCATGGTACTTTTTAAGATTTTGTTCTCCTCAATATAAAAAGTATGGATATAAAATTGATGAAATTAAATACTGGATGCCAGTCGACCAATACATTGGTGGGGTAGAACACGCAATTTTACATCTTCTTTATTCTAGATTTTTTATGAGAGCCCTTGCATATAATAATGAAAATTTTAACTATACTGAACCATTTGAGAGTTTATTTACTCAAGGTATGGTTTGTCACGAGACATACAAAAATGAAGATAATAAATGGTTATACCCTGAAGAAGTAGAAAAAAATTCAGCTGGAAATTTTGTTACTAAAAAAGATAAAAAAAAAGTTATATTGGGCCCATCTGAATCCATGTCAAAATCGAAAAAAAATACAGTAGATCCTGAAGAAATGATTAATATATATGGTGCTGACTCAATTAGATGGTTCATATTATCAGATAGTCCGCCAGAAAGAGATGTTCAATGGTCAATTGAAGGGGTGTCGGCTGCATTTAAATTTATACAAAAGTTATGGAAATTAAATACAGAAATTTTAAATAAAAAAAAAACTATATCGGAATCTAATGACACAATGTTAAAAAAATCTGTTAATAAAACTATATACAATGTAACAAAAAACTTAGAAAATTTTCAATACAACGTTGTAATAGCAAATATGCATGAAATATATAATATTTTTAACCAACATGTAGTTGAAAACAAAACATCAAGTAAAATTTTAAAAAGTGAATGGGAAAAAATAATAATGTTATTAATGCCTTTAGTGCCACATTTGGCACATGAGTGTTGCGAGAATTTCAAGAAAGAAAGTTACTGGCCCATGCACGATTCTAAATTACTTCTACAAGAAAATTCTGATATTGTAATACAAATTGATGGTAAAAAAAGAGGTATATTAACAATGCCAACGAATTCAGAAGAAAAATTAATTGTAGAAAAATCTAAAAAAGTAGAAAATATAGTTAAATATATTGAAAATAAAAAAATAATTAAAAATATTTATATTAAAAATAAACTAATAAACTTTATTACAAAAAAATGATCAAAAAAAAAATTTTTACAATCCTATTAATAGGATTACTTCCTCTCACTGGGTGTGCCGGCTATAAGCCAATTTTTAGCTCTAATAACTTAGATTTTACAATAACTGAATACACAATAAGTGGTAATAAAAGGTTAGGTAAACAACTTTATTCTAAATTATACAATTTATCCAAATCCAAAAAAACAAATAAAGATAGAAATATCAAACTTTTAATTGATATGTCTTCAAACAAAAATGAAACTTCAAAAGATAGTTCTGGAAAAGTTTTGGAATATAAAATTAATCTTAATACCAAGATTGAGATACGAGATTCATCAAATAATAATATTATTTTAAATGAAATTTTTGTGGGATCATCAAGCTATAAGGTGCAAAACCAGTATTCAGAAACTTTAAAACTTGAAAATACATCTACAGAAAACTTAATAAATCAAGCGTACCAAGATCTCTTAATAAAATTTGCTCAAAATATTGACCTACAATGATTGTAAAAAGTTATGATATAGAAAAAAATCTTAATAAATTTTTAAAATATAACCTATTTTTACTCTATGGTGAAAACGAGGGTTTAAAAAAAGAAATTGAACTAAAAATTCAAACTGAAATAAAAAACAAAAATGGAAGTTTAGAATTTTTTTCTTTTTACGAAAGTGAGATTATTGCAAATGATAAAAATTTTTATAATTCGGTTTTCGCAGAATCTCTTTTTAGTAATAAAAAAATGGTGATTATTAAAAATGCTTCCGATAAAATTATAAATCATTTAAGTGAAATTGTTGAAAAATATCCTGAAAATTTATCTTTAATAGTTTTTGCAGGAATTTTAGAAAAAAAATCTAAAATAAGAAATCTTTTTGAAGCTGATAGTAAAATATTGTGTATTCCATGTTATTTAGATAATGATAGTAGTTTGGAAAATATTGCAAAAAATTCTTTGAAAATGGATAAAATAATATTATCTCAAGAATGCATTAATTTATTGGTAGAACAATCGAATGGAGATCGAAATAATTTAAAAAATGAAATCGAAAAGATTAAAAACTTTACAGTAAATAACAAAAAAATTGAAATTGATGAAATTAGATCTATTACTAATTTTTCCGGAGAATATAAAACTGACAGTTTAGTTAATGATTGTTTATGCGGTAACATTTCACAATATAAAAAAAATTTATCAGAACTTTATGCCAATACCATTAATCAAATTTTTTTGTTACGAATTTTAAGTAATAAAATACAAAGGTTATTAAACATGAAAGAAAAACAAAATGATTATAATAGTTTAGATAATTTATTAAGTGCTAATAAACCTCCCATATTTTGGAAAGAAAAACCGTTTGTAAAAAAACAACTAAGTATTTGGCAAATTGATGAACTTAAAAAAGCGAACAAAGAAATTAGTTATATAGAAATGTTATGCAAAAAAAATCCTAAATTTGCTAAAATAATTTTCTTTAAATTTATTTCCGGTATATGTAAAAAAGCTAGTAATTTTTCTTAATTATATTAATAATTTTATCTAGTTGTTCTAAATTACTATATTCAAAAGAAATGGTTCCAGAATTGTTTTTTTTATTATTTATAATAATGTTTAATCCTGTTTTTTCTTCTATAGTTTTTTGTAAATCTAAAATATTTGGATCTTTTTTTTGAACTATTTTAAATTTCTTATCTCTAAACTGTTTCGTCAATTTTTCTGCTTGTCGCACAGAGAGTTTTTTTGTACTATTTTTCTAGCTATAATAGTCGCACTATTTAAACCAATTAATGATCTTGCATGACCAGCTGATAACTCACCTTTTTCAACCATTTGCAATACTTCTTCGGATAAAGACAATAGTCTTATTGAATTAGATATATAACTTCTGCTTTTTCCAATAAATTGAGATAATTTTTCATGATTATAATTAAACTCATCGATTAATCTTTGATAACCGCGTGCTTCATCAACGGCATTAAGGTCTTGTCTTTGTACATTCTCTACTATTGCAAATTCTAGAGATTTTACATCATCTACATTTAAAATTACAACTGGGACTTCATGTAAACCAGCGTTTTGTGATGCTAACCATCTTCTTTCGCCAGCTATAATTTCATATTTATTTTCATTTGATTTGTCAGGTCGAACAACTATTGGCTGAATGACACCTTGTTCTTTTATTGAATTTGTTAATTCTTGTAAATCTTCTTTGTCAAAATGTTTTCGTGGTTGAAATTTATTTCTTGTTAAATCAGTAATTAATAATTTATTGGTTTCAACTTTTTTAGTTTCATCACCTAATAACGATGAAAGCCCTCTACCCAAGCCTTTTTTTAATTTGCTTTCAATCATTAAGCAGCACTTTCCATTATATTTTCTTGTTTTAAAAACTCATCAGTAAAACTAGAATAAGATTTGCTACCAGAACAAGTCTTATCATATATTAAAACTGGTATTCCGTGAGAAGGAGCTTCTGAAAGTCTAACATTTCTTGGGATAACCGTTTTATATACTTTGTCCTTGAAAAAATTCCTTGCTTCTTTATCAACTTCTGCAGAAAGTTTATTTCTTTTGTCATACATTGTTAATAATACACCCCTGATTTCTAATTGAGGATTAAGTTTAATTTTAATTCTATCTATAGTTTTTATTAACTGACTGACACCTTCAAGAGCAAAAAATTCAGCTTGTAGAGGAACAATTAATGATTTAGCCGTCACTAATGCCATGATTGTTAAAAGACTTAAAGAAGGTGGGCAATCAATAAAAATGTATGAAAAATCATTTTTTTGAGTATTAATAAATTCTTGAATTTTATCTTTTAATAAAAATGCTCTTCTATTTTCTGTAGCTGTTTCGACCTCTAATCCAGATAAATCAACATTAGATGAAACAACATGTAAGTTATCTATTTTTGTGTCTTTGATTGCATCACTAAAACTGCACTTTCCATTCAATACATCATAAATTGTTTTATTGTTTTCGGTATTTGATAACCCCAGTCCTGTAGTAGCGTTTCCTTGAGGGTCTAAATCAATAACTAAAATTTTCTTTTTTTGAATGGCAAGTGCAGTAGCTAGGTTAATTACAGTAGTAGTTTTACCTACTCCTCCTTTTTGATTTATGACTGAAATAATTTGAGTGTTTATCAATTTATATTTTTTTTAGTTTATTAATTTCCATTATGAACGAATCATTATTTGTAATACTAACTCTTTGCTTATACTGAATATCCCAACTTTTTGAAGCTTGAATTAACTCCTGATCTCCTGATTTGCCTCGAAATATAAAAGTTTTTCTCCAATTTTTTGCATTGCTGTGTATAAGTTTTAAAATTACCTCCAAGGGTTTAAAGGCTCTCGCAACAATTACATCAGCATCAAGATTAATGGGTTCCATTAAAATATTTCGCTCTATAAATTCAGCATTTAAATTTAATTTTTCATTTAACTTTTTAAGAAACATTATTTTTTTTCGGCTTTTTTCAATAATTTTTATTTTGAGAGGAATTTTTTTTTCTTTAGCGGCAATGCCCAAAATTAGGCCAGGGAAGCCTGCGCCACTTCCTAAATCTAGTAACACTTGATCATTTTTATCAATAAAATCAATGACTTGGTAGCTATCTAAAAAATGCCTCATCCATATATGTTTTATTGTTGATTTACCAATAAGATTGAGGTTTTTGTTCTCCTTTATAAGGAAATCTTCATATTTCTTTAAACTTAGGATTGTTTCACGTGAAACTTGATAAAAACTACTAAAAGTTGATATTTTCCTATCATACCCCATTTATGCCCTTTTTAGGCTTCTATAAGTCTTTTTTACATGCGAAAGCAATATATATACAGCTGCAGGCGTAATTCCATCTATTCTCAAGGCTTGTCCCAGCGTTCTAGGCCTTATTAATTTAAACTTACTTTTTACCTCGTTTGAGAGTCCGCTAAGTTTGCTATAATCAATATTTTCAGGAATTACGAGTTTTTCATCTCTTCTAAAAGCTCTAATATCTGCCTCTTGTTTATCGAGATACCCCGAATAATGGGCTGATATCTCAATTTGTTCATCAATTTTTAAAGGCACTTTAGGCAATTTAGGCCATATAGATCTTAATTTCTTTAGATTAACTCCCGGTCTAGAAAGAAGATCAAATGCAGATCTTTTAATTCCGTCTTTCGCAATTTTAATATTAACCTTTTCAGCTTGATTGGGTGATAATTTAAGACTTTTTAAACTATTGCTCATTTTATTTATTTGGTTAATTTTTTGCGTGTATAACTCTGCCCGGTCAGGATTTACTAAACCAATGTTTATTCCTATTTGCGTTAACCTAACGTCCGCATTGTCAGATCGTAACGTTAAACGGTATTCAGCTCTTGATGTGAACATTCGATATGGCTCAGCAACACCTTTAGTAACAAGATCATCTATCATTACACCAATGTAAGCTTGAGCACGATCAAGAATTAATGGCTCTTGACCTTGAATGGCGAGAGCAGCATTTATCCCTGCTATCAAACCTTGTGCAGCAGCCTCTTCATAGCCTGTTGTTCCATTAATTTGGCCAGCAAGATATAAACAATTAATTTTTTTTGTTTCTAATGTATGATTTAATTCACGAGGATCAACATAATCATACTCAATTGCATAACCTGGTCTTATAATTTTGGTGTTCTCTAACCCATTGATTTTACTCAATATTTCAGCCTGCACTTCTTTTGGTAACGAAGTAGATATACCGTTTGGATAAACTGTCGTATCATTCAAACCTTCAGGTTCCAAAAATATTTGATGTCTAGTCTTATCAGAGAACTTTACAATCTTATCTTCAATGGAGGGACAATATCTTGGTCCAACACCTTTAATGTTTCCTGAGTACATTGCACTTTTCTTTAAATTCTTTTTTATAATTTCATGAACTCTGCCATTAGTATATGTAAGTGAGCATGCAATTTGTTTATTATAAATTTTTTTTGTTAAGAAAGAAAAAAATTCAGGATCCTCATCAGCTTCTTGTTTTTCTAAATTTTTATAATCAATAGTAGAGCCGTCCAATCTTGGTGGAGTTCCAGTTTTTAATCTTCCTAATTTAATATTAAATTTTCTTAGTTGTTCGCTCAAACCTGTAGATGGTTTTTCGTTGTGCCTGCCTGCAGGAGTTTGTTCATCACCGATATGAATTAAGCCGTTTAAAAAAGTTCCTGTAGTAAGGATCATTTTTTTACAATTTACTTTTTTGCCTGATTTTGTATAGAAACCAACTATTTGGTTTTTATTAAAAATAAATTTAATAACAGGATCAGAAAAAACCTTTAAATTACAATAACTTAGAAGCAACTTTTGCATATATTTCTTGTATAAAAATCTATCTGATTGTGTTCTAGGACCTCTTACAGCTGGACCTCTACTTCTGTTTAATAATCTGAATTGTATCCCTGATTTATCAGCAACAGATCCCATAACTCCATCAAGAGCATCAATTTCTTTAACAAGATGTCCTTTACCCAAACCACCAATAGCAGGGTTACATGACATCTCACCAATAGTTTCTATTTTGTGAGTGAATAAAGCAGTATTGGCACCCATGCGAGATGAGGCTGCAGCGGCTTCGCAACCAGCATGACCTCCACCAATCACTACTACTTCAAATGTCAAATCATCTTTCATAGACTTAAATTTATAGATGATATATGGATTTACAAGCTGTTAACTGATTTATTTACCAATGCAAAAATCGTTGAAAATGCTGCCTAATAGCTCTTCTACATCGACTTTTCCTACAATCATACCTAGGTGTCTCGTTGCTAATCTTAAATCTTCAGCAGCTTTGTCAAAATCTTTAGATGATTTCTTATTACAAAAATTTTCTAAGTGCACAGCACAACTAATTAAATTTTGCCTGTGCCTTTCTCTGGTGATTAAAATATCTTCATTTACAATAAACTTTTTTTTGAGTTTGTTTTTTATTTTGGTTATTAGTTTATTTAAATTTATATTTTTTTTTACTGATACTAGAACATGATCATATTTTTTAAATTTATTATTTATCCTACCTTTTATTAAATCAGACTTATTTATTACTAAAATTGCATTTTTTATTAATAATCTCTTCAAAACATCAGTAAAATCAACCTTTTTAGCCGAGACTATTATTAACTTTAAATCAGCGTCTTCAGCGCGTTTTAAGGCTATTTTAATTCCTTTTTTCTCTATTTCGTTTTTTGATCTTCTGATGCCTGCTGTATCAGAAACAATTACAGGATATCCATCAAGGTTAAGATGAGTTTCTATTACATCTCTAGTAGTGCCAGCAGTTTCAGAAACAATCGCTACATCTTTTTTAGATAAAAAATTTAATAAGCTAGACTTTCCTGAATTCGGCGGCCCAACAATTGCTACTTTAAATCCTTCTCTAATTCTTTCTCCAACTTTTTCATCATTTAATGTATTTTTAATTTCTTTTAAAACAGATTTAGATACCTTTTGCATCTCAGAGATAATATTTGTTGGGAGTTCTTCATCAGGAAAATCTATCTTTGCTTCTATATGTGATAATATTTTTTTTAGTTTTTCTCTCCAGGAATTAAATTTATCTGACGATCTTCCACTCATAATTTTAAGTGCCTGTTTTCTTTGGATTTCAGTTTCAGATGCTATTAAATCAGCAATACTCTCAGCTTTTAGTAAATTTATTTTTCCGTTTTGAAAAGCTCTCTTTGTAAACTCTCCTGGTTCTGCTAATCGACAACTTTTTATTTTAGAAATAGCTAAATGCATTTCGTTTATTACAGCTCTGCTACCATGCACATGAAATTCGGCTAAATCTTCTCCTGTGTAGCTGTTTGGGGCAGGAAACCATATTATTACACCTTCATCGATCAGTTCTTTTCCCCCATTTTTACTGAATTTTTTAAGTGTTGCTACTCTAGGTGTAGGCAATTTTGAGTTAGTTATCTCTTTGATCACTTCCGTGGTTCTTTCACCTGAAACTCTTATTACAGCAATTCCAGATACTCCAGGGCCTGACGAAAGTGCATAAATGGTCATCTAATTAAACCAAGAATACTTTTCTCCATATTTCTGAAAAAGCTTTTTGTATGGAGCATTATTATTTTTCGCATTTGTATAAATTGGCTTCCTTATTTGTAAACTGCTAGCTGTATGAGATACAATATCCTTTCTTTTATAAAACTCTAAACATTTTTTATCCCAAGGCATTTCACAAAATTTCATTACTTTTTTTGATTCTGTTTCTGGATTATTAACGAACTTTTCAAAATTTAGATCATAAATAAAATTTGGGTACATATTCCTGAATTTGTTTATTTTTTTAAAGTATATATCAAAAAAGGTAAAAATATTTTCTAAATCATGTGCCCAAGAAACTTGGCCAAGATTATTTTTAATTATAGAAATAATAGAAGACGAAGGATTTCTCTGACAATTTATTATTTTTGCATTTGGAAAAATGCTTCTTATTAAACCTATAAATAGAAAATTATCTAAGGTCTTGTCTGTAAAAGTATAATTGAATTTTTTCTTAATTAGATTTTTTTCTTCATATTTTCTTATAATTTCTTCTTTAAAATTTTTTAAATCTGAAGGTATAGATTTTTTTTTAAAAACTTTTTGTCCGACAATTAAACTAAACACTCCGGTTTCCTCTCCTATTGGTATTTTGATCTTGCCTGAAGCTATAACTTTTTCTATCAACGTAGAGCCACATCTTGGCACACCTATAATAAAAATAGGCTTTATTTTTTCATTACTATTAATATTTGAATATTTTTTTGGATCTATATTTTCTAATTCACTAATTTTAGGTAATTCATCTAACTGGTATTTAATACCCTTTTCAAAAAACGATTTTCTTACATTGAAATAATTTGCATGCCCTTTTAATAAATAATTAAACTCCTTTTCATAATTTTTTTCTCTTAGTTCATATTTCGATAATAAAAAGTTTTTGTAAGCAATATTTTTTCTTGTAATTCGTTCGTCGTCCTTAATATCTAATAATTTCTTTTTTAAATCTGCGCTTAAAATTTTATTGTTAATTTCACTCAAATTATAAATTGTTTCTAAATTATTAGGATCGCTTGTTAAAGCTTTTTTGTATGACTCTTTAGCTTTATTAAAATCTCCAAGTTGTTTGTAAATATTACCTAGGTTAAAATGTGCATTTGAATTGTTTTGCAGAACTTCGATTGATTTATTATATGAATCTATGGCTTTATTAAAATCTCCAAGCTGCTTATAAATATTACCAAGGTTATTGTATGCGTTCGACTTAGGTTGAATCTGGATAGATTTTAAGTAGCACTCTTTAGATTTTTTTAATTCTCCCACTTGTTTCATTGCATTGCCTAAATTATAATAAACATCTGGATGTTTAGGATTTATTTCAATTGTTTTGTTAAAAAATTTTATTCCCTCTTCTAATTCTCCTTTTTCTACAAAAGCAAAACCTAGATTATGAAAAGCGTCTCCAAAATTAGGGTTTAGTGTAATAGCTTTCTTTAAAAGTTTGATTGCAAAATTAAAATTTCTTTTTTGTATAAATAGAGACCCTAAAAGAAAAATAGATTGTAGGTGATTTGGATGAGTTTTTAATACCTGTTTGTAAAGAACCTCAGCTTTTTCAAGCTTGTTTTGTGTATGATTTTTAAAAGCAGAAACAAAAGTTTCGTTTAAATTTACGTTATTTTTTATCATTTTTGCTTAAGTATAGCTTTATATTACAAAAGAAAAAACTACTAGATTTTTAACAAAATGAATTATTATTCTACTAATTTCTATGATTTTTTGAAAAAAAAAATAATTAAAATATAAAATTATTCAAAATTTTAGCTTGGTTTATTCATTGAAATAAAAAAATCAGCATTGTTTTTTGTATTTCTTAATTTAGATAGTAAAAACTCAATCGCTTCCATAGTACCCATGGAACTTAATATTTTTCTTAAAACATTCATTTTAAGCAGATCATCATTTTTAAATAATAATTCCTCTCTTCTAGTGCCTGATCTCGTTATATCAATAGCTGGAAAAATTCTTTTATCTGATATTTTTCTATCTAAAATTAATTCACTATTACCAGTTCCTTTAAACTCTTCAAATATAACCTCATCCATTCTACTTCCAGTATCTATCAAGGCAGTTGAAATTATTGTAAGAGAGCCACCTTGTTCAATATTTCTTGCAGCTCCAAAGAATCTTTTTGGCCTTTGAAGTGCATTTGCATCAACACCACCTGTCAAGACTTTTCCTGAACTTGGTATCACTGCATTGTACGCTCTTCCTAATCTGGTTATGGAGTCTAA
>MDTG01233498.1_pt1 | contig 12141 bp, 12 predicted proteins | sample 811421 | NCBI WGS metagenome assembly MDTG01 (sample SAMN05326645, study PRJNA326480) | marine metagenome | isolation source: seawater | place: Pacific Ocean: South East | collected 2011
TAATTCAAAAATATTTTCTAAAACAGGAGCCTATCAAGGAATTGGTTTTGCAATACCATCAAACCTTGTTGTTCAAATTTCTTCAGAACTTATTCAATTTGGCAAAATTAGGACTTCATGGATTGGTAACTTTAGAGTTACTAGAGTTAAGGTTAGTTTAGAATCAGGAATAGTCGATGCTTTAAAAGTTGTAGAGATTGACAATTTTGGTCCCTTATATGAAAAAGGTGTAAGAACAGATGATATTATTATTGAGATAAACGAAGAAGCAGGTACGTGGAGCAATTTAACCAAGTCACTTAGATTTGCAGGTCTTGGTAATAATATAAAACTAAAATTATATACAAAAAACGATTACAAATTAGTTGAGATAAATTCAGACCAGATTAAGAAAATTAACTAGGCAGCCTAGTAATATTTGCACCTAAATAGTTTAGTTTTTCTTCTATACGCTCGTATCCTCTATCAATATGGTAAATTCTGTCAACTATAGTTTCTCCTTTTGCACAAAGCCCTGCAAGAATTAAGCTAGCAGAGGCTCTCAAGTCTGTTGCCATGACTTGAGCACCATATATAGAACTTACACCTTTAATAATTGCATGATTACCTTGTACGGTTATATCACAACCCATTCTATTTAATTCTAATATATGCATAAATCGATTTTCAAACACAGTTTCATAAATATTAGATGTTCCTTTTGATATAGCATTTATTACTGAAAATTGTGCTTGCATGTCAGTAGGAAATTCAGGGAAAGGCGCTGTTGTAATATCAACAGGCCTTGGATGATCTCTATTCATTGATATAGATATTGAATCTTTATCAAACTTAACATCTGAACCTGAATCTTTTAACTTAGCAATTACTTTCATTAGTCTGTTAGGATTAATTCCTTCAACAGTAATGTCTCCATTTGTAACCGCAGCAGCAGCAAGATATGTTCCAGCTTCAATTCTGTCCGCTGGAATTGAAAATACAGTTCCATAAAGACTATCAACTCCGTCAATTACAATCTCATCAGAGCCAGCTCCAAATATTTTTGCTCCCATCGAATTTAGCATTTCTGCCAAATCTATTATCTCTGGCTCCTTCGCAACATTCGACAAAATTGTTTTCCCCTTTGCTAAAGTTGCAGCCATCATTAAATTTTCGGTACCAGTTACGGTGACTCCTTCAAATCTAATACTGTTTCCAATTAATTTACTTGCTGAAGCTTCTATGTATCCATTCTTTAATTTTATTTCAGCCCCCATTAATTTCAATGCATCTAAATGATAATTAACTGGCCTTGATCCGATAGCACATCCTCCTGGAAGTGCAATCCTAGCTTTGCCATATTTGGCCAACAAAGGCCCTAAAACAAGAATTGATGCTCTCATAGTTTTTACTAATTCATATCTTGCTTCAATGTCATTTAAATTGAATGACGAAATTGTAAAATCCATGTTTTCATCAAGCAAAATCTCAGAACCCATCGAGCCTAATAATTCGAACATGGTTGTGATATCTTGAAGATATGGCAAATTCTTAAGAGTTACTTTTTCATCACAAAGAATAGTAGATGCAATCATAGGCAGTGCAGCATTTTTTGCGCCTGAACATTTTATTTTTCCTGTGAGGGATTTTCCTCCTTTTATTAAGAGTTTTTCCATATTTAATTATAAAATTTTAGTTTCCAAGCTTAAAGCATGAAGCTCGCCTGATTCAAATTTATTTTCTAATAACTTCATTATCATTTTATGTTGCTCAATGAGCGACATGTCTAAAAAAATAGTGGAAGATACAGTCAAGCGAAGATTGCATTGATCTCCATCAAAATTGCAAACTGCATCAGGTATGTTATCAGTTAAAATCTTCTCGATAACTTCTTTCATATCAAGAAATGCCTGCATCTCCTGCATCAGAAACCCAATTTTCTAATGTAAGCTCTATGTTTTCATCATGTGTAATAGCTAATGCTTGAAATTGATTTCTAAAGGTTAGTCCTAAATTAACTCCGTTAATAATTATATTTACAATCTTCCAACCATCATTAGTTTTCTTCAGTTTATAAGAAATGGGATACTGACTATTTCCAGTATCTAAGATTTGACGCACTTCGATATTTTTAACAGTAACATCAATATTTTTTGAAGGGAATTGTGTTGATATTGTTGAATCGCCCCACTGAGCAAGAGTTTCAGCATATGTATCTAACAAAGAGTCTTTAAAAATTAAGACAAAATCAGACCTTTGCTCTTTTGAAGCCATTAAGTAATATTTTTTACCCATAACACTTGCTGCCACTCTTCTAAAGTCGATCATTGGCTCAAAGATTTCTTTTATTTTATCTTCATATATCAATCTATCTGTATCATACAGATCTGATTCATTTGTAAGCACATTTGCCATTTTTTGAGCGTTTGAATCTATAAATAAGAATGGATCTTCTTCTGTATTTATTTCAAATGAAATAGGTATGAGTAAGAAAAGAAGAAAAAAATTTTTATGTGCATGTAACATTAGTCTATTATAGCATTTAGGTTTAAATAAATTTTCTAAATTTACAATGAAAAATTATAATTATATAGCATCTGCAAGAAGGACTTTAAAGATTGAGTCTGAGTCTATTTCAGCTGTAGCTAAACAATTAAATAATTCTTTTACAAATCTTTGTGAAAATGTAATTTCTTGCAAAGGAAAGTTTGTAATTATGGGTGTCGGCAAGTCAGGGCATGTAGCACAAAAAATTTCTGCAACATTATCAAGCACCGGAACTCCATCAATTTTTATTCATCCTACGGAAGCGGCTCACGGAGATATTGGGTTAATTGACAAAAAAGATATTGTTCTAGTGATATCAAATTCTGGTGAAACAGATGAAATAATTAATATTATGCCTTCCTTAAAAAGACATGCTAAAGAAATTGCATCCTTAACAAGCAATAACAAATCAAGCATCGCGAAATCCGCTGATATAAAAATAGAGTTAAGAGCAAAGAAAGAAGCTTGTCCATTAGATCTTGCTCCAACATCATCAACAACAAATGCTTTGGCATTTGGTGATGCCCTTGCTATAGCATTACTGGAAGCAAAAGGTTTTACTAAGAATGATTTTGCATCTTCACATCCAGCAGGAAAATTGGGAAAGAAATTAATTACTCAAGTCCAAGATCTTATGCATAAGGGAAAAGATGTCCCAAAAGTGTCTCCAAATACTATTTTATACAAAGCTTTATTAGAGATTACCAAAAAAAATCTAGGCATAACTCTTGTTGTAGATAAGTCAAAAGTTGTAGGTATATTTACAGATGGAGATCTTAGAAGATGTATTAACAAGAAGATTGATATTCAAAATACAAAAATTAAGGATGTGATGACCAAATCTTACAAGACTATAAAACCAAATGCTTTAGCAGTTGATGCTGCAAAAATAATGGAAAAAAATAAAATTTTTACATTGGTGGTTAAAGAAAAACAAAGTCATGTTGGAGTAATATCTATGCATGATTTAATAGAGGCTAGGATACTTTAATTGAAAAGAAAATATTTATTCTTATTATTTATATTTTTCTCTATTTTAAACACAGCTTCTGATTTTAATACAGATATCAAAATTAAGTCAGATTCTATAGAATTTTTAAAGGACTCAAACAAGATTAACTTTCTTAATGGTGTAGAAATAAGTTCAGAATATGTAAGTATTTTTTCTGAGTCAGCTATATATGATGAAACTCGGAACGTTATAACATTTTCAGGCAGCCCATCCTCAATAAAATCAAATAAAAAAGAAAATTTTTTTGATGGTGAGGCGGAAAAAATATTATTTTTTACGAACGAAAAAGTTCATCTAATGGGAAATGCAACAATGAATTATGAAAATATATCAATATCTTCAAATCTTATAATCTTTAATCCTCAAACAGGAAAAATGTCATCGGAGTAATTTTTTATGTTGAAAATTAAGAACATATCAAAGTCCATTAAAGGTAAAAAGATTCTATCAAATATAAGTTTTGGAGTTAATAAAGGTCAAATTTACGGATTACTTGGCCCTAACGGAGCCGGAAAAACAACAACATTCTATGTTATTGCAGGCCTTGTTAAATCTGATTTAGGTGAAATTAGCCTAAACGACAAAGATATTTCAAATATGCCAATGCATAAAAGATCCAAGATGGGTATCAAATATTTACCACAAGAACCATCCATATTTCAAAATTTAACTGTTTTTCAAAATCTTCAGGGGTTAGCGGAATTATCTTTTAGCAAAAATGCTGACATTAAAAAATTTATTGATACCTCAGTTGAGGAATTTGGATTAGCAGAAATATTAGATCTTAAAGGGAGACAGCTTTCTGGTGGTCAAAGAAGAAAAGTAGAGATTGCTAGAACTCTTGCAGCTGAGCCAGAAATTATTCTTTTAGATGAACCTTTTGCTGGAATCGATCCAATGGCTATTGAAGACATAAAAAATGTTTTACTTAAATTATTAAAAAAGAATATCGGCTTATTGATTACAGATCATAATGTAAGGGAAACCTTAGAAATATGTAATAAGGCTGCAATTATCAATAACGGAGAGATTATTGCTGAAGGAAATAAAGATGAACTTATTAATAACAAGCTAGTAAAAGAAGTTTACCTAGGGAATATGTATAGTTAAACATGGGTATAATTCTTACAAAAAACTTAAAGCAAAAACAGAATCTAAAATTAACTCCAGCTTTAAAAAAGTCAATTGAACTTCTTCAGTTATCACGATTTGAATTAATTCAAAAAATTGAAAAAGAGGTAGAAAACAATCCTTTTCTTGAAAAAAAAGAAAATATTAGTGTTGAACGGGAATACAAAGAAGATTTTAATTTTGATATTGAATCAAGCCTGACTCTGAGAGAATCTCTGATAAAACAATTAGATGATTTTAAACTAACCAATAAACAAATTGAGCTATCAAATATCTTAATTAATTGCGTTGATGAGTCCGGAAGGTTGATTGAAGAAGAATATGAAATTGAAAAAATAGCTAAATATATTTTTAATAGGGATGAGATTGAAGAAGCCATACAGGGGATTATTCAAAGAATGAATCCGCCTGGAATTGGATATAGAAATCATAAAGAATGTATAAAAATACAAATCAACAGAAGAAACATACCAGCAAAAAAGAAAGACTTGATAATGAAAATTTTATTTAATAATAATTTAGATAATATTGATGAGATTAAGAAAAAATCACTGGCGAATGGAACCTCCATAGAAAATTTCAATGAAGCTTTAACTGAAATAAAACAATGTGATCTAAGCCCTGGCCTTAATTTTGAGAAAGTTAAATTCATTCAACCTGATTTAAGGATTTTAGTAAATGATAAAAATCTTAAAATAGATTTTATAGAGGAAAGTTTTCCAATAATAAAAGTAGATGAGGATTTAATATCAAAGGTAAAAAAAGAGATAAGTTCAAGAAATACTGAACTACGCCAAAAAATTAATGAGGCAAAATGGCTTTTGACTTCGGTGCAGAAAAGAAATGATACAGTAAAAAAAGTTGGTGAATATATCTGTTCAAAACAGTTTGCTTTTTTTGAAAATAATCCCTTAAAGATTAATACATTAAATAATAAGGAGATTGCCGATAAAATTGGGGTTCATCCCTCGACAGTATCAAGAATATTAAGACATAAATATATTGAAACACCTAAAGGGGTGATTCCCTTAAAGTCATTGCTGGTTTCCTCAGTTTCTAAAATAAGAGGCATTTCAGATTTACAATTAATGAGATTAATAAAAGATATTGTAGACTCAGAAAAAAATCCTAAAAGTGATAAAAAAATTGCAATAGAACTCAATAAAAAAGGATACGGACTAGCAAGAAGAACAATCACAAAATATAGAAAAAAAAATAATATACCTTCGTCTAGGTATAGATAATTTTTTTAAGGTAAAAATTATTTTATGAACACAAAGGATAATGCTGAAAATTTAAAAATCATCCTTGATGAATCATCAAATTTATCACTAAATCAAATCAGAAGATTGCTCAATAATATGTCTTCCTCAGAAATAGCTCATGCCCTCGAATCTTCTCCACCAAAGCAAAGAGATCTTTTGTTTTCATTGCTTAAAACTGAAGAGGAAGGAGATGTTTTATCTGAGTTAGGTGAAGAAATTCAACAGGGTTTAATATCAAATATTTCGAATGAAGAACTTAGTGAAGCTGTAAAAGAGCTTGAATTAGATGAAATAGTAGACATTTTACAGAATCTTCCTGAAGAAAGGATGAAAAATATTCTTTCAAATATGTCTAGAGTTGATAGAAAACGAATTGAGATGGGCCTTACTTTTTCTGAAAATACAGCTGGAGGTCTTCTAAATACAGATGTAATTAGCGTCAGACCAAATAATTCAATTAATGAAGTTATTAGTTATCTCAGAGATCAAGGAAAATTACCTGAAAATACAGATAAAATCTTTGTTGTAAATGATGATAATGAATATTTAGGAGAATTATCAATTAGTGAAATAATTACATCGAACCCATCAATGATCGTTAGAGAGATAATGCAAACTGAAATCATGCCAATAAATGCTAGTCAAAATGATAAAGAGGTTGCGACTCTGTTTGAAAGGAATGATTTAATTTCTTCTCCAGTAGTAGATGAAACTGGGAGGTTGATTGGCAGAATTACAATTGATGACGTCGTTGATGTTATCAGAGAAGATGCTGACCAAAATCTCTTAGGGATGGCTGGTGTTGCTGAGGATACATTTGCGCCACCTGGACGGGCTGCAAAAAGTAGAGTTTTTTGGTTAAGCATGAATTTAATTACTGCCTTTATTGCTGCAAGTACAATTAATATCTTTCAAGATGTTATTGATAAAATAGTTTATTTAGCTGTTCTTATGCCTATAGTTGCCAGTATGGGAGGAGTTGCTGCTACACAAACTTTGACTATAGTTTTAAGAGGTTTAACACTTGAACAAATTAATTCTTCAAATATTAAATGGTTATTTAAAAGAGAGTTGGCTGTATCGATCTTGAATGGTGTTGTTTTATCAATTTTAGTAGGAGCAATCACATATGCTTGGTTTCAAGATTGGATAATTGCGATATTGATATCATGCGCTCTTGTAATAAACCTTATAAGTTCAGTTGTTGCCGGAATTCTTGTTCCCTTAATCCTTAGAAAGTTTAATCAAGATCCTGCAATTGGTGGAAGTGTTGTTGTGACGACAGTAACAGATGTCATTGGCTTCTTTTCCTTTTTAGGACTAGCAACAATTTATTTAATTTAATCTTTCAATTACTGGCTCTTCAACTGAACCTTTTACATCAAATCTGAAAGTTGTAACATCATCAAGACTATCTTCAAAAATATTTTCTAAAACTATACCACCGGCCAAAGCTGGTATGCCACCAAAAATTGCTGCATACCAAGGTATATTTTCTGAAACTCTAAGCCTCATTTCTAGATTTAAATTTAACTCATCTAAGTAGTCTGACGAATTTTTAAGAACTTCTCCAGTCCAAATCATATTTGCTTCTGAAGTTTGAAGTTTTACGGGTTTTCTTATTAAAGCTCTATTTTGACCGATGTATATATCACCCTCAGCCCTATTAATTATTAAATTATTTGATCCAATGTTTGTTTCATTACTAATATTTTCAATATATGCATTTAAATTAAAGACTTTAAGTGCCTTCAAAAAGGCTGAATCAGGCAAGGAAGCTTTTGACTCAAACCCTTTCACAAGAAATCTTATATTTCCTTGAATATCTTTTAATTCTTCAAGAGAAACCCACTGAATATTTAAATCTGTAGATATATAATTAAAATCATAATTAATGAAGGTATTTAGTGAATCATTTGTATTTTTAATTTCATATGACCCTCTTACTTTATATAAATCTTGTTCTTTGTTGTAGCTAATATAGGCCTTATCTCTCTCTTCATATGGTCCTATATTGAAGTTTTTGCTTTTAATTTTAATATTATCAATAGTTGTAATTTTCTTATTTCTTAAAAGATAAAAATCAATGTCTTGGAAAATATCATCATAAGTTTGGATATTCTTGCCTATAAAACGCATTTTTAGGTTATTAATTTCACCAGCTTGATCTGACTTAATAATATTGATACCCCCAAATTCAAATTTTGTATTAAATACTTCAATTTTAATGAATCCTGTTTGATCGACTGTAACTAAACCATTTAAATTTCTTCCAGAAAAAGATGCCTTGGTTTCGTTACCAGTAAAATCTATTTTAAAGTTCTGTTTTTCATATATGTTATTAAAGAAATTAAGTTCTCTTATCTTCAAATTAATTGAAGTTACAGGAGATTCATTGATCAAACTATTACCAGTTAATAAATTGTTAATCTCTAATTGATCAATTGATAAAAATATATGAAATCCATTTTCTTTGTTTAACAAATCTACCTCGTTGTCAAAGTCACTGCCTAAAATAAAATATCCATTTTGATTAGGTCCCAAGAAAGATCTAAAATTTTCGTTTTCTATAAGATATGAAGGTTGCATTAAATTATCAATTTTTATACTTGTTCTTAGCTCTTTGCCTTTTTCTTTTTCTAGATCCTTTATATTTGAAAGAATCCTAGTGTTTAATAAATTTGAATAAAGATTAAGAGAAGTTACCCCCTTATTTATGTATAAGATGGATTCGAATTCTTCAATTCCTTCAAGCTTTATATAATCATCATAATTTAGAAGCTCATTCGTATTAAATTTTAATTTAGATCTAAGGGTAATAACTTGATTATCAATTGAGATCGTTCCATTAATATCCTGATCTGCAAGCGAAGATGAATAAGTACCAATAAGCTTTTTATCTAAATTATTGCGAATAATTGAATCAATATTATCTATGAAATAATTTGAATTTGTTGTTAAATTTGAGTCATTAAAAATGTATTTATTTATATTTCTTAACTTTTCCGATTCAGTATCAAAATATCCTTTACTGTAAACTTTCAAGTTAATTTTGTTATCTAGAAATGCATCTAAATTTATAAGCTCTTCATCTCTTATTTTGTTCTCATCAAGAAAAAATACAGAAGAGTAAAAAATCTTTTGTGAGCCTGCTTTGTTATAAAGATTAAGTGACTTAAACGGGATATTATTAAATGTTCCATTTTTGTTCACTATAGATAAGTTTCCATTATCTGCCAAAATAAAAATATCATTAGAATCGAGATTAAATTTTTCAGATTTTATAGACAATTTTCTAATGTTTATTTTAAAACTTCTATTGCTTTGCGACGAATCATTTAAAAAATGAATATTCTGAATATCCAGCAATGTAAGATACGTATGTCTGCTAGAAATTGTTTTAAAAAGATTGATTCCAAATTCAAACTTTTCAGCATTAAATAATCTTTTACCATCAGAATTCTTTAAAGTCATTTCCTCAAAGCTAAACTGTGGAGAAAAAAAATTAATTTCTGAGTCCGCTTCACTAAATTCAATGGTATAGCCATGATTAAAGATTTTATTTGTAAATCTAACTATATTTTCAGGATTATAAATTAGACTCACATAAATAACTGACAATACTAGAATAAAGAACGTAAATAACAATAATAAAGAAGTTATTATCCTCTTCGGGTATTCCATGATCATATCTTTGTATTAATAGTTTTCGGAAAATAAGAAGAAATAAAAGCTAAAAAAATACAGAAAGAAATATTAAATATTGAGCTTATCAATAATAAAAGATATGAAAAGTTGTAAAAATTTAAAGCTAATTGAGTAAATCCAATATAAGCAGTTGCTGATAAACCAAAAAATATACATACTTGTAAATATGAAAAAATCTTAAATGAGTTTGAGTAAATGTTTATCAAATAAGTAATTATGCAAAAAAGTGAAGCATTTAAACCAAAATAAGTGCCTGATATTAAATCAACAAATATGCCCATCAAAAATGCTTCAATAGCACCAATACTATTTTTGGATCTATATACATAAAGTGAATAGCCCAAGAATGTTAATGGAAAAATAATCAAAGCATTTGAAAGAATTGGAGCAATACTTAATTCAATATAATTTATAAGAAAGATGAACATTATTTTTTTGCTAAAAACTTTCATCAATTATTTATTACTCCAAATAAATTACTCTCTAGTGGATCTGCTTTTAGGTTTATTTCTAAATCTCTTCTAGTTGGTTCAATATCAATGATATTTACAACGGTTCCCACAAGTAAATCTTTTGGGAAAATGCCTCCAAGGCCGGAAGTAAAAAACTCTTTTTCAAGTTCGATTTCTTCATCCCAAACGAGCGGATTATAGGAGCAAATAATCAGATTAGCTCTTCCGCTTCCACTTGCATTACAAAAAAATTTTTCAGATCTTGATTTTATTGGAATTGCATGAGTAATGTCTGTTAAGAGAATTACTTCAAGATATTTCTCGTCACTTACAATTTGTCCAATAATACCTGAATTATTGAAGACTATGCTCTGTTCGTATGATGGTAAATTATTAGAAATAATTTCAATATGCATCCTGTGCCGATCACAACAATTAAAAACATTATGGTTAATATATTTAATTTTTGCCAATGAATAATTTAATTCATCTTCTGTATTTTTTACTGGAAAACGTATTATATTTTTATCTTTGTAAAAAATATTTTCTTTTGAGATTAAAAAATTATTTAGATAGCTAATATCTAAAGCTTTTCTGAGATTATTATTTTCTTCAATTAATTCTTGTTTAGACTTGACAGAATTAAAAATATTCTTAAAACGATCGATTGTATTTTCTTTTAGAACAAATTTAGTTGAAATTTTTAAACTTGTATAACTATTCTTAATTTTATCAAAAAAATTAGTATTAAAATCAAAATAGAAAACGATAGAACCAAAGATTACTAACAACAAATATGTTATTTTTTGACCAGGATTTGGCGTTTTCCTAGCCATACTAGTTATTCAGAGGATAGAAGATCGATGTTATATTTGTCCATAATTTCAAGAGCTTGGCCTCCTCCTCTTGCAACACATGTTAAAGGGTCTTCAGCAACAATTACTGGTATGCCTGTAGAACTTGAAATCAATTTGTCTAAATCTCTTAATAATGCCCCCCCGCCAGTCAAGACAATACCTCTTTCAGCAATATCTGCAGCTAACTCAGGAGGAGATAATTCAAGGGCATTCCTGATTGCTCTTACCATGCCATAAAGAGGATCTTTCATAGCTTCAAACATTTGTTCACTGTTGATCGTGAATGTTTCTGGAATTCCCTCAGCAAGATTTCTTCCTGTGATAGGCATCTCTGTTTTTTCTGAATCAGCAGTAGCACATCCTATTGTATATTTAATTTTTTCTGCTGTTGATTCACCTATTACACACCCATAATTTCTTCTGATCCAAGAAGTTATAGATTCGTCTAATTTATCTCCGCCTATCTTCACTGATTCAGAATAAACAACTCCATTCAAAGACAGGATAGCTACCTCTGATGTTCCTCCACCAATGTCGACAACCATATTTCCACTTGCTTCCTCAACCGGTAAACCGGCGCCAATTGCAGCTGCCATAGGCTCTTCTATTAATTTTACATCTCTAGCTCCAGCTCCTAAAACTGATTCCCTAATAGCCCTTCTCTCTACTTGCGTTGAACGACAAGGAACACATACTAAAACTCTTGGACTGGGTTTAATAAATAACTTTTCGTGAACTTTTGCTATAAAGTGTTGAAGCATTTTTTCTGTTACCTGAAAGTCAGCAATAACTCCTTCAGATAAAGGCCTTATCGCTTTTATATTGCCAGGGGTTCTTCCAAGCATTTTTTTTGCTTCTGTCCCAACTGCCACTACAGTTTTTTGGCCCCTTGATTCTCGGATAGCAACGACAGAAGGCTCGTTCAGAACAATTCCTACGTCTTTCGTATATATCAAAGTATTTGCTGTACCTAAGTCTATGGACAAATCATTGGAAAAATATCCTCCAATCATTTTAAACAAGTTAAATTTCATGTAATTCCCTACAATAAAAAAATAATTTAAATAATTCGCGAGTTAGGTTAATATCCTTCCTCTAATCTATAATAATATCCTATATATGGACAAGAAAACAGTAACAACTATATCTTACCTATCAAGACTTAAAATTGATGGCGAAAAAGAGGAAAA
>MDTG01318240.1_pt1 | contig 12140 bp, 12 predicted proteins | sample 811421 | NCBI WGS metagenome assembly MDTG01 (sample SAMN05326645, study PRJNA326480) | marine metagenome | isolation source: seawater | place: Pacific Ocean: South East | collected 2011
CCAGCTACCTTCGTGCTTATTTGTACTGTAATGGCTTTCGTAGGTGTTTTGCTAGTGATCACAAAGGGAACAGTTGCTTTTATGGATCAGGAACATAGTGTGTTCGGTAATTTTGTCACCTTTGCTGGTGCCTCGATGTGGGTTATTTACTCAATCGAAACTTCTAAATGGAGCGACTTACGGAGTTGGGATTTGACACTCCTTACCATGTTGCCTGGAACTTTTTTAATCGTATCATTGACGGCTTTACTTGGAATGACAGGATTAGCCGAGGTGCCCCATATTGCAGATTTGACTAATGTGGGTTGGGAGATTTTTTATCTTAGTATTGTAGGAGTGTTATTTGGAATGGTGGCTTGGAATCATGGTAATCAAAGGATCGGTGCCCTTAATTCAACTTTATTCATAAACTTGATTCCGGTTGCAGCTTTTGGAATGAGGTCCTTTCAAGGACACACCTTCCTTTCTATAGAGATATTTGGTGCTTTTTTAGTGATATTAGCCTTGGTTCTAAGTAACTTTTATAACCGAGGAGTTGTTGAGGGGGCGTTAAGGTTTTTCAAGCAAAAAACTTCGGGAGGGTAGAGATAAACTTCATTGCCCTATCACGGTCTTGGGAGGGGGAAATTTGAATACCACAGTCTGTTATCCCTGCCGCTTTATACTGGCTCAGTCGTTCTATTATGGCATCTTCTGACCCAACTAAAACATAATCTTCGGGATTTTGGGTGCCTTCTTTGTCTAGCATTTTACGGTAAGACGGCATTTGAGAATAAAGGGCATAGGTTTTCGCCGCACTCCTTCTGCCTGCCTTGATGTCATCTGTGACGAAGATTGGAAGCATTGCTGCGACTCTAAGAGTTTTCTTTTCAGGTGCGGCCCGCTGTAATGTTGGTATGATTTCTTTTTTTATAGTGTTGGGTCCCGTCATCCATAAAATTGTTCCACTCGTTTTTTTTGCGCAAAGTTCCAACATCTTCGGACCAAGTGCCGCAAGCATTACATCACACCCTCCTGCTTCGGGAATATCAAGAGAGCCTTCATATGAAAACGTTTTGCCTTCAACACTGGTGGTTTTTTGGTTTAGCAGTGGGAGAAGTATATCTAAATACTCTTTCATATGGCTGTGTGGTTTTTCAAATTTCATTTTAAAATTATTTTCGATAACCGGCTTGTGCATTACTCCGATTCCTAAGGTGAAGTGTCCTTTCGTGAGAAGATTGGTGGTTAGGGCTTGTGATGCTAGCGTCATGGGATGCCTTAGATAGGTAGCAACCACCGCGCTTGCAAATTCTGCTGACGGTGCAAGCTCATGCAGTTTGGGAATTAGGGTTAACGCATCGTATCTCCAGATTTGCGGAACCCAATAGGTAGATCCATCACTGTCATTGAGAAGTGAGACTTCGGTTTGCATCTGAGAAAGTGATGTAGAGAACAGATCAGGCATGATTCCAATTTTCATTTTTATAACCTTAGACATTAATGTGTTTAAAAGGTTACCATTTGCGTCGGTAATGTTAAAAGAGTATCGGATGCTAATAGTTCGACAAGTTGCACTCGTAGCGAAACATTTAAACGCTGCAGAGGAATTTTTCTCCCGCTGCTTAGGTCGCAAAGTGTGTTTCAGAGACCCTGAATTAGCGGCGCTCGGCTTGAAGAACATTTTATTTCCGATGGGCAGTCAATTTTTGGAAGTTGTCAGTCCAATGAGGCCAAACGCCGGTGCGGGACGTTTTCTTGATAAAGCTGGAGACGGTGGGTATATGGTGGTTCTTCAATGTAATGACCATCATATTTACAAACAGAGGATGGAAAATTCGAGAATTAGAATAGCCCATGAGGTTAGCATTAGGGATTTTATTAATATGCAGCTACATCCGAAAGATACAGGCGGCTCATTTCTTGAAATAGATCAACAGCTAGGATTTAGGAGGGCTGAGCCAAATGGCCCTTGGGCTCCATAGGGTGGCGTTGAATTGAGGACCTCAAAGTCTAAGTTATCTGTAAAATTCATTACAATGCTATCCCGCTATCCTCGAATTACCGCCGAAAAATGGCCTATGTTTTAGGAAGAGAGCTGATTGAGTGACGCAAGTCCTTTGAAATACTTACAGATAACTCGGTAATTATATTTCCGAAAATCAATGGCCAGAATCAGGATAAGCTTGTTGCCATCGGCTTATAGGTAGGTGATAGTTACGAAGTCATTAATTTTGCTAAGGAATTGGAGGCGAGCTGCTCTAATAACAGTTTTTTGCGTTTGGTATCGATTAGGTTTTGTGTTGAGGGCGTGGCCATAACCCTTTGGGCGGTCGTGGTTTACGAAATGAAGAGTATTGTGAAATTACTGTTGTCACGTAATAATAACGATTATCATTTACTCTTCTGTTCAAAATAGTAGTTAAAGGATCGCCAGTTATGCTTGTAACTAGACTCATAGTTTTACTATTGTGTTTTATATTCAGTAACCCGTCTATTGGTAGCGAGACTGTCAATGTTTACTCCTATAGAAAACCGCAATTAATCAAGCCACTTTTCACTGCCTTTACGCACAATACGGGGATTAAAGTAAATAGTGTTTTCGCAAAGAAAGGGATGCTTGAAAAAATAGTAAGTGAGGGGAGAAATAGTCCGGCTGACCTTATCCTTACGGTAGACATTGGGCGCCTAACCGATCTAAAAAATGCTGGAGTGACTCAGCCCATTAATTCGGTGCTTGTCAGAGAAAATATACCTGGTAATTTTCGTGATCCTGATGGGCATTGGTTTGGCTTAACCTCACGAGCTCGAATTATAGTTTCCTCCAAAAGGAGGGTGGAAATTGGCGTCATCAAGAGTTATGAAGATTTAATCTCAAACGAATGGAAGGGAAGGATTTGTACTAGATCTGGAAAACACCCTTACATGACTGCTTTAGTAGCAAGTGTTATAGCTGCCTCTGGAGAGAAGGAAGCGCAGACTTGGCTATCTGGTTTGAAAAATAATCTAGCGAGAAAACCGCAAGGGAATGATAGAGCGCAGGTGAAGGCGATTTATGAGGGGTTGTGCGACGTTGCTATTATAAATCACTACTATATGGCGATGATGCTGGCAGATCCCGTCCAAAAGAATTGGGCTAATGCTATAAATATTGTATTCCCTAATCAGGATGATAGAGGAACTCATATGAATGTCAGTGGTGCGGCAATCGCTAAGTTTGCGCCTAATAGAAAAAATGCTGAAAAATTGCTCGAATTTTTGGCGAGTTCGGAAGGACAACGAATTTACGGAAGCAAAAATGCCGAATACCCTGTCTCAAGAGAAGTCCCTCGTTCCGACCTGTTAGTTTCATGGGGCGACTTTAGGCAAGATTCCTTATCATTAGTCGATGTTGCATCCTATCGAAAGAAGGCTATTATGATTGCGGATAGGGTAGGCTACAATGATTAGTCATATTTTCTATTGATTCTTTCGTTTTAAAATGAGTTTCGCATCTCTGAAATTCGACCCTTGGTCAGTAGGTACTTTGGTCTTGTCTATCATTCTAATGTTTCCGATTTTGTGTGTTACCTATTTTTCTTTTGAGTCTAGTGGGGAAATATGGAGGCACTTAGTTTCAACTAGCTTGCCTATTTACGTGCGTAATACGATTACTTTAATGTGTGGCGTAGGTGTGCTCGTGTTTGTTCTAGGGGTGGGAGTTGCATGGTTGACTACAATGTGCCGTTTTCCGGGGAAAAAGCTTTTTGAATGGCTTTTGATTTTCCCGCTTGCTTTTCCGGCTTACGTAATTGCATATGCTTATACAGATCTTTTGGAATACGCCGGTCCAGTGCAAGCTTTACTGCGTGACTTTTTTAATTGGACGAATTCTGAAGATTATTGGTTTCCAGAAATAAGATCGATGGGCGGTGCAATTCTCATGATGAGCTTTGTTCTCTATCCTTACGTCTATCTCATGGCAAGGACAGCTATTTTAGAGATGTCAGTTAATGCTATCGATGTTCACCGAGTAATGGGTGGCACTCCTAGACAAACTTTTCTGCGAGTGATATTTCCGGCCGCTAGGCCAGCAGTTGTTGTGGGTGTTTCTCTAGCTTTGATGGAAACGATGAACGACTTTGGTGCAGTTGAATATTTTGCCGTCTCCACTATGACGGTTGGGTTAATAGACGTGTGGTTAGGTATGGGGAGTCTCGCAGGGGGAGCCCAAATAGCTATGATTATGCTTTTTTTTGTGATGGCGCTTATCCTTGTTGAACGAATAGGCCGATTAAATCAAAAGTTATACCAACAGCCGTCAAGTAGGTTTCAAGAGTTGCCATGCTATGAGTTGACACGTTGTAAGGCTTGGCTTGCTACTGTTTTTTGTTTTATTCCTATCTTATTTGGGTTTATTATTCCTCTACTCGTATTGGTTAGATTAGCTCAAATTTATTTCCACCGGTCGTGGAGTCCCCAGTTCCTTGAGCTAGTAGCTAATAGTTTCCTTCTTTCCTTATGTGCTGCGGTTCTTGTGGTAACTTTGTCGCTATTTCTCGCCTATGGTAAACGTTTGTCGGAGAGTCCTCTTCTTGTTTTTTCATCTAAGTTGTGTCAGTTAGGTTACGCCGTTCCAGGGGCGGTGTTGGCGATTGGTGTTATGGTGCCTCTGGCGACTGTTGATAATACGATAGATCTTTGGGCTAGAACTCAATTTGGATTTTCTACAGGCCTTCTTTTAAGTGGCTCTGTTTTTGCAATTATTTTTGCTTATGTGGTGCGCTTTCTGATTTTAGGTTTGGGTCAAATTGATAATAGTCTTGCAAAAGTGTCTCCCTCAATGGACATGGCTGCCAGAACGTTAGGTAGCAGTCCCCTCAGAGTCTTATTAAAATTCCATGCGCCGGTTTTGAAAGGAGGAATTTTTGTAGGAGCTATGCTTGTTTTTGTTGACTGCATGAAAGAATTGCCAGCGACGCTCATATTACGCCCTTTTAATTTTGAGACGCTAGCCACTCACGTATATCTTTTCGCATCAGATGAAATGTTGGGGGAGGCTGCTTTAGGTTCAATTACTATTGTAATAGTTGGTTTGATACCAGTGATTATTTTAAGCTTGATGATAAGGCGGTCCCGAAATCTACTTTAGGTTGAGGTATAATAATCTATGTTTCTTAAAGTTCAGAATATTAGCTGCAAATATAATGCTGAACCAGTTGTGCGTGACTTAAGTTTTTCTATAGAAAAAGGAGAACAGGCTTGTTTGTTAGGACCCAGTGGTTGCGGTAAAACAACAGTTTTGAGGGCTATTGCTGGCTTTCAAAAAATATCAGAGGGTATGGTCTCAATCGGCGGTTGCGAAAAATCTTCAGAAAAACATCATGTGGCCCCAGAAGAAAGAAAATTAGGTATGGTTTTTCAAGACCATGCACTATTCCCTCATATGAACGTTGAACAAAATATAGCTGTGGGTCTTAACTCTTTTGCACCTAAAGATCGCAATGTCCGTGCTAATGAATTCTTGGAGCGCATGGGACTTTTATCTGAGAGAAAAAAGTTTCCTCATGAGCTGTCTGGAGGTCAAGCCCAAAGGGTCGCCTTAGCTAGATCGTTAGCGCCCAGCCCTCAACTTTTGCTTATGGATGAACCTTTTTCTAGTTTAGATTCAGATTTACGGGAGAGAATGAACGTGGAAGTTTCCGAATTACTCCGTGAACAAAAGATGACCTCTTTAATGGTTACCCATGACCAAAATGATGCGTTTGCTTTCGGGAAGGAGCTTGGAATAATGCGAGGAGGAATTCTCGAACAATGGTCCTCTCCTCATGAAATTTATCATCAGCCTAAAAACCGCTTTGTAGCAGATTTCATCGGAAGTGGGGTTTTTTTAAGTGGATACGTTAAAGACTCCGACAACATAATCACGGACTATACTGAATTAACTTTTTTGAATTTAGAAAATTGGCGTGATGGGACAAAACTAGACGTATTAATAAGACCCGACGACATTGTCTTTGACCCCAATGGTGATAAAAATTTGAAGGTTCTTTCAAGGACTTTTCAAGGTTCACAGACTTTGTATAAGCTAACTGCAGGAAAAGGTGAGCCGCTATTAGCTCTTTTACCTAGCCATGAAAATTTCTTGGTTGGAGATTTGGTTCCGGTTAGATTTAAAGTTGACCATGTAGTTGCCTTCCGAGCCTAAATACCACAAGAAATTATTTCTTCCTCTGTAATAATTTTATCTAATTTCTGATCATGCTCTTCCGGCACTATGTCATTAAATAATTGACAGCTGAAAGCCAAGCCTATTTTTTTTGTGTATTTATTTTCTGAGAGCCATCGGTCGTAGTATCCCTTTCCGTATCCTATACGATTACCAGTTCGTGATGTGGCAACAATAGGGATGATAGATACCTCGGGTGAGCAATTTGTATTGATAATTTGGGTATAAGCGGGTTTAAAAGCTCGTGATAACTCGAGGGTGTCCTTGCTCAAAGGAGCAAAGCCCATTTCATCATTTGATATCATCACGGGCACAGAAACCCATTTTCCCAATGTTGTCAAAGCATTAATTATTGCCTTGGTCATCACCTCCGTGCCAATAGAAACGTAGCAGGAAAAAGAAGAATGCTCTGCTACAGAATTTAAAGTTAGGAATTTCTCGGATATTTCTTTGTTCCAACGCTCTCTATCTGATTTTTTAATGGATGCTCGTAAGCAGAGCGCTTTTTTTCGAATGATTTTTTTTTTTTGGTCCACTTTATTTTTAGGTCAAACAATTTCTGTTAATACTCCAACACTAGCTCCAAGCAGGCCTCCAAAAAAAGCTCCCCACACTACCAGCCAACCCAGATGCTTCCTTATGATATCTTCAATTATTTTTTTAACATTTTGAGGTGTCAAATCATTTAAGCGGCCGTCTACTATTTTAATAATCTCCTCTCTTAATTTCTCGGCGTTTTTTCCTCCAATTTTTTCGCTCTCATTATGTCCGATTTTCTTTATAATTTCCTGCAATTTCCCTTTAATCGGTTCTCTGAGGGTTTCAAGCATTTTTGGGCCGCCAAAAAGATTAATTGAAGGACCTAAGGATGATTTCGTTATAGCGTCTATAAGGCCTTCGTAGATTTCATCCATATCAAGATTTTTTAAAAATTCATCGGTTGCTTTGGAAGAGGACATCCTTCCAAATTTAGCAATATCATCTAACTTGAAAAATTCTTCCAGGATGAGGCTTCTTATTCCTTTCTTGAAATCACCGAATCTTTCTGTGATCACCCCTGAACCGTATAAGAAGGGCACCTTATTGAATAGCATATGAATTGCTATCCAGTTTGTGATACCCCCCGATAGGGAGAAGAGGCCTATGGTGATCAGTAGATCTCCTTGCCAAGGTGAGAAAAGTCCGCAAGCGAAGATTGCAGCTGCCGCCAGATTCGCCGTAAGTGATTTATTTAATGAAAGAGGCTCTTTTAGCATTAGTCTAGTGTCACAAAGATTGACTTTCTTGGTTCGTTATTTATGGCTCTGCTTTTATGGCCTTGTCCTTCTGTGTCTTCAGCTAAGAAAATATGTCCGTCAGTAAAAACTTTCGTAGTGCCATCGCCTACGGTTATTTCAACAGAACCTTCTAGAACTATCACAAACTGTCGTTCGGGCGCGTTATGCCAATCGTAGTCATAGTCGCCGCTAGTTTCCCTGAATATCACACCAGACGCTTTATTTCTTTCAGATAGAAAACCGATTTCACCCTCGTCACTAAGTGGTATCTCGAAATCTTCAAAGTGAGATTTTTGGTCTGGCCCATTATAAATTCTTGTTGCCTTTATAGTTCGATTCAGACCCACGTCACATATCCTTACGTTAGGAGTGCTCTATTCTTATCGCTAATGTGAAGAAAATATTTCAACGTCACTACATAAAAAGAAGATTAATTTATCTATCTTAGTGCGATTTCTCTTTTCTCGAATGCATGACTGAGGAGTTTGTTAAGACCAAAAATTACAAACGAGTAAATTATTGTTGAAATCGCAAGTTTCAGAAAAAATGGGAATCCTAGGCTATAGCATAATAGGAGTCCTTCCATATTTTTTTCGAATGGTATTCCTGTGAGAATATTTATTCCTCCACCGTACCAAACTCCAAAATCGGCTAAAAGCCAATGAGCCAGAGCGGAGGCGACCGATGCTGCAAAAACAGTTGTAAATTTTATTACCTTAGATATTTGTTCTCCAAAAAATACTGTTGCGGTAAATGCGAGATAGGTCCACATCCAGCCTGAGTAAAGAAAGCCGCTGGATGTTTCGCTAGAAGACATTAAGATATCACTTATCAGTAAAACCGCTATCGGGAATAGGTAACGAATTTTTCTGTTTGAGAGTTTTGCTCCAGCAAATAAGGCAATGGCTCCAATAGGAGTGAAATTAGCCAGTAAGTGTGTTGAACCGTCCACAACAAAGGCTCTCCACAGGGCTAGCGCGACAATTAAACTGGCGATGTAAACCCACGGATATTCAGTCTTTCTGCTTTTTTCTTTCATAGCCTTATATTTTTGCTGCAATGTTATTTTAAATAGATTGCTAAATATAACTATTCCTAAGACTAATTAGCAATATAAATTTAATGGTTACGGCTAATTTCTATGGACTCAATGCTTAATTACCGGAAAAATCATCCGAAGAGTAACTTGAACGACAAAAATCAAGGATGGCTTGTTAAACTGATTCAACTCGTGAACGATGGTGCCTATAATGGAGTCATGAAATATTTCTTGTTTGGAAGAAGCCAAAATGGCCTAGCTATTGACGCAATGTCTTTTGGTTCAACTGGTAAACACGTGCTGATACTTGGTGGGGTACATGGTGACGAAATCGAAGGTGTAGCATTAGCAAAGTTTTTGATTGCGGAACTTATCGAAAGCTTTGATGTTCCGCTGACAGTTACCTTAGTACCATGTCTGAACATCGATGGATTTTTGGCGGGAACACGTCAAAATGCAAATGATGTCGATTTAAATAGAAATCTTCCAACTGCCGACTGGAACCCTAGTGCATTCAATGATAGGTATTTTCCTGGAGGTTCGGCCAACAGTGAGCTTGAAAATAAGGCCTTGGTCGAGTTTATCAAAACACAAAGCTTAGATTTTATTCTATCACTTCATTCGTTTTCTCGTTCTTTACTGAATGTTAATGGTAATTGTGAACCAATGTCTGGTTTTATAAGTGACGTTACTGGTCTGCCGATTGAAGAGTCCATCGGTTATCCTACGCCTGGATGTTTAGGGACGTACGCAGGGTTGGAGAGAAGTATACCAACGATCACTTATGAACTTCCTCGAGGCAGTGGTATTTGCGAAATCATTGAACTGCATGGAGAGACCATAAAAGAAGCTTTAAAACTCTACGCATCCTGTTGATTCTTTTTCAGCTTGGAAAATAGAACTGAAATTCCTGAGGTGCAGTTGAAGCCTAAATTAATTGTAGGATTCAATTTTAGCAGCCATTGAGCGACCTTTTTTATCTGTATGTTCTATCCTAACCGGTAGCCAATCTAACTCCTTTGCACAATATACAGTAGTCTCCTTGGATGAATTAGGATCCTTTCTGTTTATCACGAGGGTTTTAAGTTTACCCATAGGAGTGGAAATTTTTTTCTCCTTTATCAAGATGACGTCATATGTGACTATTTTTTTTTGGCTTGCGATTGCATATTTTAGATTCTCATTAAAAGTGCTGCTTAAGTCCATCATCATTTGGGCTTGATAACTAAGTTTGTCAAAAGTGTCTTCTTTTAAAATCTCTTCATAACCTTCCGCAACATCAATTCTTTTAACCAAGTTATTTTTCCTATCAAAATTCAATTCATAATTTTTATCCTGTTTGTCGGTTTCCCTTCTATAGCTGTATGGGATGATTTTGTCTTTGACAATTCTTCCCTTACTTGTTTCAAGTAATAGTGATCCACTTAGAAACTTAGCGAACCCCGAGGATTCCATACGGGATATGAAAGTGTATTGACCATCATTTTCTATTTTCAACCTCCGAGAAATTGATCCCACCTTCAGAGGGCCTTTATGAATATTATAGGTCACCTCGAAGGGCTCTAGGGCTGAAACGCTATGGCCGATTAACAAATTGGAGCCAAAGAGTAACAAGAACGATGCTACGAGATTTTTCTTTACCATGATTTCAATTGATCCGACTGCTTATATTATTTTAGTAATTTACTTCTTCAGTGTATTCAGGTTTTTCATGCGCCGCCCAATATTCCAGATGAATTTTCTGATAAATTGTACCGGGCTTGCCCTTGCCAACAGGCTTGCCATCTAGAATGCTTACTGGCATTATCCCGCCAGCTGTGCTGGTGAGAAAAATTTCGGAAGCGTTTTCTAGGAGGTTCCTTTTGAAGTTTTTTACTTTAACGGCTATCCGCTTAGACGTTGCTATTTCTATCACTGTTTTTCTGGTTATTCCCTCTAGTACTCCACTTTCAGGGGTCCAGAGCTGCCCATCTAAAAAAGCAAAAATATTGAATCCTGGTCCTTCCGTAATATAACCATCCGCGTCTGGTAATATTGTTGTTTCAGCTTCAGTTTCGTAAGCTTCAAAAAGAGCTTTAGTCATATCTCCCCAATGAAAATTTTTCACTTTGGGATCTACTGATTTTGGATCTATTCTGATAGATTTTTCAGATATGGCAAGGTGAATCCCTGTAACTTGATGTTCGGGCTTTACAATCCATACGTAGGGTATGGCGTAAGCATAGAATCTATTGGAAAATTTACGAGGATCTCTCTCTCCATTTACAGGTATGCCTCTAGTCACAATCATTTCCACATAACAATCACGAAGACCAGACCTTTTTACGCATTCAATTAAAATATCTTTAATTTGAAGCTTAGTTAAAGGAGGTTTTAGCTTTAGCTTCTTCCAGTTTTCTTCGAAGCGGTCAAGGTGGTCATCAAGCTTAAAAAATTTTCCTTTCCAGGTTGCCACCACATCATATGTGCAATCAGATTTAGAGAATCCTACATCCATAATAGGCACTCCGGCATCTTCGATAGGCAGGTATTGGTTGTTTATCCAAGCACATCCATTTTCAAATTTTTTTGGCTTATGTACTTTAGTCGAAATTTTTTTTAAAGTAGCACTCATAAGGTGATAGTCTCTATATTGTTCAGTAAACTAAAATTAGTCTAATTTATTTTGTAAAGTATAAATACAAGAAAGATTTGAAGGTACTTCGAAACATATCTTATAAAATTAGTTTAAATCTACAGCTGTATCGTGTTAGGCGCAAGTCAGCTTTTGAATAGAAAGGTGAGTTTAGTAATATGAGTATTAGTGGCTAAAACGATAAAAAGTAGCATCTTATGGTCTTGTGCGTGACTCAAATTCCAGTGATGGTCCGGTTTGTGAAGTTATCTTTAAAGCTCGTAACTTTCGTTCTGTTGCGCCATCCTTTTCAATTTGCAAGGGTTATATTTTAATCAAGGATAGTAGGATTAATCTGTGCCTTCAGAAAATACAAGCGATTTCATAGCAGCGTTAGATCTAGGCTCTAACAGTTTCCATCTTATAGTAGCAAGAAGAAATGAGGCAGGCTATCGAGTAATTGATAAGCACAAGGAGACCGTTCGCTTAGCATCAGGTTTTGATGGGCTGGGTAATTTAAAGCAAGAAGTTATTGGTAAAGCCGTTAAGGCTCTGGAAAGGCTAGGAGAAAGAGTCCGTAAAATACCAAGTAGCAATCTCAGAATAGTAGGGACGAATACCTTACGTAAGGCAAAAAATGCTGATGTTTTGATAGAAGCGGCAGAGCGCGTTTTAGGTCATTCTATAGATGTGATAGCGGGTGCCGAAGAGGCGAGATTGATTTTTTCTGGTGTAACTAGGGATATGAAATTAGATGGCGAGAAATACCTTGTCGTAGATATCGGTGGTGGTAGTACGGAGATAATCGCTGGTTATGGTGAAAAGCCTGAAAAGCTGAATAGTCTCCATATGGGCTGTATAAGTGTAACTCTAAAGCATTTCCCTGAGGGTGTGTTATCACGTAAATCCTTTGATGCTGCCCATATGTCAGTAGCTCAAGAGTTAGAGCCTATTTTGCGGTCTTATAAAGAATATGGTTGGAATGAAGTTATAGGTTCCTCTGGTACCGTCTTGGCGATCAGA
>MDTG01108006.1_pt1 | contig 12139 bp, 11 predicted proteins | sample 811421 | NCBI WGS metagenome assembly MDTG01 (sample SAMN05326645, study PRJNA326480) | marine metagenome | isolation source: seawater | place: Pacific Ocean: South East | collected 2011
AATATGTTCTACCTAAAAAAAATAGTGATTTGAGGCTATAATTAAATTATGTTTAATTTAATTTAACTTAAATAAAATACTATGTAGCCAATCTTTTCACAAAAAAAACATAATGTAAAATATTGAAAAAGTTAACGAAAATAGTTTGTGTATTTAGGTTTTATTAATTACGTGTTAGTTCAATTTATTAATGTCATCATTATATCATAAAAGTATGAAAATTATTTATATAACTTAATAGTTTGGTTGTGTTAGTTAACAGTTATATTTTAGATTAGAAAAGTCAAATAGCGGCATGTTAAATGAGCGAAAATAAAGTATCATCAATGGGTATAAAAAACGTTGTAATTGACACATTAATTTACGGTGTGTGTCAGTCACTGGTTCGTGTACTCAATTTTATAACTTTTCCTTTATTAGCGCGTCACTTTTCAGTATCTGATTATGGGAAATTTGATTTTGCAATGGTTACTGTAAGCTTGATAGTAATTGCTTGTATATTTGGACAAGATGCTGCATTAGCGCGTTATTTTTTTGATTTCAAAGATAAGGATGATAAAAAAGCTGTTATTTCGCAATCATTCATAATTCAGTTGATATTTATGTTAATATGCATACTTGCACTCATATTTGCTACGGCACCATTAGCTTCAGTAGGATATTTAAATTATTTTTCTAAAATTGAGTTATTATTACTTTGTCTACAAATTCCCTTTTTTTTAATAATTAATTTTGCACAAAATATTTTAAAATGCTCATTTGAGAAATCTAAATTTCTTTTTTTATCTGCAGGAGTGGTGATTGCTGTAATGACACTGTCCATAATAGGAACAGTATTTTATGATTTTAATCTTCAAACATTTTTTGCAGGGTATCTTGTAATAAATGTCATATTTGCTCTTTTAGGTTTAATTTTTGTTCGCCATTGGATAACACTCAAGTGGTCTACAATTCAAATTTACCCTTTGCTAAAATTTGCTATTCCTTTTGGAGTTATAACAGTAGGAACCTCCCTATCACCAAGTTTAGAACGCATTCTTATTATGGCTCAAAATGAATGGGATATGTTAGGTCAATTTGCTATTGCTACTAAAGTAGCACTAATAATCACTATTCTTCTAAACGCTTTTCAAACAGCCTTTCGTCCCTTTGCTTATTCAATATTAGACAGAAAAGACGCATCAGCATTGTTCAGTCGTATTTTAAGATTATTTTTGTTAGTATTTGGAATTGCGGTTATTAGTCTCATGGCCATTTTACCAAACATTATTTTTTTACTAGTTGAAGCACGTTATTTTGCAGCTATATCTCTGGCCCCAATAATTATTATGGCATTTTATATTGAGGGAATAACAGGGATTACTGATATAAATATTTCAATTTCAAAACGCACTAATTTAGTTATTTGGCCATTGTTAGTATATTTTTTTACATTCTTCTGTATTTTTTATTTTTTGGGATCATACCTAGGTATTATGGCTTTACTCTATGGAATGTTATTTGGACAGTTAGGAAAGTTATTTCTGATGACATACATTTCTCATAAAGTTGCTTTTCCAAGATGGTCTTTTAAACTTATTATAGCCCAGCTAACATATTTAATGTTAGTGACGTTGATCTATATTTCTTTTATTGAAGAATATATGACAACTATCCAAATTATGACATTTATTTCTGCAATTTTATTTATACTTGTGTGGGTTATTTTCTTTTTCACACATGATGATAAAAAAGTCATAAAAAATCAAATAATTATAATATTTAAATTTCTGCAAACAGGTCGTGTATAATTTTTAAATATTTTTAAGCTTAGCTTATTTGTAAGTTTAATTATGCCAAATAATACATAAATTCAGAATTTGATTTTAAATAATTGATATTTAAATAAAAAGAATTAAATTTTTTATGAAGAATACTTATATCTTGGGGAATAATTAATGTGTGGTATTGCAGGTTTTATAAACCCTAAAGGGTTTGAAATTACTAAAGCAAGAAACATTGGAAAAAGTATGGCGCATTCAATGAAGCACCGCGGTCCTGATGATGTTGGATTTTGGGCTGATTCAGCTTTTGGAGTAATGTTTGTACATCAACGTCTCTCAATTATTGATTTAACAAATTCCGCACACCAACCAATGTTATCTGCTTCAGGGCGTTATATATTATGCTACAATGGAGAGGTTTATAATCATCAAGAATTACGACATGAACTTAACGTATGTAAAAAAGCTCCCATATGGCGTGGACATTCTGACACCGAGACAATATTAGCATGCATAGATACGTATGGACTAAAAAAAACACTTACAAAACTTGTTGGAATGTTTGCATTAGCTTTATGGGACAACTCCACAAACGAGGTACTCTTAGCTCGTGATCGTATTGGCGAAAAACCACTATATTATGGTCAAAACGGGGAACTTCTGTTTTTTGGATCAGAACTAAAAGCATTACGGGCACATCCTGATTTTATGCCTGAAGTTAATCGAGATGTTATTTCTTTATATTTGCGTTACAATTATATACCCCAACCACATTCAATTTATAAAGGTATTAAAAAATTACCCCCTGGTCATTTTGTCAAGCTTAAGAAAAACTCAAAACCAGAAGCATTTTGGTCATTAAATAAAGTTGTAAACTCTAGAAAACTTAACTCAATTAAAGTCTCTGAAACTGGAAATCTTAAAATATTAAATAATTTGCTAAAAAAAGTTGTTGAGGGACAAATGCAAGCTGACGTGCCTCTTGGAGCTTTTCTTTCAGGAGGAGTAGACTCATCATTAATTGTAGCGTTAATGCAAGAGCAAAGTTTCTTACCTATAAACACTTTTTCTATTGGTTTCGAAAACAAATATTTTAACGAAGCACCATTTGCAAAAGAAGTTGCAAAACATCTTTGTACTAAACATCATGAATTATATATCAGTGATAAAACTGCGAGAGATGTTATTACACATTTACCAACCCTCTATGATGAACCATTTTCCGACTCATCTCAAATACCAACTTTTTTAATATCTCAAATGGCCCAAAAACATGTAAAAGTATCTCTTACGGGAGATGGAGGTGATGAACTTTTTTCAGGATATAACCGATATAAATTGGGACATAAATTTTGGCCTAAACTACGTCTAATTCCAAGCTCATTACGATTTTTTATAGCAAAAATTATTACTACACTGCCACCTTCATCTTGGGATAAAGTTTTGGGACCCGCTTTATATCTCGCACCCAATAAATTTAAATATTATAATATTGGCGAGAAATTATATAAAACTGCAAGTATTTTTGACCAATCTACAATTGAAGATATTTATAAAATTTTAATTTCTAATTTGAATAAACCAGAAAATATTATAATCGGGAGTAAGGAGCCCAAAACAATCTTAACGTCATTTAATGACCTAAATCATGAACTTACAAGTGTTGAAAAAATGATGTATTACGACATGCTTATGTATTTACCTGATGATATTTTAGTTAAAGTAGATCGTGCAGCAATGGGAGTTTCACTTGAAACAAGAACACCTTTCTTGGATCACAGACTAGTGGAGTTAGCTTGGCAACTTCCTTTTAACATGAAAATTAGGAATGGTATAAACAAATGGTGCCTTCGTAAATTATTATATAAAAGGGTACCAAAACATTTGATAGAACGTCCTAAAATGGGTTTTGGAGTTCCAATTGGTGAATGGTTACGAGGCCCATTGCGTGACTGGACTGAAAACCTTCTTAATGAAAGGAAAATAAAAGAATCTGGTTATTTTGATTCTGTAGAAATACAGAAAAAATGGCAAGAACATCTTTCAGGTCAATATAATTGGCATTATTTCTTGTGGAATATTTTAATGTTTGAATCATGGAAAAATGAGGCAGGACTTTGACAAATATACGTGTTCTATTTGTAATCACTGAAGACTGGGCTTTAATTACACATAGATTACATCTAGTTAAGGATGCTATTGCAAAAGGTTTTGTTGTCGGAATTGCAACTCGAATAGACAAACACAGTGATAAACTTAAAGATCTGAATATTAACTTATTTCAATGGCCCCTTGAAAGGAAATCACTTAACCCAATTCAGGAAATTATTTCAATTTTAAATTTATATAAAATATTAATTGAGTTCAAGCCAAACATTATACATGCAGTTGCTCAAAAACCAGTTATTTATGCTGGATTAGCTAGAAAACTTTGTCCTCCAACTGCCTTGATAAGTACTTTAGGTGGTTTAGGGTTTATTTTCACTGCTAACAACTTTAAAGCTAAAGTATTAAAACCAATTGTTAGATTATTATTGAAGTTTATTCTAAATGATACCAAAACAAGGTTAATTTTACAAAATAATGATAATATAAAAACGGTTGTTAATCTCAATATTGTAAAAAAAAAATATATAAGACTAGTAAAGGGTGCTGGGGTAGAAATTGAAAAATTCTGCCCTACACCTATTCCTCCTGGAATACCACTAGTAATTTTGCCAGCTAGAATGTTAAAAGATAAGGGCGTGAATGAATTCGTTGCAGTGGCCAAAAGAATTAAGTCAAGAGGAATAAATAGCAAGTTTGTTCTTCTTGGTGATATAGATCCGCATAATCCAAATTCTTTATCTCAGTTAAAAATTGATAAATGGGTAAAGTCAGGTTTTATTGAGCAATGGCATAGAAGAGATGATATTGAATTGATTTACCCTAAAGCTACTGTAGTTTGTTTACCTTCATATAGTGAGGGGTTACCCAAAGTATTACTCGAAGCAGGAAGTTGTTCTAGGCCGGTAGTAACTTTTGATGTTACAGGTTGTCGAGAAGTTGTAAAAAATGGAGTTAATGGTTTTTTAATTGAGTTTGGAAAAATATCTCTTTTGGAAGAGGCTGTTACAAAATTGATTAATGATAAGAAACTTTGTAACGAAATGGGGAAAAGAGGACGCAAAATAGTAGTTTCCCAATTTTCAAGTAAAATTATAAATTCCCAGACATTTAAAATTTGGAATGAAGTGATCTAGTTTATGATAAAACGAACTTTTGATATTTTAATAGCTTTAACTGCTATAACTTTTTTAATAATACCATTTATTTTAATTTGGATAATAGTAAAGTTTACATCTTCAGGGCCTGGTATTTATTGGTCTCGTAGGACTGGAAGAAATGATGTTTTTTTTATGATGCCAAAATTTCGGACCATGATAATTAATACTCCAGAAGTGGCTACAAATAAACTAACTTGTGTAAAAAAATATTTAACACCAATTGGATCATTTTTGCGCCAAACAAGTCTTGATGAAACTCCTCAATTTATATCAGTATTATTTGGTGATATGAGTGTTGTAGGCCCACGTCCTGCTCTTCACAATGAACATGATTTAATAGTTAAACGAAATGAACTCGGTATTAACGTCTTAAAACCTGGAATAACTGGATGGGCACAAGTAAATGGAAGAGACAATTTAGAACTTAAAGATAAAATTTTTTTAGATGAACAATATTTAAAAAATCAATCTCTTATATTAGATATAAAGATTTTAATTAAAACCATTATTAACATCATTAATTCAAAAAATATTATACATTAATTTTTTTGAATTCAAACTTATGCTCTTTTTCTATTAATAAATATTGAAACCTTTTTTATAAACAAAATCACAAACAAGCTCATTACCTAATGGGGTGTGGTGACCATTCCAAATATCTGATTTTGATTTGGAAGTTACTGTATCAAATGTGTCTAGTGTTAAAATATTCGGGAAATCTAATGAAATTTTTTTCCAAATATTCCTTTCATTTTTAATTCTATCTAAACCATAATGACTACTATATTGTAACAAAAAGATTTTTTTTGAAGCCTTTAATTTAGAAAATCTTTTAAAAATATATCTAATAAGTCTTTCATCTGAAGGCGGGTTATTTACCTTTTGGTGTAAACGCATGCCAGTTGGATCTATCAAAAAATTTTCTAGTCGAGAATGTAAGAACCTATAAATCGCTGAAAACCCTAGAAGCTTTGCATATTCATTAGGATTATATCTGGTGCCAAGTTCGTTTAAAGTTGGCTTGTTTTGCACAATTTTATTGTCTATAATTTCAAATGACGGTTTTGGAAATCCATATCTTACACGATCAGTATCTCTAATGAGATCATGGCCCACAGTTGTACTAAGTATTACTGTATCTATAAACATTTTTTTAATCAAAGTTTCTGATCTAACCAAGGCTTGTGCTGTTCCATAATCTCCAACGCCAGCATTTGCAACAGCATTATTTGTTTTCCGTTCTAGACAAGAGGGCCATGTTTCATTATTTCCAACCTGACTACCAAAGACAAAAGAATCCCCCGATGCAAGGATTGAATATTCTTTTAATGGGATTGTATCATTTCCATTTTGATTCACCCTTAATCCATGTTCGTTAATTGTGACATTAGAATTTCCCCACCCTTCAAGTTCAATATCCATTGAAAAGTTCGGTGTGTGAATGAAGCCAGCTAACTCATCTTGAACTGTTAAGCCAATGTTTTGTAATATCTCATATTTTTTATTTGTAGTATGTAATTGAGTTAAATAATATAAATTGCATACACCACTAATACAGTTTTTTAGACTGCTTGCAACTCTGAACCCAACCTCAAGAATTAAAAATAATAAAAAGAAGATAATTACATTAAAAGTAATTGTTTTAATCCAACTCATAAAACTCCTCATAATTTTGTCTAAACTTTCTGTCTTGCTCTTCTTTATTCAACAAATAGTCATTTACAACGAGTACATCGAGTTCGGTTCCCATAAAACAACGAAAAGCATCTGTAGGAGAGCAAACAATTGGTTCACCACGTACATTAAAAGATGTATTTACTAATATTGGACAACCTGTTTTTTCTTTAAACCTAGATATCAGTTCATGGAATCTAGAGTTAGTTTCAGTGTGAACAGTCTGAATTCGTGCAGAATAGTCAACATGAGTAATTGCAGGAATAGAAGAACGCTGAACATTTAATTTATCTATTCCAAAAAGATTTATTTCTGATTCAGTCATAGTACGACGTTTATTTTTTTTGACATAAGCAACTAATAGCATATATGGACTGTCATCGTCATGTTCAAACCATTCTTCTACATCTTCGCGCAACACACTTGGAGCAAACGGACGAAAGCTTTCTCTATATTTTACCTTTAAATTAAGTTGTTTCTGCATCAACGGGGAAAGCGGATTTGCTAAGATACTTCTATTACCTAAAGCTCTAGGACCAAACTCCATATTACCTTGCATCCAACCTATTGCTTTTTCATTAACTAAAGCTGTTGCAACTTCTTCTAAAAGTCTATTTTTTGAAAGTTTTTTATAAACAGCACCACATTGATTCAACTGAACCTCAATTTCTTTATCTTCATATTTTGGACCAAGATAAGCACCTTTCATTTTATCAAACATATGATTTTTTTTTCGTTTATTTTTATAATGTAAATACCAAATAGCAAGAGCCGCACCGAGAGCACCCCCTGCATCACCAGCTGCTGGCTGTATCCAAATCTTATCGAATATTTTCTCTCTATGAAGAATACCATTTGCAACACAGTTAAGAGCAACTCCACCAGCAAGACACAAATTTTTTTCCCTTGTTTCTCTAGAAATAGATCGGGCAAGCTTTATAACAATTTCTTCTGTAACTTTTTGGACTGATGCTGCAAGATCCATATGACGTTGTGTTAATTTTGACTCAGATTCACGGGGTAGACCACCAAACAATGAATCAAATTTTTTACTTGTCATTGTTAATCCTGTCGCGTAGTTAAAATAACTCATATCTAATTGAAAGCTTCCATCATCAGCAATTGAAATAACATTATCTTTAATCAAATTTGCGTAACGAGGTGTACCATAAGGGGCCAATCCCATAACTTTATATTCACCAGAGTTTACTCTAAAACCTGTATAGTAAGTAAAAGCTGAATACAACAAACCTAATGAATGTGGGAAATGAATTTCTTTTATTACTTTTAGATTATTACCTTTACCAACCGCAAGAGAAGTAGTTGTCCATTCACCTACACCATCAAGAGTTAATACGGCCGCACTATCGAATGGAGAAGGATAATAGGCACTTGCTGAATGTGATAAGTGATGCTCTGAAAATAGTAATTTATCACGCCAATCAATCTCTTCACTAAACAAAGATTTAAGTTCCTTAATTATTGAAGATTTCTGAAATAGCTTATCTTTTATCCATAGCGGCATTGCTTTTACAAAACTTGAGAAACCCTTTGGAGCAAAAGCAAGATAAGTTTCAAGCAATCTTTCAAATTTTAGAAATGGTTTTTCGTAAAAAACAACATTATCAATTTGCATTGGAGTGATTTTAGATGCTTCTAGGCAATATTTTATAGCTTGACTGGGGAAACTAGGGTCATGTTTTCTTCGAGTGAACCTCTCCTCTTGAGCGGCTGCAATTATTTGACCGTCTTTTAGTAAGCATGCGGCACTATCATGATAAAAAGCTGAAATACCTAGAATATACATTCACGCTCTCTTAAAATAATGTATAAATAAATGGAGCAACTACCGAACCTTGAGCTAAAATCAACAATCCACCCAATACCAACATAATAGTGATTAAAGGTGCCAACCATAGTTTTTTACGAACACTGAGAAAACGCCAAAGTTCTTTTAAAAATTCCATCTTAATAATCTATTCTAAAACTGCAATTTAAAGGAAATATCTTCAGAATTATAACATCGTTCAATCCAATAAGTTTTTTTGCGTTTAAATTTGATACGCAATTCATCTCGTCCAAATGACTTCGTTATAATACTAATTGGAGTAAACAATAAGAAAAAAATCAACCCAAGCACTACAGGACTAATTAGGACACCTAAAAGAAACCCTAGTTTCATCCACACCTTATTTAGAGGTAATAAGAGATTATCATTAATCAAGGTAACTAATATTAATATAGTCGAAATGCCTAACAAGCATAATGATATAATTTGTTTATTTTCGAAAAAGAAATATGCACTTAAAATTAGAAAAATTACACTAAAAAAAATTCCAAATTTTCTATTTGATGGCAACTCGATATCAGATTTATTCATAATTTTGTCGATACCTTCAAATTACATTAAAATTATTTTTTACTAATTAATTCTATAACATAAAAAAATTTGTACAATATAAAAAAACTAATTTGTAAACTTTAACTTTATTTAAAATTTTTTCTATTTCCATCGACTTCTCAAAGTCATAAATGCTTCTGCAGCTTTAAATCCTGCGATAGAACCTCTCCATTTAGCAAGTGCATCAATGGCTTCGTATGATCTTGGGTGAGGAAAATCTCTTATCTCATCTTCATAAATAGACATTAAAGACTTCTTTTCTTCAAGGGTCTCTGTTATATTAACGAAGTGATTTGGAGTAAAATTCATATGGAAAGACCATTCTGTCGATGATTGCACTTCAAAACCATAGATTTTTGAAAAACTTATTCCAGGCATTGAACGAAAGGCAATTGAAACAGCTTCACTACAAATTTGGTGATCAATATTAAGATCTCCTGCAAAATGTGTGTAAACTATATCTGGATTAAACAAACTTGCTGTTTGTTCTACGCTTTTTGCTACATCTAATAAAGGAACAGTATCAAGTTTATTGTCTGGAAAGTCTAACTGAGTAACAGAGTTTGCACCCAATAACTTTGCTACATCTTGACTTGCAACAGATCTTTTAATAACACCTTTATTAGTGCCTCTTGAACTAACTCCATTTGTAAGGAATAATATTTGCAAATTATCACCCTGCAGTTTATGGCGAAGCAGAGTACCTCCACATCCCAAAACTTCATCATCTGAATGAGCTGCAACTACTAGTATTTTTAAAGAACTATTAACATTACTCACCACAAACACTTTCTATAAATTAAATTTAGATTTTACGTATAATATCATAACAAATCAATGATATAAGATTGAAATATACAAGCTGAGCCCATAAAATAAAATTTTTTAGTGCTTGATATCTAAAATTAGTTAATTGTCCTAAATTAACTGAACCTTCAAAACATATGGTAACTTTCTATGTATCACCTTTAAATTTTGAAATAATTGCTTGTTGTAAGACGCAGAATATTATGAAACTTAGAGGCCCTATTCACTAAAGGTCTTGGTTTTATTATAATTTTAACTTTTTATAGGATTGTGAAAATTATTTATTAATGATTTTATTCTGCAATATATCATACATTAATTCAGCATGATGCCAATCTTCAAGTGTATCTATGTCTTGAACACGATAACGTGGTAAAATTACCGTATTAGCATTTTTCCCAAATATTGGGTTACCTGACAACCACGCCTCAATTTTACCCCAATAAAACTGTCCTGCGTCGTGATAAGTTTCTGGCAAATCTTGAGATCTTAGATTGTAATTTGAAGGTTGCAACATTTCGATACGCCCATTGAAATCTATTTCAAAAGCACGTTGTATTGGAAAACTATATGAGGTAACTGATAAGCAAAAATCAGAACCTTTTTTATTCATAATATCAAATCCCTTGATTATGTCTGTAGCCCTCATAAATGGTGCAGTTGCGTAAATACAACAAACTGAATCTAATTTAAATCCTTTATTAAGATGCCATTCGATTGCATGAGCTACCACTGGTGATGTGGTAGTAAAATCATCAGACAAGTGGGTTGGTCTATTAAACGGCACAATTGCTTTATACTTTTTCGCAATTTCAGCTATTTCGTCGTCATCAGTACTTACTACTATTCTATCAAATAAGTTAGTTTCTAGTGCCGTCATTATTGACCAAGCTATTATTGGGTGTCCTCTAAACAATTTTATATTTTTTCTAGGTATTCTCTTACTACCACCACGCGCAGGTATAATTGCCATCCTCATTTTGATAAAATCTCTGATATTGTATTTATTACATATTGTAAATCTTTGTCTGAAAGAGTTGGGAAAATAGGTAAACTTATTGCGGTTTTATAATAAGCTTCTGCGTGCGGAAAATCTTCCTTACTAAAACCTAATTTTTCATAATAAGGATGCCTGTATACAGGAATATAATGTAAATTAACGATAATCCCGCGCTCTCTAATGCTTTTGAAAATATCTAAATGTTTAACTGAATGTCTATTTAAAAGCCTAACTACGTAAAGATGATATGAGGAATGTGATTGAGATATCTGCTTTGGTAAAATGATTGGAGTATTACGTAAATTAATATCATATTTTTTTGCTATCAAGTGTCTTCTTCTTATGTAGTCATCAATTCGATCCATCTGACTCAATCCTATTGCTGCTTGAATGTCATTCATACGATAATTATACCCTAATTCAACTTGCTCATAATACCACGGACCGTCAGGTTTATGTGTCATTGAATTTGGATCTCTATTAATACCGTGGCTTCGAAATAATTTTAAACGCTGATAAAAAACTTTATTGTTTGTTAAAGCCATGCCACCTTCTGCAGATGTTATTATTTTCACAGGATGAAAACTGAAAATTGTAATATCACTAAATTTACAATTTCCAATCTTTTCATTTTCGTATGATCCTCCAATCGCATGAGATGCATCTTCAATGATCTTAAATCCATATTTTAAGGACAGATTGTATATTGCTCTCATGTCACATGGTTGCCCAGTTAGGTGAACAGGAATTACTACCTGTGGAAGAGATCCCTTTTTTTTCGCAATTTTGAGCTTTTTCTCTAATGCCAATGGACATAAATTATAAGTGCTAGGATCAATATCAACAAAATCTATTGTCGCACCACAATAAAGAGCAGCATTTGCAGTCGCCACAAATGTATTTGGTGAAGTCCAAACTTGATCCCCTGATTTAATACCAATAGCCAGAAGACTAATATGTAGAGCAGATGTAGCACTATTTACAGCTATGGCGTGTTCAGCGCCACAATAGTTTTTCACAGTGTCTTCAAATTTTGGAACAGTTGGACCTTGTGTCAAAAAATCGGAGTTTAACACGCTTATTACAGCATCAATGTCATTCTGTTGAATATCTTGTCTACCATAAGGAATTAAACTCATTTCCATTGAACAAACCTATCTATAAACTAAAATTTTATATCATGTTTTTTCTATCATATTGAAATTATTCAAAATCCAATTTTTTAATT
>MDTG01112332.1_pt1 | contig 12139 bp, 15 predicted proteins | sample 811421 | NCBI WGS metagenome assembly MDTG01 (sample SAMN05326645, study PRJNA326480) | marine metagenome | isolation source: seawater | place: Pacific Ocean: South East | collected 2011
CCTCTTTGTCTTGTATATACTTTGAAAAGTTTAGAAATATTATCTAGGGCATCATTATTTTTAGCACTTCTTCTGATTCGTGTAGCCATTTCTTCTTTTTCTCTTTCGATTTCTCTATATTCAATATACTCTAAAAATTGGTAATTTGACATTATAACCTCTACATCTTCTGCTTCAGCATCTATTCTTTCAGGAAAAATAGGTTCTTTACCATCTTCACTACTTACTTCATTGTAGAAAGATACTAATCCTAAAATTCTGTTTTTAAAAACCACTTCATTCTTTAAATTAGCAGCATCATCCGTTATGTATGCCTCATTAAATAATTTTTCAGATGATTCCTTAAATTTACTGTTTCCTACCATAATTTTATTAGGATTAGTTTTATCTAATATATCTGGAAATATTGTTAGCATTGAAATCTTAGGTCTTGATTCAATTCTATATTGATTTTCTAGTAGATATCCTCTTAAATTTAATACTAAATCGTCATCAGATGAGAGAGATATTTCAAGTTCATTACTAATAGCTTTTTTTACACCTATCTTATCATTTCCTATATAGTTATTAACAAATCCCATAGGAACTCTTGTTATTTGAATTTTATCACTTTTCACTGTATATCTATCAATAAATGGATATTTATCAAGTATGTTCTCTAATTCTAGTATATTTAATACTCCGTCTCTTTTGCTTACATTAAATTCAATTACACGAATGAATCCTCTCAATAGATTAAGCATAAGTCCTAACTCATATGGAAAATTAATGACAGGGGTTCCTGATAAGAATACTAATTTACTATTTTTTGATCTCATAAGTAATTCGTAAATTCGTGGACTATTGTATCCACCACCTACCATTCCTGATGTAAGGTTATGAATTTCATCAACTATTACTACTTTATTATCAAAAGGATTAGGGACTTTATTACTAGAATCATATATATGATTAAGCAACATGTCAATATGTTTTTGCTTTATATTTCTTGGAGTAATGCTACCTAATAATTGCTGAAATATAATGCTATAATTAGGGACTAATTGTTCGAGGATTTTTAAAATCGTATATTTACCAGCGTTATAGTTACAAAATTTATATTTATAATTAAACATAATAGCTATCTGTTTATCTAATGAGTTTCTTTCTTCATCTTTCAATGATCCATAATTAGGTTGCTTATTGTAGTCAACAAGCCATAGACCTAATTTTTTTGATGAACCTGAACCTATCCCTATTTCATTTCTAAGTTCAATATATAAATCATCCTGAATACCTCGCTCTCTAAAAAAGTGTTGAAATTTAGGTTCATTAACAGTATTACTATCACCTAATTGCACAAATTGCCAGTAGAAATTTTTTTTGTAAGCCACTTCACCAAATGTTCTAATTTCTTCGACATAATTTCGTCTAAGTGATGCTGGTAACATTACAACTACTTTCCTATGATTAAATCCTTCTCCTATAAGGATTGATGCTCCTGATTTACCTGAACCAAGACCATGGTATAAAAGTATACCTCTATATGGTGTTTCTTCACTTAGATAATCTGATACGAATTTTTGATGATTAAAGGGTTGTATATTATCAAATCTTCCTTTCTCGCTATTCCATATTTTTATAGGAAGTCTATTACTTAATTCACTTTTAGTTCCTAGTGTAAAATCACTATTAATAAATGTTTGAAAATCAGTTTTATTAGGTAGAATATAGTTTCCTAGACTGAGTCTATTATTTTTTTGATATTTATATAAACTAGGTTCATCAATTGTAGCAATTTCGTTAGAAAAATCTCTTAGAGGTGATTCTCTAGATATATATGAACTAATATTAAGTTTAAGAGCTTTAAGACTATTATTACTATTTTTATCTAACTTGTGGAATTTAAGTCTTTTAATTGTAACATTTACACCCATTAAGTATCCTTTTAATACATTAGCATTTTCAATATTTGGGGATATATCATGGATTTTGGATCTTACGATAATTTTACTCAATAAATTTTGAAGATTATTATCTTCTTCATCAAGTATTATAAGTTCATCTTCAAGTTGCTTTACCAGTTCGTCTTTATTAACTAAGGTTTCATCAAAGATTTGTATCTTATCTGATGGATATATTTCTGAAATTGAACTAGTTTGAACACCTGATTTATCAGCAACACTTCTTAATGCTTCAATATCCTTAAAAAAAACCACAGGAAAATTTGAGGTTTTTTTATCTTCATCTATTGAAATTTTAATATAAGCTTTTACAACTTTGTCAGACATTTATAATATAGACAGAAATTTACTTATAAATAAAAAAAAGAGTTTTTATCAAATTTTTATTCATACGAGATTAAGTGCTATAAATTTTTTTGTTTTTATACTATTTTTACTATAGAAATTATGAATATGTTTTATAGCTTCAGATTTATCACTAAAATAAGGAGTAGCCATACTATAATCAATGATGCTAAACAATTCGTCAAGGGTATCTGCTTCAATAATGTTAGATATTTTTTTTATTGTTGATATTTCACCATTAAATAACTTAATAGGCATATCATATGTAATATTATTAAATACTCCTCTTTTAAGTCTAATTTCATAATTTTTTGTTCCTTTTATGATATGTTTTAAAGCTCTGCCATTAACACGTATAGTAAACATTGTTCACTATCAAAAAAATAATTAATTTAAAATCAAATTTATTCAGCATAGTTAGGTATAGGAAAATTAACTGTCTTTTCAATATCTTTCATTACGTTGTTATAGTGAGAAATAGGACCTTTTTTGATATGGAGTATATTAAATTTTTTAAATATATAGTTATATCTTGCCATTACAATAAACGCTTTTCTATTATCATTAATAATATTTTGTGACATCTCCATCATTTGAATTCTTGCTTTACCTACCTTTTTTAGTTTATAACTATCATCTGTTCTAGCATATAGTTCATATATGCCATAATTATTAGTTTTTCTCATTTCTAGGTAGAATAATTCAGGTTCATAATCTCCAGTATCTATTATTACACTTTCTTTTTGAATCATTTCATCCTCCATTGTTTTTTGTAGTATAGCTTTATCCTTTTTAATGTCTAGTTTATATAATTCAGGAAGTTTCTTAAATTCATAATCATTTTTTGTATAATAAGAAGTATTAAAGTAGAAATTAATTGCTATTTTCAGACCATAAAATTTTATACCTTTGAGGGGAACTTTACTCTTTTTTAATTCATTCAGACTATCTTCAATATCATTTAGGTTGAAAAATTTTTTTTGCTGAATAATGAAGGGTGAAATTGCTGTAAATACATATCCATTATTTATTATTTTATTCATTGATTCTATATTCTTAAGGCAATTATTAGATGCTCTATAATTTGAATCTAGTAACAATTTTTCACAGAGAAAATACCATTTTTTATCAAATGATCTATAAATTTCACCATAGAAAAGTGTTCCATTGTATAAAGATTCACTAAAACTACATGGAATAGAAATAATTTTTGGATAAACATTTTTACTATTTGAATCCATTTCAATTATAAGGGCGACATTTTCGTTATAAATTCTTGTGAGATAAAGGTATACATATTTACCTCTTGAAATATATGTAGCTACAATATCTTTACTTTTAAGAGTATCTTTTAATCTATCTGAATAGCTTTTTTCAAATAGATTAAGTGGATTATATCCTATTTGACTTTCAAGTGAGCTGATTATGTCATGTTTTACTCTATCATTTTTGATAATAAAACCTGATGAGTTGCAGTATCTTATTTTATGAATATCCATTTTTATTACTTGAATATAATACAATAATCTTAAATCAAAATTATTTAATTATTAAATATTATTATGAACAGTTTCATATACATAGAATGCCATTGAATTTACAATCACTGCTCTGAATAGGCAATAATCTAATCCTCTGAATAAACTACCCATTTTATATGCTTCTTTTACTGTTATGTTCATAGCAATTTGTCTATTTCTTATCACATCTAAGGGATAAGTAAAACTCCAATTTGATACTCCTGCTATAGCACCCGCAATTGGTATAGGTAATAAATATTTTTCCTTACATAAATCATAGGAATAAAAATAAATACCAAATGCGAGTGTTTCTCTCGCAAGTGTTGCTGTAATTCCTTTAGCATTTTTGTAGAGTAAGGTATTAATATTATTACCTACTTGTGTGTTTACTTTTGCTTTATCAAAAAAATATACAACAGGTGTTACACATGCTCCTGCCAAAAATCCATTAAAAAAAACAGGATAACCTTTTTCTTTTAACCGCCTATTGATTGAAAAAACTACTGAATTGGTAATTATTGAAGATTGAAGTGGATATGATACACCTCTATAAAGATTTTTTAAATTAATATTATCTAACTTCATTTTATTCTGAGATAAAACCTTAAGTGTATCTAGAGGATAACCTACAACAATTTGAGCTATACCACTTGCTCCGCCTGCTATAATATCTTTCATATTATTATTAATAAATAATAATAGCTCTAATACAATAATAATATTATTATAAATTTGATTAATGTTTAATAAGCATATAAGTTTATAATATTAAATTTTATTAATGACTACTTCTATTAAACCAGAATCAATTAAAAATAATGAAAAATTGTTGAAAACAATTCGTTATGGTCCTATGTCAGTAAGCACTTATAGAGAATATAGAGTTGAACAGAACAATGAAAATGCGGACGAAATCAAATTTGCTTTAGATAAAATGACACGTGAAAATCCGTATTTACACATGATAGTTGAAATTGTAAGGTATTATCTTAAAAATAAGGATGAGATCGAAATTAATACACAATATATGGTTTTGAATAGACCACCCATGAGAGTAAGTGAAAGAAAAAAATTGAACAAATTTGGTAAAGCACTAACTGGAGGAAATGAGGGTGTTACGGTAATAGGAACTCCTGTTTATATCACACCTGTAGGAGTTGATTCAGATGAATATGCTAAAAAAATGAATAAAGAGTTTAAGGAACTTGAAAAACTATATAATATATTCAGATGTGATAAATTTGGAATAAATACATCTTTATGTGATGTGTCAGATGATGAACCTAAAAAAGACAATAAATTTACAAGTGAACTAGGTGATGTTCATGATAGAATTAATAGTAAAAATGCTAATAGCAAATTTAAGATATTCAAACCTTCGGGTATGGCAATGAATATTATGAATAAGTTGAAGAAAGATGAAAATGAAAGTGATGATAATTCTAAATCTTCAGGTGGATTTAAGAAAGGTGGTTATCTACCTCCTGGTATGCGTAGAACTATTCAACGACCCAAAAATCCTGATAATCTGTTTTCACTTGTTGTCAAAAATATACCACAACATATTGATTCTAGAGACGTTGAAAAAATATTGAAAAATATGTTTAATACTTATGGTGATATTCATAGGGTTAAAGTCCTAAGAGATAATAGCGATAATACACAGCTAAAAAATAGGGGCATCGCATTTATAGATTATTATGAAAAAGATTCCGTTAACAATGCTCTTTCAGAGCCTAATACACACACTAGAATCATAGAACATATGGTTCTCGGTGTGGAGGAGAAAAAAAACTTTAAATAGTCGAAAAAGTAGGATTAAATTCATCAAATGCATAGACATTACCATGCCTTTGTTCATTTAAGTCTTTTACATCTGCCATAAGTCCTTTCTTTGTATATTCTTGACTTAAGGTAGGAACTTCATCAAATGTATATTTTTTATTGTTTTCCTTAAAAAATTTATCTAATTGACTCTGACCCTCTAGATTGATGTCAATACTATCTGATAATTTTCTATAAACTTCATCATTATTTGATTCTTCAACATCTAAATATTTCATAAAGTCGCCATTAAAATTAGTTTGAATATTTTCTAATTCACTTGACTTGATGATAAGATCAGAATCTAAGTTTGCTTTAAGACCTCCATCTGTTTCTGGATCTTCTTGAGGTGCTTTACCTACATCAATTGTTTCTTCTTCAACTTTAATTTCATGGGTTTCTTCATCTATAGGTTTTAAATCACTTATTTCACCCATTTTTAAATTATAATGTATGAAAAGAATTATTCCTAAATATCCAATAACAAGAATTAAAAAATCTAAGTCCATTTTATTATATTATAATTATATTTAATTTTTTTTAAAAATCCTTGTTTTATTCTAAAAATTATTTTATTTTAATAGAATATAGAATGAGTGAAGTCAAAACTGAAGAAGTTGTAGTAAATATTACTACAGGACCTGATGCAGATGGAATTGTTTTGCTTGCTAAAAAAGTTACAGCCCTTTTGAAAAAAATGAATATAAATAAAGATGTAAAAAAATTGTCTATGGATAAAATCATAAAAATCAATAGTGAAATTCAAAAACTTGTAGGTGAAGTCAAAATTCTTGCCAGTGAAATTAAAAATATCGCACCAACAGAAAAGGCTAAAAGACTTATGGCAATCACAATCAAGGTTTTGGAACATGAAGATGTTCAAAAACTATTATCAGACGAAGTAAAATCAGATCTTAGAGAATTTACAGATAACGAAGAAATGGTAAATGTAATAATGGAAATATTAGATTGGACATCTGATCAAGTTCTTGATGGATATGACAATGACGATAATGGTGCCGTAACCCTTGGAGAAGTTGAAGCTGATACCGTAAAATGCTGTGCTTGTAAAGGTTGCTGTCCATGCTGGAGTGGATTTGCTAAAGGTTTTGCCAAGTGTTGGTCAAAATTTTTCATAAAAGTTTTATGCTGTCAATGTGGTAGCAATCAAGTAGTTTACGATTCAGACAAATATGAATCAAGTAAAAAATAAATAAATAATAATATTTTTATTATTATCTATTAGTTTAGACTATTAATCATATTTAAAATTTTATCAACACTATTAGGCTTACTAATAATAACTTCTATACAGGTTTGTTTAGTATTTCTATTTTTTCTAATTTTAATAGTAAAACATGAAACAAGCATTATTTCTAAAACTTCTTCTTCAATAATGCTATCATAATCAGATAAACAAGGAATCATATATTCATCTTTGAGATGACTTTCTTTTGTAAGCAATTTATTTCCTATGTTTCGATAATCATCGTAATTTTTGATTAGATATGTTAATTCATTATTTCTAAGGCAATATTCCTCGTTGCCTTTGATGTATGTAGTTTCTATATAGCTAAATGTTTTAATTTTATTTTTTATTGATTTTGCGTTTTTTATTATTCGTTTGATATCGCTTTCATTAAGGTTTGCGTCAAATATCTCATCACTATCTGATTTTCCAAAAGTAATTCTTAAAATATTATTTTTGTTAGCTAATGATAAATGATCATTTAGAAATTCTTCCATAACTACAATATTAATACTTAAATTTCAAATAACTTTAAATCAAATTTATTTATTATACAAAAATTTGATGTAATTTTTTATTAAAGATAAAATAAGAAAACATTAATATGGCAAATAAGAAATCAGCTGTTCTACTAGAATGTGACGGAGAATCCGTCGCTGAGATTAAAATTCCTAAAAATTTTAGTATTGAAAATTTCGATTATAGCAAAATCGATATGGAAGATGTAGAAGATGTAAAAGGAAATGGAAAAATTGAACGTGAATGTGACTTTGAATGGCAGGAAAAGATTCTATCAGTATTCGCATATAATGATGGCAAAGCCGGAAAAGAAAACAAAACTGAACTACCACCCCCAATTGAAACACAGCTCTATTTTGGAAATATAGTTGTGATTGCTCATAAAGATGGTAAAGTAAGTGATTTGCCACTAGAAGAATATCAAGAATTCTATAACAGCGCTTTTGGAGGATTTGAAGATCTGGGTGCTGAGGATAGTTGGTCTGAGGATGATGAAGAACCTAATACAGAAGATGAAGCATTTATTGTAAATGATGATGAGGAAGAAGACGATGGTGAATTTGTAGTAAATGAAGAAGATGAAGAGGAGGATGAAGAATTCGATAGTGACGAAGATGATACTGAAGATAGTGGTGAATATTCTGTTCACTCTGATGACTCAAGTGAGGATGATTCATTAAAACTAGAAGAATGGAATATAATTGATAGTTACTGTCAGGAAATGGACAAAGAATTACTAAAAGCACCTAATAAATTTAGATATAAACTATATACATTTATGGAAAAACAACCTGAATTTCTAGGCAAATGGTGTAAAGAACAGGAAAAGAAGGATAAAGATATGAAAAAATGGACTAAATGGTTAGAAAATAAAATGAAAAAATAAGGAAAAAAATAATATAAATTTGATATTATTTTTTTACTTAAATACATGTCAAACAGATTATCATATGACAGAAGATACTCTTGATCCTAGACAATATTCTATTGATAAATTCAATGAATTGCTAAATAATGAAAATTTGAAATTAACAAAAAAAAATAGAGCTACTAAATCTATTTTGGAAAATTTGGCAAAAGATATTGAAAAAGGAGTGTTTAATAAAGCTATAGATAAGGCTACAAAAAAAAATATTCCTAGAAAATGGGACGATCCAATATTCTTGGGCTTGTATAAAGTGTCCTTAGTAAAAGTTTACTCGAACCTGAATTCTGACTCATATATAAAAAATGACAGACTTTTTAAGAGATTGTTAGATGGAGAATTTGCTGGATATGAATTAGCAGAGATGAATCATCAACAATCATTTCCAGAAAGATGGAAAGTTCACCTTGATGAAAAGAGTAAAAGAGACAGATATTTATTTGAAATCAATAAAGAGCAAGCAACTGATCAATATCAGTGTAGTAGATGTCATAAGAGAGAATGCACCTATTATCAACTTCAAACACGTTCCGCGGATGAACCTATGACTACATTTGTAACATGCTTAAATTGTGGTAAAAGATGGAAATTCTAAGAAAATTATTAGTATAATTATTTTTTATAATTATGATAATATAAATCTTATTGACTATTTTATGAAGTTTTTTTGCTATATCATTTTAGTTTCAATATATTATTCATTGCGTGAAATTTTAAGTATTATTTAACAATGTGTATAATATGGATATTATTAAAAATAAACATAGTCTTAATATCAATGTTATCAATTTTAATGAAAATAAAAGTATAGGTTACTATCCTATCGTAGTTTTTCAAAGTACTGTAAATAAACCATCTGGTTCAGAAATATATTTAAATATTGAATCTATTTCTTTATCAAATAAATTAGAATATAATATTTATCCTATTGATACTGATGAAGGTATACTGTATAGTGGTAAGCTAAAAATAGATAGAAATAAAAACAATGTAATATCTATTCCATGTAAAAATCATAGGATGTTTTTTATATCAGTAATAATTGAAAAATATTTTATTGATTGTAATGAAATTACATCAGATATGAAAAATATACCATCTGAAGATTACTATGAAACTACCGATTTTTTATATTATGGAATTTATCAAATAGATTAGAATTGTTTATTATTTTCAATTGTTTTTAAAGAATCTACTAAATGATCTAGTTTATCACACATTGAACTTAACTGCTGATTAATCGATTTTAAATTTTCATCCGCCTTTTGAAAGAAAGTTAATGTTCTATCAATATGGAATTTTAAATTGACTTCATCATTAACAAAATTATCAACATTATCTCTAATATATTCTAATGATTCCCTTATTCTTAAATATTCGTCAAATTGAGATTTATCTAGTTCCTTTATTTCTTCATTATCAAGATTAAAACTATCAAGCGTTAATCCAAATAATTTTTTACTCCAATCAATAAATAACTTTTGGTTATCACCACTAATTTTGAGATGATTATCAATACCTATGAATTTATCAAGAAATAATACTAAAAGTTTATTGTATAATTCATTATCCATGTAATCATTAGAATTAGAATACATTTTTAAATTAAAATACATTGTATCAAAATCTTCTGGATTGTTTTGTTTAGTAGTTGACATCATATTTAACTAATTAATAAAATAATAATTATTAATTATCAAATTTTATAATATTAATTTTTGAAAATCATCTCTTCGACCCTCCAATCTTCTATTATTCCATTAGGTAGAGTTCTCCTTATAATAAGTGGTATCTTTTTTTGTTTAAGTTCTTCTAGAGCAATATTATAAGCATTATCAAATGATCTACTGTTTTCAATAAGTGGTTTATCACCGGAAGCAATCATTTCTGCTCTAATACCCAAAATTTTTGCTTTTTCAAATTTAGTCATATAAGGCATTGTAACTTTTTCATTGTTATAATAATTACTGTATGTCTTTTCTACAGAAACAATGTAGTCACTTTGACTAGTTTTAAGTTTAGCTGCTAACATCGAGCTGTCTTCTTCGTCATTTTCACCTATTTCATCATCATCTCCTAAATTAGATATACTCATATCATCTCCTCCATAACTATCAATAAAACTAGCATCATCTTGTTCTGCTAGATTAGAAGCATCATCAAATTGTTCACTCATACTTTATTATATAATAATAAAACTTTTAATATTATATAATTAATCAAATTTTATATCAAGCAAAAAAAATGTATTAACATTAATTATTACCTAACCAACTTGTTCCACAATTTACGCACATATATAGATATTTCATATTTTCAGGATCATATTTTATATATAGAACTTCTCTATTAGGTTTTTTAAAGTCGCTATCAATTTCTATCCCTCTTAAACTACTAGTATCTTCAATACCATTAATGATAATTCTAAGTTTTTCTAAAAATTCTTCTTTATTAACATCCTTTTTAAGTATAACGGCTGCAATAGTAAGCTGTATTCTTTTGATGTCTAAAATATTTTCCATGCGTTCTACTAATAATTGATTAAATTCAGATGAGAATTGTTCATCTTCGAATTCTTCAGGCACATCTTTGATATAGATTGTGTTATCATCATTCATTTCACTGTGATTTGTAATACATTCGTTATTAACACATTTAAGATTAAGTCTAGGCAATGCCGAATCATAAATAGTATATTTATTACTTAAAATCTTGTCGGCAATAAAATCATTTTCATAGTTTCTTTTATAAACAGATTTATTATCATCTTCTACCTCGTTTTGATAACCACAATTTTTACAATAATTAAATAATTTAAGCGGTGAACTATCATCGTCCTCTATTTCATGAGAAAGTTTTGTATAAAGCATAAAATTACATTTAGGGCAAAATTCCATTGTTCTCTTTTATATAAAATAAGATTTCTTTAATTGATTATCAAATTTATATTTAATTATTTTCAATAACTATTGCTAATTCATCATTGATAATATAGTATTTTTTACCAAGATTATCTACACCTATTTTATATCCGTTATCTTCTATTTTGGTTTTAAATGACCAATTTTGTTTTTTTATAAAGCGATTAATAGGGCGTTTTTTTAATTTATACTTTTTGGATATAATATCAACATAATTTTTAATGGGTCCATTTAATATTTCAACTTCCATGTGTTATTTATTAGCAAATTCTCTTTATATAAATTAAATGAGTTCATCTCGAAAAACATTGTCTGAAATAAGAAAAATGTTAGTAAATAAAGGATTTCTTAATCAACATAGAATGATAAATGAAGATTGTTCTAAACCTACTAGCTTGAAAGTAAAGAGAACATCATCTAGATTTCATAGACATCTTTCAGAAAAAAGTTATAAAAATAAATTTAATAAAGATATTAGCTAAACCTTGAACCACCTTTTAACTCCATTTTTCATAGCTCTAACTTCATATTCTTCACCCTTTTCATTTTTCATCTTAAATCCAATATCATAGTTTTTAGCATGCTCTTTAGGAGCTTTTCTCGTATATTTTTTCTTTATCTTTAGTTTTTTTGATTTTACAGTTGAAGAAGTAGAAGTTGATGAAACACTAGAATTATCTGAATCTTTTGAAGACTCATTAGAAATTTCTTCATTTGAATTGATTTGGATTTCACTATCTTCAACACAGGTTTGTTCCATGACCTTTGTTGACTTTATACCATTTTCTTTCATGAATTTTCTAATATATTTGTTGATTAATTCTATATTTTCTTCTGTGTATTTTACATCAAAATCTACTGAAAAACCATAAACAGGACTTTGTATTTTTTTA
>MDTG01230994.1_pt1 | contig 12139 bp, 11 predicted proteins | sample 811421 | NCBI WGS metagenome assembly MDTG01 (sample SAMN05326645, study PRJNA326480) | marine metagenome | isolation source: seawater | place: Pacific Ocean: South East | collected 2011
CAAAGAGTGATGCGAAGAAGCCTCCGACTGCTGATGCTGCCATCATTGCGGCTGCGGCAATATTAGCCAAACCGAATGTTATGAGGGACGCAGAGATCATGAAGATTCCTACAGCGGCAAGAATCAACAGTGGAGACATCAACGCAAGTTGAATCAGTTTGTTCATCACTAGGATGATTGGTACGAATACCTGTGCCAGCATCATACCGGCTTTCGCAAGAAGAGCAATCGATATTGCTACGGCAGCGATTGCAAACGCAGTCACAAGGAAGAATGGTAACAGTGCAGTGACGATGATCGCTGCTACACCGAACGCTACCAGTCCTGCGGCAATACCAAACAATGCTGCGGCTGCAAGGGTGAGTAGAGGTGAGATCAATCCGATGAATGTGATCAACGTAAGGACCACCACCAGTGGTTCAGCGAATACTGCTAGGAGTAATCCTGCTATGGCTAGAGACATCAAAGCACCAGAGAGTGCATGAATTGCTACGGTAGCAAGTAGGATTGGGAAGATTAGTAGTCCGATCACAGGGACGATGGTTGCAATTGCTCCCATCACCGCAAGGAAAGCGAACGCTCCCTCCATTCCAATCTCACCAAAGACCTTCAATGGTCTGGCTAGAGCCATCAAACCCTCTCCGAAGAAGGCGAGGGCAAGTCCAGCAAGAGCGATGATTGGTGAAAGCACACCGATGATTGTTGCAATCGGAGCGAGTGCGGTAAGCGTAAGTAGCATGGTAAAGATAGCACCGATGCCGACTTCACTAAAGGCTGCAACACCTGCTGCCAGTGCCATTAGTGCATTACCAAACAGGAAGATTCCTGCGGATGCAACCACCATCGCAAGACCAAAGGCTGCGAATCCGGGGGCTGCCATCATCAATGCACCAGATACAAAGTATAGTAGAGGTGCAAGTGCGGCGATCAGGAACAAGGCTGTTGCCATCGCAAACACCGAACTCAATGTGGTATTCACAAACTGCTGAACACCCAGTCCAAACACAATCAAGGCTGCACCGAAGTATAGGAATCCGGGGGCTGCGAGGAGTAGTAGAATGCTAGTAGCAACCAGCAGTGGTGCAATGAGAACCAGAGACAGCAAGGAGAATACCATTCCCGCAATTGCTTGTCCTGTTACCTTAACGAATTGTGCCACTCCATTTGCAAACACCAACATGGCTGTTCCGAAGAACAAGAATCCGGGGGCTGCAATGAGTAACGCTAGACTTGTAGTTACGAGTAGAGGAGCAATCGCAACGAGAGACAACAAGGAGAAGACCATAGAGGCAATCTGTTGTCCACCAACTTCAGCGAATGCGGCTATACCAGAGGCAAGAACAGATAATCCTGCACCGAATAACATGAACCCGAAGGATGATGCTGCCAGTAATAAACTAGCGGCTAGTAGTGCAGGTGCAAACGCAGTGACTGCGAATAGGAATCCTAGAAGACCGGCCACACCCAACAGAACCATTGGGTTTGCCCATTTCATAAGAGCATCGGTGAATATACCGAACGCTATCGATATCACCAAGGCTGCGGCTGCGAATACCAGTAGCGGAACAACGATTGACATCAATGCCGCACCAAGTGCTGGTAGTAGTGGTAAGAATGGTGCAAGTAGGTTTGCGGCAAATCCCATTATGGTTGCGAACGTAAGGAACGCAAGGATACCAATAATTGCTTTACCCCAACTCACCATAGTAAACAGGACCATTGCACCAGCGAAAACGATCAGTGATGCAGAGATGGTAAGAAGGGCAATCGCTCCTTGTATGACCCGTGGGTCTGCAAGTTCTTTGAGTCCCTTTGCAAGTGATTTGAAGAATATACGAACACCCTTCGCAAGACTTGCAAGCAGGTTGCCTGGGAATTTAGCGAGACTTTCAACAACCCCGCTGATAGACGATCCCATGCCTCCGATGATTCCGGCATCTTCGCTACCTTCTTCACCACCACCCTTACCAAACATCCCTTTAATACCTTTACCCAGACCAGCAACTTTCTCGCTTGCTTTCTGTCGAAGGTTGGCCATAACACCAACCTTGGATGCGGATTCTTCAGTATGTTCTTCTGTCTTCTTAGCAACACCAAGAAGTTCAGGTAGTTTCTCTAACCAACCGGGAGACGATGCACCCAGACCATCCGTGAGGATAGAATTGAGTGTTTCGTTATTCTGTCCAAGCATGGAGAGAATAGATTCTGCTGTTTTATCTCTATCTGACTTTGGTGCGGCAGGAGCATAGATCTCTCCCGGTTCAACCATTTCAAATCTACTAGCAGCCTCTCTGGCTGTTTGAACTTTCGCATCTTCTCTTGCACCCTCAAGACCTCGGATTTGCGATTCTTTCTCGTCATCCGTGAGATCTCTATCAGATCGAATTGATGCAATCGCAAGAGTAATTTCCTTGTTCAGAACTTGGAAGGTTTCTTGATAGAACTTCTTGGCTTCTTCTCGTTCTTCTACCTTCTGGATCTTGTCTGATCTAATCTGTTCGAGACGAAGTTGCTCTTCCTTCTTACGAACCTTTTCTCTTTGTCTGTGGGCTTTGAAAGCACGGAAGAGAATCCGTGTGAAGAAGTTACTCTCCATGAAACTTTCGATTGCACCCAGAGGGATGTCAATGGCCTCGTACACGATCTGACCCATGAGAGTGGGCAGTTCTCTTGCAACATTGTCTACTTGTTGCTGTGCAACGTGAAGCGAGCGGAATACAAACTCACGCTCTTCCTTCTCCAAGGCCATCGCGGCTTTCTTAAACCCCTCAAGCCTTTCCTGTGCTGTGATGATCGAGAGTCGATCCCCCTCCTGCATTTCTGAAACAATGCCTTCGATTTCACGGGGGAATTGTGCAACAGTCTCACTGACTGCTTTACCTTGTCTACGCATGTGTTGTTTGAAGTCATCAAACATCACCTTCATATTGTTCTGCGTGACCTTGAAAGAGATTTCGGCTGCAACAGCGACACGCTCTTGCTTACCAACAGACTTCTTCAGTTCGGAGTTGGCCTCAGACAACTGCTTCCTGATTTCATCAAGACTCATATCTCTGTTGTCTTCTGCCATGTGGTTCCCTTACTTTCGTCTTGCTTTCGATGAGGCTGATCTCATCTGGGCATTCTCTTTCTCGATTCTCTCATTCTCCTTCTTCACATGTTCGGAAACGAGGTGGATGTAAATCGCTCGTTCCCAAGGCATCATATTTTCAAGTTCCCACAACGAGTAGTTATGGTGTTGCATCATCACAAAGTTGGTATGGAGTTGGTTACTCAGGTTGTCGTGTCCGAGGCAGACTGGAAAAAATCCTGTAGCCCGGTTAGTGTAGTTGTTTCCTTTTCTTGGGTGCATGGGTTGAAGTATTCAACTTCATGCGAGAGTTTAGGCATAGTTTCAAAGAACTCCGTGATCGCCTGGAACTGACCTTGAGTCAGACTATCAACGAATTCCTCTAGTTGTTTCTTTGTGTGATCCTTCGATGAGAAGATCTCCTCGCCCTGATAGATGTAGTCGATGCACTCTGTAATAATACCGAAAGCGATCTCGGGATCTTCTGCATTCTTACCCTTAGGCATATTCATTGCGTTCTTAAGAGTAGGATACTTCATGGATACACCAAGTTCCTCTTGACCCTTACTCGATTCAACAATAACAATCTGATTAGTGTGACTCTTGTCCTTCACACATTCTACTTGACTCAGATCGATCTCGACCTCCACTGAAGTTCCGCAATCTTCGGGAGTAATCACTGGAGTGACAGTCTCACCAACAGAGTTGGCTCGAAGTTTGAGGAAGAGATATTCAAGATCGAACAGTGGTCTAGCATCCGCATTGAATCCATCTGTCTCAACACACGCAACGATGACCTTCTTCAAGGCCTTAATCATTTCCTTCTCATCCTTCGACTCTACGGCCATGAGAAGAACCTTTTCCTCTTTCACAAGGAACGGTCTATATTCAATTACAGCACCGTCCGACGGCATGATACACTCATGCGTTGGGGTACTAATTAGTGGTAAATTATTTGGCATTATGCTCTCCTTTACTCAATTCACTGTAATATATGTATTCATCCTGAGAAGAACGAAACGACACCGGACAGGACATTTGCGGTTCCTTCTGCAATTCCACCTGCCATTAATCTAGTTCCACAACCAATATCTCTTGCGGTATCAACGAACGCACCGCTCAGAGATTGTGACTCTGAAGCAGACTTACACTTGTCCAGCATTTCTGGATCCTCATTCATTTGCTGTTCGATGGATGCAGTCGCGTCTGCCGGTGCATCCTCGGCAATTGCAATTCCGAAATACTTCCTATAGTTCATGTCAACTGTGACTTTCAAGAAGTCATCAGTGGCTGCTTGATTTAGTTCTTGGGTTTGCACGCTCTTGGGGAAACACTCGTAGAACTTAACAGCGTATCTCAACTGACCCTTCTGGTTGTACATCTTCGCAGTGATGTCACAGATATACGAAACGTAGTAATTTATATTGTTTGTAATCGGATCGACTGCTTCATCTAACCATCTCGTAAAGAATGCTCTCTCGTACATGTCCGTTCCGCATAGGAACTCCATCTGGAAATCATCACCAAAGACTTGTCTTCTTGCAATCATTCTAGGCTGACCGTATGTGTGTACCGTTGCCAAGTCTAATGCTTTGGATGGAATGGTTACCGATTGACAGGTTTTTGCGAAACGGTTGTTGTTCGCTCCGGGTCGGCCGAAGAAGACTTGCCATTTATGCTGTTGCATGAACCCATGCTGGCTCACGCTCCCTATAAAATCATCTATCCTCATAGTAGTTTCTCCGTGTGTCTGTCCAAACCCTAGTCTTCGACTTCTTCATAAACAAGTCGAAAGGCATTCTTGCGGCGATGAACCATTGGTCTGCTGGAATCAGAACCATCTTTCCCAAAATCCTACTCCGCTTGTACCTACGATAACAGTCTTTCATCCACCTATATTTAGACAAGTCTCGTATTAGTTGATATGTTAAACGGAACCTAGTTGTTGCATCATATCGTTGATTGCTCACCAATCCGGTGAGTTGTAACAGGACAAAATCTCTCTTGTCATACGGCAAATAATGTAAGTTCCATCCGTAGATACTGTCATCCCTGTCCTCTTCTAAAACCACCAATGGAAATCTGTCATAGTATGGTAGTGTGTTCTTTCCCTTCGGCATGTACGAGAAGACATACATCTTACCACGGAACAGTTGGTTTGCTCCCCTACGATTTCGGATGATCTTTCTTGGATCAACCTGACCCAGATTCTCCTCTCGAACAGTTTGCTGAACCCACTCGATATACTCTGGAGTCGGCTTGTGGTTGTCTCGTTGGTTGTATATTCTAAGAATAGGATCCATTACTCAGTTCCTTGTCTGTTATGATCTTGAACTTCCAACCTCTATTCTCTGCATACTCTGTAGCGGCTTCCCATTTAGCCGAGTTCACTCCCCATGTAACTGCCTCTTTGATGTACCTTCTTGCTTTCTTGGTTCTCTTGTCCACTCCCTTGAGGTCCATCTTCTTGGGTGGTTTGCATTGCCTAGCAGGCTTAATTTCAATTAGGATCTTCTCCTCGATCCCACGTTCATTCTTGATCTTGACAAGGAAGTCAACAAAATACCTGTGATACCTATTATCTACAGGAGATACATAAGGTACAACAACTTCCTCAGATGACCACCAAATGACATCTGCGTTAGTATCGCAAAACTTCATGAAGCGTCTTTCGAGCAGACTTCGGTAAATGATACCGTTTACATCTCCACGATACTTTGAGGGCCGCTTTGGTTTGAATTTTCCTTTATATGCCATACATAGTATGTAGTCCACGGAGGAACACATGGCCAACAATAGAGGCAGATTAAGAAATGATGATGTAGATGAGATCTTCGAGAAACTAGAAGGAGGCAATCGGCCTGCTAGTGGAGCGGAGAACTTTGATATGCAGTACCCACTAGAACTGACCAGTGCAGAGTCGCAACACTTCATCCTAATCACTTGCTTTGCAGAGGGTGCAGCCTCGTTCGAGACAACTCTACAGAGGACATCCTCACGGGGAGGGAACCTCGCTGACACGGTTTCATCCGCATTCGGTGGTGGAGGTGCTGCCGGTGCAGGAGGGATTCTAGGGGGTCTTGGAGGGAGCCAGGAGGAAATCGTCCAGACCACCAGACTAGGTGCGAAGAGAGGCTTAGAGCCTCAAGAAAGCATTGCACTATACCACCCACCAGTCCACCGTGTTGGGGCAAAAAATGAATATGAGATGTCTGAAACACAGAGGTTCGTAGGTGGTGGTCTGTTAGGCAACTTGGTAGATTTTGGTCTGGGTTTGTTTGATACCGGATTGAACTTCATCAAAGGTGGAGAAGCAAACCGTCTGGCATCTGCCGGTAAGGCAAAGAACCCAAACAAAGAATCACTGTTCAAAGAAACTAGCGAGCGAACATACTCGTTCGAGTTCACCTTTGTACCCAAGAGCCAAGAAGAGACATTCAATGCCCACCAAATCATTAGAACTCTTCGATACCACTCACATCCAAAACTCCTGAGCAGAAGATACTTCGAGGCTCCTAGTGAGTTTGAAGTCAAGTTCTTCTCTGGTGGTAAAGAGAACCCCTACATTCCTAAGTGTAGAAGAATGGTAATCACCGCTATCGACGTAGACTATGGGGACGGTGAAGTATTTACCGCTTATGCCGACGGCGCTCCTGCATACATAAAGTTGAGTATTAGTATGCAAGAAATTGAGCAACTACACAAAGATCACATTAAACATGGATTCTGATTATGGGTTACTTCAGTCGATTTCCAAATCTATATTATGATCTAAACAAGGATAAGAAACTGCAACTCGCAACGGATATTCTCCGTAGAGTTGCGTTCTCCGATAGGTCTAAGGCCTCCGATGCAATCTATGTGGACTACACTATCAAAGATGGTGAGACTCCAGAGATGATTGCAGATCGTTTGTACGAGAACGAAAATATGTACTGGGTTGTTCTCATGTTCAATGAGATCATTAACATCAATGACCAGTGGCCTATGGACAGCCTAACATTTGACAAGTTCGTTGCAAAGAAGTATCCCGGTTACGCACTATACTTCACATATGATGATCCACCCGGACCATTCTCTGGTTGCATTACGCAGAGTAATGATGTTGATATCACAGGCATTCATCAAATCAAAAAAGGTGATCTTGTGGTGCAGGATGGTGGTGTTGCTCCGAAGTCTGCCATAATTCAAGAAGTTGACCTAGACTACAATAGAATCATCGTATCAGAGGCAGATGCCGCAGTAATCTGTGCAGGTGGACAATGCACAAGTGGTATCAATGGAGTCAAGTTCAAGGTATATGATAGTGCTACTAGGAACACGGATGGCACAATTAGAACAGGTTCCCCAGAACTTGCAAGAATCAAAATCCACAAGAGATCCCTAAATCGAGAAACTGTGCATCACTTTGTGAATGACACTCTCCAAGAACTAAACCAGTGGGCAACATATGATGGAGAAATTCAAGCAGGAACCAAAGATCAACTCCTGTATGGTGGGGTATACAATAACAACGTATCCTGTACTGAAAATCAATCAAACATCACCACCGTTCCTATTGCCTCCACTCCATTAGGATCATACATGGGTCTAAGCACAGGAGAGATTTCTCAACTTCTGCAATGGAAGTCGAACTACGTCTATGAATTAGAATTGAATGATGCAAAAAGAGACATCAAACTCATGCGACCTGAAATGGTTGCCGATGTCGTAGTGCAATTTGAGGAACTTATTAACAGATGACGACCAACACTAAAGATGTAAAGTCGTTCGACATCGAAAAGATTGAAGTTGACTGCTATACTGGTAGGAACTTCGATCTCATGAACATGTGGACACAGATTGATCTTTATGAGGATTTGTTCTCTAATGTACTCACTGCACAAGTAAAGATTCGAGATCACCAGAACTTAATCATGAATGGTCCTCTCTGCGGAAGAGAAACCATAACCATCACATACAAGACACCGGGCAAAGGCTCAGTGACCAAGAAGTTTCGAGTCTACAAAGTTGGACCGAGAACACCACAAGCAAACGAAACTACGGTTCAATATACCCTTAGCATGGTATCTGAAGAATTTATCACAAGTCAACAGACAAAGATCAGTCAATTCTACGAGGGTAAGATTGATGAGATAGTGAACAAGATTCACTCCGATCATCTTGGAAGTAGCACTCCACTAAAAGCCGAGAAATGTCTACACAAACAAAAGTTTATCATCCCATATTGGACTCCTCTGAATTCAATTAACTGGTTGTCTGCGAGAGCCGTTGACAGTAAGAATCCTGAAAACTGCAACTGGCTATTCTATGAAGATCTAGATGGATTTAAGTTCACAACGTGGGGCAAACTTGCAAGCGAAGAGGCTACATCTGCTCCCGATTCTCTGTTAGAGTCAATCGGTAGAGCGATCATCGACATCCTCCCAAGCACTCCAAGTAACTCCACGTTTTCCGATTTCACATATTTCCCATCTCCAACAGAGACAGACTCTGATGGTGAAGACAAAGAAATCGCATTCAAGAATATGGAGCGACTGTTGTTCCCATCCGCTCATAACGTCATGGAGAACATTGAGTCAGGATACTTTGCATCTCACTTAGTAACTCACGATATCGTTCGCAAGAAATATGAACACAGCAAGTATTCATATAAGAACGACTTTAACAGTGCTGATCGTGTAGAGAAGGAGTCAATGCTGGCACAAAAAGGCGATGACTTCAGCGATAAAGAATGGTCCCACTACAAATATTACCCAAAACACAAATTAGCATTTGACAAACAAGACGATAATGATAAAGTAGAAACATGGGTGCTGAAACGTAACGCACAGATGCAACAGATGGAGGGGCAGAGGTTGAACTTCACTGCACCCGGAGACTCAACCAGAAGAGTGGGACAAGTGGTGGACATCACCATGCCCACGTTCGCTACTCCAAGCAAACCATTAGAAAACTGGTACGACAAGTACATCACAGGTAAATATGTAATCTCCGCTATCAGACATAGCATTTCAAATGAGAACTACGAGATGAGAGTGGAGTTAATTAGAGATTCGTTACCAAACCCGATGCCATCATCGGCAACCAATTTCAACTTCGGGTCACTGGTAGATTCCGCAGCCGACTTCTTCAGACGGCTGGTCCAGATCCCTTAATATGGAGACTTAGAAATGCCTCTAAACTACAACGAGTATGACGAGATGAATGAACTCAAGACCCGCACTAGAAAGATTGAGATGTCGGAAGAGGAACTCAATGAATGGAAAGAGTGGGCTGAGAAATGGCAAGGAATCCAAAACGACGGAACATGTAATAATCCAGAGGATCTATAATGTATGAGTATAAAGCAACCCTTCTCCGTGTAATTGATGGTGATACCGTAGACTGCCTAATTGATTTAGGATTCGATGTCATTATCAGAGAACGAGTAAGGCTTTTCGGTATTGATGCTCCCGAGACTCGAACCCGAGACTTAGAGGAGAAACAACGTGGACTCGAATCAAAACAGTTTGTAATCGACCAGTTGGATAAGAGCAACGGACAATTCATTGTCGAAACAAAATATGCTAGAGGAAAATTTGGACGGACACTTGGAACAATCTATCTAAGCAATGGTAACTCACTGAATTCCATGCTAGTAGAACAAGGGTTCGCTAATCCGTATTGATACTGTGTAGATACTTGCAGATGTAGAATGCATCTACAATATCACTCACAGGACTCTTAATATTTTTAGTAGTAGGAGTCAATTCTTCTCGAAGATTCACCTTCGTGTCTTTGAGAAAACTATCGTACATGTCTTTCTTTCCAGCGTTACCTCTACCACTACCGAACTTCTTGATGACACTCGGTGGGGTGACATCATAGTCCACTTGACTTCTCCACATCTTCCATTTCAATAGTCCTGTGTTCTCTCCAATATTGAACACTCTACCAGTGGCACTGTAAGCATAGTCTTCAATCATAACCTTGTTACAGTCTCTAACTAGATTAAATGCCCACTCAGATATAAACTGATAGCGTTGGCACTCATGCTCCCATTCAGGCATTAATGTGCCATAAATGTTGGAGAGATGTTTTCCCTCTAGTCTTTTGGTTTTGGTAAGGAAGTGGAATGTGCAATCTTTGAAACAACATCTCTTGTTTCCCTCAAAGATGCAAACGGCAGGGCCTCTAAGGCTGTAATCGATGCCAGCATACTTCATGACTAATCCTCATCGGGTAAAAATAGTAAACATATCAACATTAGGATAATAAGGAAATCCTGCATCACTATATGTATCACTCCATGTTAGCAATTATCCAGTCATAGTAGTAATCAACAGAAGTTGCTCCATTTTCCACCACTCGACTCTTGTCCCTGTCTATCTCCAAGTACCCCAACAACCCAATCAACTTTGGTTCTTTCTCTCCTATGGGAGTATACATCAAAGCACCTCCTGAATCGCCGAACCAAATTGTGGCATCCCAAGGAATCCAGATGATGTTAGTTGGGTTGGCAATTAGCCTTCCAAGATAAGTGTACACACCGGGATTACTATAATTCTTAATACCCCTAGCATAGCCGCATGTGGTGATAGGCATTCTCTTGAAAATCAAGTCTGTTGGTTTCTTTAATTCGATTGGTAGGACATGTATGTCTCGTTCTACTTCAACAAGAGCAATGTCGTTTATCCAAATACCATGTATCTCTGCGTGAGGATGAACTGTGATCTCTTTTACGCAATAAGTTTGACCATCAAATGTGCGGAACTTATCTGGAACATTGTCTTTGTTATCATCGTGGACAACATGAGCGGCTGTTAAGATGAATCTCTTATGAATAACCACACCACTACCAATGAACATATTGTTAGGGAGGTGGAATGCACCAACAAACGGGTAGGGATCCTGTATAGGATCGACTACCCGTTGAATCGGATCTTCTATTGTAGAGACTATCTCTTCGACTGGTTCTGAGTTAACAGGAACAGAAGTGCTTACACATCCCGAAAAAAACGCCACACTGGCTAGGAGTGCTAAAGTTTTCATCAGTAACTATTTATGTCAAGTTACTGAAAAAATGGCAAATTAGTTGGTAAGATCTACAATTTCACAAGAATTGCCAGAACATGCTAGAGTCTGCTGACCAACGGTGTTGTCTTCCTTTTCATACGATACCATCTCCGACCAGTCCACGTTGACAGGCATCTGGCTTTCCAGTTTCTCATACTCTTCCTTGGTACAATCCTGATATGGTGCTTGCTTGTATGAGTGATCGCTGTGGGGAAGGAACGAGATGCCACATACTTCGTCAAAGTGAGTCCATACCCATGAACCTACCTCAACCCACTCGTTCTCCTTCACAGTGATCGTAACACTCGGTTTGTGTTCACACCAATGTCTCTGGTAAGTTAACCATAGATCTAACTGCTCGACGGCAGTGTTGTCTGATCGGAATACGGCATTCTCTGGTGCTTTCATTGGGAACGAAAATACCATAGTATGCTCTGGTTTCATAACATCAGGTTCAGCAGGGAATCCCCTGTCGATCATAAACTGACACAGTGGATCCTTTACGTCTGCACGAACCGTGCGAATGTAATAAGGATTATGTCGAGCATGAATACCAGATGCGGCATCAACCAATTGCGAAACTGTACCGGATGGCTTCACACACGTTACAGCGGCGGAAGGGGCAATCCCTAGTCTCTTAGACCACGCTCGATTCGTTTCCACAGCAACTTCTCTTAATCGGTTTAGCATCTCTTCTAGATTACCATTCTTTCCTTGTGTGTACTCGTTGTCCATGATACCAGTCAGAGACACACCAAGAAGCCTTTCCTCTTCGCAGTTCTTCTCCCACTGAGATGAGAGATACCTAAATGTGGTAAGCGATGATTGGAAAGTACCTAAGATAGTTGCAAGGCGAACCTTGCGTTCCAGTGTTTCAGGGGTATCGTCGGCCCGAACTACAACCTCGGACAAGTTGCAGAACTCACGGTCACGAAGAATAATCTCAGAACATGGATTTGTTCCGAAGTTGTAATTTGGATCACGACGATCCCCTAGTTTTTCTACTTGAGA
>MDTG01298245.1_pt1 | contig 12139 bp, 14 predicted proteins | sample 811421 | NCBI WGS metagenome assembly MDTG01 (sample SAMN05326645, study PRJNA326480) | marine metagenome | isolation source: seawater | place: Pacific Ocean: South East | collected 2011
GGAAAAATTCCACCTTACTCTGTAGTTGTTCCAGGATCTTTACCTGATAAGAATAATTCATCAGCACCATCATTATATTGTGCAGTGATAATTAAACAAGTTGACGAAAAAACTAGATCAAAAACATCTATAAACGACCTTTTAAGGGATTAAAATGAAATCTTTAAATGAATTACAATTAGCTAAAGAGCTAATCAAGTTTCCATCTATAACCCCATTTGATGCTGGGGTAATGAAATTTTTGGAAAAGAGATTAAAAAAATTAGGTTTCAAAACGAAAATATTAGAATTTAAAGAAAAAAATTTTCAACCTGTCAAAAACTTATATGCAAGATTAGGGAGTAAAGAACCTAATTTTTGTTATGCAGGTCATTTAGATGTGGTTCCTCCAGGAAATATTAAAGATTGGACAATTGACCCTTTCAAACCATCAGTAAAAAAAGGTCATTTAATTGGAAGAGGAGCTAATGACATGAAAAGTTCTATTGCATCCTTTGTTTCAGCTGTAAGCAAATTTTTGAACGAAAATAAGAATTTTAATGGCTCTATAAGTCTATTAATCACTGGTGATGAAGAAGGCGATGCAATAAATGGAACAAAAAAAGTTGTAGATTTTTTAAAAAAAAAGAGAGAGAAAATTAATTTTTGTTTAGTTGGTGAACCTACGAATCCAAATAAATTAGGCGAAATGATTAAAATTGGTAGAAGAGGTAGTTTAACAGGTAAATTGAAGATATTTGGATCTCAAGGACATGTGGCATATCCTCATAGAGCGAATAATCCTTCAACAATAATCGTAAATATTTTAAAAGCTTTGAAGGAAATTAGATTTGATAATGGCACAAAAGACTTCCAGCCTACAAATTTAGAAGTGACTAAAATAAATATTAATAACAAAGCAGATAATGTTATTCCTGGAATAGCTGAAGCAACATTTAATATAAGGTTTAATAATAAACATTCATCAAGTTCTATTAAAAAGAGACTTAATAAAATTTTTAATAAGATAAATAAAAAAAATAAATCTAAATACGAAATTGAATATAGAGTTTCCGGAGAAGCATTTTTAACAAAAGCAAATAAGACAACTTATATGATTCAAAGTGTAATTAAAAAAGTCACTAAAATTAAGCCAAAACTATCTACTACAGGTGGAACTTCAGATTTAAGATTTATAAGAAAAATATCACCAGGTTTAGAATTTGGTTTAGTAGGAAAGACTATGCATAAAGTTGATGAAGCGGTATCTTTGAAAGATTTAAAAAATTTGACTAAAATTTATCAAAATATTTTACAAAATTACTTTAAGTGAAAACTGGTTTAATTACTTCTGACACGTACCAAGATCATGATACTGGCCCTGGACATCCAGAACAGATAGCTAGGGTAACTGTTATTAATGAAAATTTCAAAAAATATAATAATAAAAATATATTATGGAAAAAACCCTCCCAAATAAAAGATGATATTATTAAAGACACACATGATACTGAATACATAAATTTAATAAAAAGATCGTTTCCTACTAAAGGTTTTTCTTCTTTGGATGGTGATACAATTATTTCACCAGGAAGTAAGCAAGCTACATTTGATGCAGCTAGTTCAATAATTACAGCCATAAATGGTGTACAAAATAAAGAAATTAAGAATGCATTTTGTAATGTTCGTCCTCCAGGCCACCATTCAAATCAAAACAAAGCCGCAGGATTCTGTATTTTAAATAACGTCGCTATAGGTGCTAAATATTTACTTAACAGATACAAATATAAAAAAGTTGCTATTATAGATTTTGATGTTCATCACGGCAATGGTACACAAGATATTTTTTACGATAACAAGAACGTTTTGTTCATATCAACTCATCAATATCCTTACTACCCTGGAACGGGTTCTGAAAAAGAAAAAGGAAAATTTAATAATATTTGTAATATTCCTTTGCCTGCCGGCACAAATTCAGAGGAATATTTAAATGCTTTTAATTTCGCACTTAAAAGACTGGAACAATTTAAACCTGAATTTGTTTTAATTAGTGCAGGTTTTGATTCAGATTTTAGAGATCCATTAGCGCAGTTTAATCTTGAAGCTGATGATTTTTATATCATTACTAAAAGAATATTAGAGTCCACAAAAAAGTTTTGTAGTGGCAAAGTAGTTTCTATCTTAGAGGGTGGATATGACTTACAGGCCCTCCAAGATGATACTAAACGACATGTTGATGCATTGCTAGAATTCAATTGATAATTATCAAATAAATTATAAATAGCCTTTCATGAAACTATATCGAATAAAAAAATCTAAAATTGATAACAAAGGACGTGGTCTATATGCTACAAGAGATATCAAAGCTGGTACAAAAATTATAAATTATATTGGAAAAATTATTACTAATAAACAAGTAGATGAGTCTGATAAATTTGATAATAAAAAACCAATATTTCTATTTACATTAAACAAAAGATATACTTTGGATGGAGATTTTCCATGGAATACAGCTGGATTAATTAATCATTCATGCGACAATAACTGTGATTATGAGGGAAAAGGTCTCAAAGTTTGGGTCACTGCTATTAAAAATATAAAGAAGGGTGAAGAGTTTACATGTGATTATGGTTTTGGTTATGATGAGGATTACAAACAATTTCCTTGTAAGTGCCAATCAAAAAATTGCTGTGGTTATATTGTAAGAGCTGAGTCAAGGTGGAGAATTAATAAAAAATATTCAATGTCAAATAAAAATAAATCAATAAATAATTCTCGCTAAAAAAAGTCCTTGTGGAGGAGCTGGGGGAGCACATAAAACCCTTTTTTTTGATCTCATTACGTCCTCAAATTTTTTTAATGACCATTTCTTTTCACCAAGATATTTTAAACAACCAACCATTGAACGAATCTGTTGTTGTAAGAAAGATTGTGATCTAAATTCAATCTCTATCTTATTTTTAAGAGATTTAATTTTTACAAGTTTCATTGTTTTAATTGGACTTTTCGCTCTACAACTGGAAGCCCTATAAGTCGAGAAATCTTTTGTTCCAACTAATTTTTTAGCACCTTTTTTCATTATTACTAAATCTAGTTCCTTCATTATATGCCAGCCCCTATCCTTTTCTAAAACTGGTCCACTTAAACGATTTATAATAATATACTTATAAATTCTTGTTTGAGCTGAAAACCTTGCGTGAAAATTTTTATTTCTCTTTTTTATTTTAAGAACAGTAACACCATCTTTATTTAAGAAATGATTGATAGATTTTAAAAATCTATCAAACTCTTTAATTTGATTCTTACAATCAAAATGTGCAGATTGTTCAATAGCATGCACACCAGTATCCGTCCTGCCTGATCCTAATAATATTATCTTTTCTTTCAAAATCTTTGAGATTGTTCCCTGAAGAAGTCCCTGAACAGTTTTGCCTTTTTTTTGAATTTGCCAACCTCTGAATTTTGTGCCGACATACTCAATTATTATTTGATACCTAAACATTTGGAATTATCGATCCTTTTTTAATTTTAGATCCAAGCATAAACTCACTGATTTTTTGAGGGTTTTTCCCTTGTCTTTGGATTTCTAGTATCTTAATAGTTTGGCTGTTACCACAAGCTACTTCCAAGTTATCAGAAACTACCTCACCAACTAAACCCACACCACTACCAATCTCAGCCTTTAAGATTTTATATCTTTCACCGTGAAAATTGAAAAAAGCTCCTGGAGAAGGAAATAAACCATTTATTTTACCTATAATTTTTGATGCTCCCAATCTCCAATCAATCTGACCCTCTTTTTTATCTATTTTTTTTGCGTATGTTGCTTTTGAGTGATCCTGTTCGATAAATTTTGCTTTATCTTCCAAAATATCATCTACATCATCTAAAATTTTTTCCGCTGCTAGCAATGATAATTTTTCTGAAATTTCTTGTGCATTATTATTTTTATTCAATTTCAGCTTATATGAATTGCTCACAGGTCCGCTATCAAGCTCTTCTACAATTTTCATAACACTTATTCCTATTTCTTCATCTAAATTCATAATTGATCTTTGAATTGGTGCAGCACCTCTCCATGCAGGTAATAACGATCCATGAATATTGATAAAACCTTTTTTAGTTAATTTTAAAAACTCTTTTGGAATAATTTGTCCATACGCAACAACTACTGCCAAATCAGCATTCAATCCTTCCAAAAATTTGTATTCATCCTGATTATCTTTAAGAGTTATCGGAGATCTAAAATCTAAATTTAATGTTTCTGATATACCTTGAATGGGTGATTTATTTATTTTTTGACCCCTTTGCGATTTTTGAGGAGGCTGGGTATAGACAACTGAAATTGGATATCCATTTTGATATAAAGATTTTAAAATTGGCACTGCAAACATAGGTGTACCCATGAAAATAATTTTTTTAACCATTTTAAACTATTACTCGATCTGGATTTTTTTTTATTTTTGAAATTTTTTTAATAATAAGATCTTTCTTTAATTTAGATAAATGATCAATAATTAATTTACCATCTAAATGATTAATTTCATGTTGTATACAAGTTGATAGAAGACCGTCACATTTTAGAATTTTTTTTTTTCCAAAATTATCTATATATTCAACTTCACAAATTTGAGGTCTCTCAATTTCAATAAAGGTATCTGGTATTGATAAACAACCTTCTTCATAAATTGATGTTTCATCGCTAAATTTTTTAATTACAGGGTTAATTAAGCTTAATGGTTGATTTTTCTCATCTTTTCCTGACACGTCAACAACTAAAACCCTTTTAAGTACTCCAATTTGAACAGCTGCTAGACCTATTCCTTTTGAGTGGTACATTGTCTCAAACAGGTCATCTATTAATTTTTTCTCATTAGGGCCAACATTTTCAATTGGATCAGAAATTTTTTTTAAAGTCTCGTCTGGAACCGTTATAATTTTTTTTATACTCATTGGATTTATAAATAAACTAATTTTTAAACTTTTAAAGGAAGAACTTTTAATAATAATTTATTCCGAATAAAATCGATATTTAATTGGTTAAGAGTACTTATTATAAAATAAATTGTATCTTCATCAATTCTTTGTAAATTATCTTGCCCGATTACCTCCACAATTCTTAATAAAGCAGCACCCTTTTCGTTATTATTTATCATAACTTGAATATCAGTTGGTATTTCTGTATCACTTAATTGATACATATCATCATATTTATTTGATATTTCAATTCCATCTGATTTTAAAGACTCCAAAAAAATTATATCTTTTTTAGAAAAAAAATATTTTTTATTTTTTTTTATTTTTTTGAGAAAATTTTCAACGTCTTTTTCTATTTTTGATTTAGCATAATCTCCATTAAAATAATTAATCAATTTTGATTGATGCATAATATCATTATTAAATTTTATTTTTTTACTTTTTTCATTTTCGATTTTGATATTCGTGTAATAAAAACTAGTTAGATTATCTGGTATCTCTGTCGGATTAATTTTTTCTAGAAACTTTTTGAGTTCTAAATCAAATGCTTTATCTAAATTATCATCCTTAAAGGATTTTTTTAAGATTTTAAGTAGTTTTAATTTTTCAATCATTTCAGATTCAAGTAAAATTTTCTGATAAATTAATGCTCTTGCTTCTATATTATTTAAAGATTTATAAGATTCTTGAGCATTTAAAAGTTGATTAATATCAAATTGAAATCTTTTATATAATTGAAATAAATCTTTTTCAGGATAATTCTTATTGTGCACTGCCTTCTCTATGTTGGCAATTTTATCAATCTCTTTCGTATCAAGATTCTTAAATGAGCCTAATAAATTTGCTGAGGAAAGATACTTCCAAATTATTTTACTCGTTTTTTCTTTTGGTTCAAAAACAAAATTAGGATTAGTTTTGTGAGCTAAATGAAAATCAAGAATTGATTTTTCAGATATGCTATCATTAACTTTAGAACTGTAACCCAACAAATAATTTATTTTTTCCTCAAAGTATTGATTTTTAAAACCCAATTCTTTTTTTAAATCTAAATTAAGTTGAGCCTCATTTTTTTTTTCACTTACAATTAAACAATAAATATTAAATTTTGATAAATATTCATCAGAAATTGGACTTTTATTTTTTGAAAAAATTTCACATGCTTTATTAACATTAAAGTCTGATAAATACTCATCAACTAAAAATCTTGTTAAATTTGAATTTTCATCAAAAATTTCATTTTTAATAATATATTGTTCAATTAAATTTAAATCAGAATTTTTTATTAACCAGTCAGATTTAAACTTTAAAAACTCTTTTTCACTAATATTTTTTTGAGGGTAATATGCATTAGTAAGAATAGAAATTTTAAGAATTTCAGTTGCATCTTCTGAAAGATCAATTTTAGACAATCTTGAAAATAAATTCTTTAATTGGTCTCCATCCGAATTAGTCCACATATACATATCCAAACCATAATCTTCAGCATCATATAAACCTGTTATTTTAATTTCTTTTGAGTCTAGCTCTTGATCTAATTGAATAATCTCATCTTGATTTTGAGTTTGCATTTTATATATTTTTGACTCTGTTGGCACATTATTTTTATTTTCATTAATAGAAGTCTCATTTTCAGAGTTATTTTTTTCTAATTCATTTAAATTCCAGATATCAACAGGTTTTTCATCAGCAGATAATTCTATGCTGAAAATTATGATTAATAAAACTGGTAAATATTTTCTACTTAACAATTTTAAAATTTTCATTAGGAATTATTTTCTCGATATCTTTTTTTGGAGACGGAAAGTCTATTCTATTTAATAAAAAAACAGCTCCAAGGATAAAAAAAATTACAATAATAAATTTTATTGTTATAACAATAATAGTTTGTCTTGAACTTGTTTTTTTAATAAATTGCATATAAATTTAATTAATTTCAAAATAAGACATATTTGTGTTTTTTCAATAAAAGAAACTTATGAAATCGAGAGAAAATATTGTTTTTTTAGGCATGATGGGCTCTGGTAAATCCAGCATAGGTTATTTAGTTTCAAAAAAATTAAATTTAGACCTTCAAGATATTGACCATATAATTGAGAAAAAATTAAAGATGAAAATCTCAGAAGTGTTTAAAATAAAGGGCGAGAGATTCTTTAGAGAATTTGAGGAAAAAATAACCTTAAAATCTTTAAAGAGAAATAATACTATTATTTCTTTAGGCGGCGGAGCATTTATGAACGTTAAAATTAGAGAAGAAGTATTAAACAATAATCTTTCTTTTTGGTTAAAATGGACAAGTAAAACTTTAATTAATAGAATTCAAAATAGTATCAAAAGACCAGTTTCTTTTAAGGCTACAAATAATGAATTATTAAATTTAATCAAAAAAAGATCAAATTTTTACAAAAAGGCGAACTATAAAATAAATTGTGAAAACTTATCAAAAAATGAGATAGTGAATAAAGTAATAAATATTTATGAAAATTATTAAGTTAATAATCAACACTAATAGTCAGAAATATCCTATTATAATAGGATCTAATATACTTAAATATTTATCGAAAATATTAAACAAAAATTCTATTAAATTTAAAAAATGCTTACTAGTAATAGATAAAAATATCCCTAAAAAAAAAATTTCTATTATCAAAAAAAATTTAAAAAATGCAGATGTTTCTGTTTATTTTATCAATGCAACTGAAGTGAATAAAAATCAGAATAATACTAATAAAATTTTAAAAATTTTATTAGAAAAAAATTTTTCAAGACAAGATTGTTTAATTAGCATAGGTGGTGGTATAACTGGAGATATAGGAGGATATGCTGCAAGCCTCTTTAAAAGAGGACTTCAGTTTATAAATATTCCTACTACACTTTTAGCTCAAGTTGATTCCTCTATTGGCGGCAAAACAGGAATAAATACTAAGTATGGAAAAAACTTAATTGGAAGTTTTTATCAACCTAAATTAGTAATAAGTGAAACTACTTTTTTAAAGACTCTACCCAAAAGAGAGCTTATCTGTGGATACGGTGAAATTTTAAAACACTCACTAATATCAGAAAAAAAATTTTTTAAATTTTTAGATAAAAACCTAAATAAAATTTTGAATTTAGAGAACTCATTTATTGAAAAGGCAATTTATGAAAGTTGTAAGATTAAAAGGAAATTCGTAGAAAAAGATGAGAAAGAAAAAAATGTAAGAAAATTTCTCAATTTTGGTCACACTTTTGGTCATGCTTTTGAAGCAAGTTTGGGATTTTCAAAAAAACTAAATCACGGGGAAGCAGTTTTATTAGGGATGAAATCTGCCTTAAATTTTAGTTTTAAGAAAAAGATTTTGCAATCGCAAGATTACAAAATTATAAAAAATCATATTCAAAACTTTAAATTACCGTATGATTTAAAAAAATTTTTTAGTCTTAAAAATATTGATACAATCTTATCTTTTATGACAAAAGATAAAAAAAATGACTCAGATAAAATAAACTTAATTTTACTTAAAAGAATTGGTGTCCCAATAATGAAAAGAAATTTTAACAAAAAATATTTAAAATCATTTCTTTATAGAGAATTAGTTAATTAATATTTGTAAAGAATGAATATGCTCTTTTAATTCTTTATTTAAAATTTTATAAATTTTTCTATTACTTTCAATTTTACCTATTTTCGTCAATTCATTTGAAATTAAGAAAATCTTTAAATGAAATTTATTCGGTTGATTACCCTTGTGATTTTTATGTAAAAATGATTTATCTTCAATTTTAATATTTTGAATTATAATTTTATCTTCTAGTTTTTTTTTTACGATTGCAATTAATTTATTTATGTCCATATATATAAATTATTATATCATGAAAAATATTTGCGACTGGAATAATTGTAATAAACAGGGTGAATTTAAAGCACCTGTAGAAAAAGACAATAGTAAAAAGTACAGATTATTATGTCTTGAGCATGTTAAGGAATTTAATAGAAACTGGAATTATTTTTCAGGTATGAATGATAACCAAATTATGGACTTTTTAAAATCAGATATGACTTGGCACAAACCTACTCAAAGTTTTAGTTCATCAGATAATTTTTTTAAAGTTTTATGGAATAACACCTTAAAAGATGAATTAGATAAAGATAAATTTAAAACGGATTATAACTATATGCGTCAATTTAAATTTGACCATAAAGATATAAAAGCCTTTGGAATATTGGGATTATCTGTGGGTTTAAAATGGGAAAAAATTCAAGAAAAATTCAAAATACTTGTCAAAAAATTTCACCCTGATATGAATTCAGGAAATAAAAAGTATGAAGAAAAACTAAAGTTAATAACTCTTGCTTACACACAATTAAAAAACACTTATAGAGAAAAAATTGATAACTAATTTAGATATAAAACCAGATATTAAAGTTTCCATAAAACAAACCTTCGGGATTGACACTGAAATGGAAGTTGATGCTTTTTCAAAAAAAAACGAGTATGTACCTGAAATAGATAAAAATTATAAATTTGATAAAGATACGACTTTAGCAATAATTTCAGGTTTTTCTTATAACAAAAGAGTTTTAGTTCAAGGGTATCATGGCACTGGTAAGTCAACTCATATTGAGCAAATTGCAGCAAGATTAAATTGGCCCTGTATTAGAGTTAATCTAGATAGTCATGTAAGTAGAATAGATTTAATTGGAAAAGACGCTATCGTTTTAAAAGATGGAAAACAGATTACTGAATTTAAAGAGGGCATTCTTCCATGGTCCATTCAAAATCCAGTTGCTTTGGTTTTTGATGAATATGATGCGGGAAGACCGGATGTAATGTTTGTTATTCAAAGAGTTTTAGAGGCTGAGGGTAATTTTACACTTCTTGATAAAAATAAAGTGATTAAACAAAATAAATATTTTAGATTATTTGCGACTTCAAATACTGTTGGTTTAGGTGATACAAGTGGATTATATCACGGAACACAACAGATTAACCAAGGACAAATGGATAGATGGAATATTGTTACTACACTGAATTATTTAAGTTTAGAAAAAGAGATGGACATAATTTTAGGAAAAAATAAAAACCTTAATAACCAAAAAGGTAAAGATAAAATTTCTAATATGATAAAGGTTGCGTCATTGACTAGAAAAGGTTTTATTGCTGGAGATATTTCTACCGTAATGAGTCCAAGAACTGTATTACACTGGGCAGAAAATTCCGAAATATTTAAAGATACAGGATATGCATTTAGAGTAACATTTCTTAACAAATGTGATGAAATAGAAAAAAATACTATTGCAGAATATTATCAAAGATGTTTTGGTGAAGAATTGCCAGAATCTCTTGCTAATATTCAAATATAGATGAACAATAATAGCAACAACCCAAACCTCAAAGAAAAATTAAAACAAGCATTAGAGTCTACTGTAAGAGTTATTTCTGATGATTTTGACCAGAAAGGTGAAAATAAAAATAAAAAAAACTCAAAAAAATTTGAATTGTTTGAATTTGACAATCTAAATACGAAAAATGATTTCATTAAAGCAAGAGCAAATTCTGACTCTGCGGCACTAAAAAAAAAATTTTCTAGCGAAGAAATATATAAGAAAAATTTACCAATTAATTCATCATGTCGATCACTTTATTCAACAGCTGAAAAAATAAGATATGAATTATTAGGATCTCAAATGCTAAAAGGTATAGAAAAAAATTTAAAAGATAATTACGATCAGCAAATAAGTATTAAAAGAAAAGATCAATTAAACACAAAAGAAGATGTTTCTGTTTCAGAAGCTTTTGAACTATATATGTTAAAAAAATTCCATAATATAAAATTAAATTCTTTAACCTCTAAAATATTAAGTTTTTGGGAAAAAGATTTTGATAGATCAATTGATAAACATTTGGATTTTTTAAAAAATAACTTAGAAAATCAAAATATTTATTCCTCAAAATTTTCTGAAATTTTTGAACAAATGGATATTTTTCAAACTGAAGATGAGGAAGAAAATGAAAAGGAAAATCAAGAAAATGAACAAAACAATCCATCTAATGATGATCAAGAAAATGAGTCTGACGATCAAAAAGATCAAAATAAAGATGAAGAAACAGAAGCAAGTTTAGATAGTGATTATAATATTGATGAATATAAAATGGACGATCAATTAATTGATGCTGATTCTGACAAGCATAATAATGAACAAGTAATTCAGAGAAAAAATTTGAATGATATTAGCTTAGATTACAAAACCTTTACAAACAAATTTGATGAAACTATAAAAGCTGAAAACCTGGAAAATTATGAGGATTCTATAAAGCTAAGAAAAACTCTGGATCAACAGTTAGTAGGTTTTCAAGATATTATCACTAAGCTTGCAAATAAGTTACAGAGACAACTATTAGCTAAACAAAATCGATCTTGGGAATTTGATTTAGAAGAAGGTTTATTAGATAGTTCAAAATTGCCAAGAATTATTATGGATCCATATAATTCATTATCATTTAAAAAAGAAAAAGATCTTGATTTTAAGGATACGATTGTAACTTTATTGATAGATAACTCAGGTTCAATGAGAGGTAGACCAATAACAATTGCAGCAATATGTGCAGATATTTTGTCAAGAACTTTAGAACGTTGTTCTGTAAAAGTTGAAATTCTAGGATTTACTACAAAAAATTGGAAAGGAGGTCAAAGTAGAGAATTTTGGAACAAAAAAGGTAAACCTAAAACACCAGGTAGGTTAAATGATTTAAGACATATAATCTATAAAAGTGCAGATTGTCACTGGAGACAAATTAAAAATAACCTGGGCCTAATGTTGAAAGAAGGATTATTAAAAGAAAATATTGATGGTGAGGCAATTTCTTGGGCATTTAGTAGATTAAAAAAAAGAAAAGAAGAGAGAAAAATTTTAATGGTAATTTCAGATGGAGCACCTGTTGATGACTCAACATTATCTGTAAATTCTGGTGATTTTCTTGAAAAACATTTGAAGAGAACTGTAAAATTTATTGAAGACAAAACTGATATAGAAATTCTAGCAATTGGAATTGGGCATGATGTTTCTAGGTATTATAATCGTGCAATAAAGATTACTGATGTTAATGAACTTGGAGATGTAATGATATCTCAACTAAGTTCATTATTCGATAAAAAAAATAAATTCCATTAAATATTAAATAAATCCTTATTTTTCCATTTAATA
>MDTG01406437.1_pt1 | contig 12139 bp, 9 predicted proteins | sample 811421 | NCBI WGS metagenome assembly MDTG01 (sample SAMN05326645, study PRJNA326480) | marine metagenome | isolation source: seawater | place: Pacific Ocean: South East | collected 2011
AATATCGCCGCGCTGAAGGGCGGGCGCCTCTCGCGCATACTGCGCTCCCCATGGCCGTCTTCACTCCGCTGTCCCCGGCCGAGGCCGCCCTCGTCGCCCGCGCCCACGGGCTCGGCGCCGTCTCCGCGATCACGCCCATCCCGGCCGGGAGCGTGAATTCGAACTTCTTCCTCGACACGGACGCCGGCCGGCGCTTCATGCGGATCTACGAGGAGCAGGAAGCAGACGGCGTCGCCTACGAGTGGGCGCTCCTCGACCACCTCGGCGAGGCTGGGCTCCCCGTGCCCGCCCGCGTGGCGGGGCCGGCGCCGGGGGCGGTGCGCGTCGCGGGCAAGCCGGTGGCCCTCTTCGAGCTGGTCGGCGGCGAGATGAGCTGCCAGGCGGGCGTGAGCAAGGCGCGGGCGCGGGCCCTCGGCGGCTTCCTCGCCCGCTGCCACGCGGCCGCGGCGGGCTTCGGGTGGCGCCGGCGGAGTCGTTTCGATCTGGGGCGGGTCGCCGAGCGGCTGGCCGGGGTGCCGCGGGAGGGAGAGCTCGAGCCGGTCGTGGGGCGCCTCGGGGCCGTGCTCGCGGAGGTGCGCGAGGGCTGGCCGGTGGGGCTTCCGCGCGGCCCGGTCCACGGCGATCTCTTCCGGGACAACGTGCACTGGGAGGGCGACGCCATCGTCGCCGCCATCGACTGGGAGAGCGCCGCGGACGGGCTCTTCGCCTACGACCTCGCCGTCACGATCCTGGCTTGGTGCTTTGGCGACGCCTTCGAGTGGGGGCTCGCGGCGGCGCTCGTCGATGGCTACGAGGCCATCCGGCCGCTCGAGGCGCGGGAGGCCGCGGAGCTCCGGCGCATGCTCCTGGCGGCGGCCGCGCGCTTCACGGTCACGCGCATCACGGACTTCCACCTCCGGGAGGGAGTGGGCGAGCGCGTGCACAAGGACTACCGTCGCTTCCTCGCGCGGCTCGAGGCGCTGGCCGCCCACGACGCCGCCGCCCTCGCGGCGCGCCTCGGCGTCGCGGTCGCGGGGTAACGCGATGCCGTGCGCGCCGTAGGCCGCAGGAAGGAACGACGATGAGCCACGACCACGACGACGCCAGCTACTACGTCCCCGGAGACCTCGGGAAGTTCGGCGAGATCGGCGAGAACGCGAGCGAGCTCGCGAAGAAGTTCTTCGACTGGTACGGCGCGGTCTTCGCCGACGGCGCGCTCAGCGCCCGCGAGAAGAGCCTCATCGCCCTGGCGGTGGCCCACGCCATCCAGTGCCCCTATTGCATCGACGCCTACAGCCAGGGGGCGCTCGAGAAGGGCGCGGACCTCGACCAGATGACCGAAGCGGTGCACGTCGCGGCCGCCATCCGCGGGGGCGCGAGCCTCGTCCACGGCGTCCAGATGCGGAAGCACGCCACCAAGATCTCCATGTGATGCCGCGCACCGAGCCCCACCGCAGCCCCCTCCCGACCCTCCAGGCGAGCCGCGATCCGCTCGCCTCGGCCGAGGCGCAGCTCCGCGAGCTCCGGCGCCTGCCGCTGGCGCGCGAGTTCGACGAGGCGCTCGACGGCGCCGGGCTCCACCCGCTCCGCGCGACCGGCGTGGAGGTGCTCCAGGTCAACGTCGGGCGCCTCTGCAACCAGACCTGCCGCCACTGCCACGTGGACGCGGGGCCGGACCGGCGGGAGGTCATGGAGCGGGAGACCTTCGAGCTGGTGCTGCGGGCGCTGGCGAAGACGCGCATCCCGGTGGTGGACATCACGGGCGGGGCGCCGGAGCTGAACCCGGACTTCCGCTGGTTCGTCGAGCAGGTGCGCTCGCTCGGGCGGCACGTGATGGACCGCTGCAACCTGACGATCCTCGAGACCGGGCCGGGGCGCGACCTGCCCGAGTTCTTCGCCGAGCACGAGGTCGAGGTGGTGTGCTCGCTGCCGCATTACCGGCCGCTGCACACGGATCGGCAGCGTGGGGCCGGCGTCTTCGAGAAGAGCATCCGGGCGCTGCGGACGCTGAACGCGCTCGGCTACGGGGACGGGCAGAGCGGGCTGAAGCTGGCGCTGGTGACGAACCCGGCGGGGGCGTTCCTGCCGGCGAGCCAGGCGACGCTCGAGGCGGAGTGGAGGCGGGAGCTCGACCGGCGCTGGGGCGTGCGTTTCGACGCGCTCTACACGATCACGAACATGCCGATCAGCCGGTATCTCCAGTGGCTCGGGGAGAGTGGGAACCTCGAGGGGTACATGGAGAAGCTGGTCGCGGCGTTCAATCCGGTGGCCGCGCGCGGGGTGATGTGCCGGACGATGGTGAGCGTCGGCTGGGACGGGACGCTCTACGACTGCGACTTCAACCAGATGCTCGAGATGCCGGTGGAGGCGGAGGCGCCGCGGCACATCCGGGACTTCGATCTGGGGGCGCTGGAGGCGCGGCGGATCGTGACGGAGCGGCACTGCTTCGGCTGCACGGCGGGGGCGGGGTCGAGCTGCGGGGGAGCGACCGCCTGAGTCAGCGAATCCCGTGCCCACGAACCCCGTGCCCGTGCCCGTGCCCTTGCCCGTGCCCGCAGCCTGAGGAGGCGGGAGAGGTCCCCGGCACGAGCCCGAACGTGGCATCAGCCCGAGCCTGAGCCCCAGCCCAGCCTGAGCCCCAGCCCGAGCCTGAGCACCAGAGACTGAGCCCCAGCGCAAGCCTGAGCCCCAGCCCGGAGCCTGAGCCCCAGCCCGAGCCTGAGCCCCAGCCCGAGCCTGAGCCCCAGCCCGGCCCGAGCCTGAGCCCCAGCGCAAGCCTGAGCCCCAGCCCGGAGCCTGAGCCCCAGCGCGAACCTCAGCCCCAGCCCGAGCCCGAGCCTCAGCCCGCCCGCCGCTGCGGGGACCCGGCCCGTCGAAGCCCCACGGGCCGGTCGACGGAGGGCCACGGCTGCGGCATCCTCCGCGGCCATGCGCTGGGGTCTCATCATCGCGCTCGCGCTCGGTTGCGGCTCGGCCGGTGGCTCGACGGCGGACGAGGCGACCGGAGGGGCGGAGACGACCGTCCGGTCGGAGTCCGCGCCTCGCGACGCGCTCGCGGAGCTCGGACCCGCGGAGAGCGGCGTCCGCTTCGGGCGGCTCGAGCTGGGCGCTGGCGAGCGGCTCCAGGTCGACGCCTCGAGCTGCCGCGAGGGGCTCGTCTTCGTCCAGGAGGGCGCGCTCGAGGGGCTCGCGGCCGGCGCCGTTCGCCGAGGCCTCGTGCCCTTCGAGGTCGTGGCCACGGCGCCGAGCGCGCTCCTGGTCGCCTTCGCCGGCGACGGGGAGTGCGCCGCCGAGGAGGACGGCGGGGAGGCGAGCCTCGCCTCGACGGAGACGCTGCCCTTCGCCGGCGGAAAGCTCCGGGTGCAGATCCTCCTCGACGCGGCCCGCGGCGCCCGCCACGCGGCCTTCAGCCTCCTCGACGGCGACGCGGACCTCCCGGTGCCGCCGCACGTCCACGAGGGATCGGTCGAGGCCCTCTTCATCGTCTCCGGGGACGGCACCATGCTCCGCGGCGACGAGCGCTTCCCCATCGCGCCAGGTCGGGTCGTCATCGTCCCCGCGGGGGTGCGACACGGCTACGAGGCCGGGACCGAGCCGCTCCGCGCCTACCAGATCTATCACCCGCCCGGGCCCGAACAGCGCTTCCGCGCGAGCGCCCCGGCGACCCCGCCTGCCCCCACGGAGGAGCCATGAACTTCGAGCTGCCCGAGCTGCACCGCACCGTCCGCGAGACCGCCGCGGCCTTCGCGCGGACCGAGCTCGCGCCCCGCGCCCAGGCCATGGACGAGGCGGGCGAGGTGGCCGCGCCCGTCGAGAAGGCGCTCGCCGACCTCGACCTGCACGGGCTGACGCTCCCGGAGGCGAAGGGCGGGGCCGAGCTGGACGCGCTCGCCTACGCGCTGGTCGTCGAGGCGCTCGCGGCCGGGAGCCCCTCGGTGGCGTGGCGCTTCGCGGTGCATGCGGGGCCGGCGGCGGCGGCGCTGGCCCAGACCGAGCTCGACCTCGGCGCGATGGCGAGCGGCGCCCAGGCGTCCTTCCTCCGCCGAGGTGCGCGCCTCGCGCCGGCGCCCGCGAGCTGGCTGGTGGTCGAAGGGGAGGGCGGCTTCGAGGTCCACGCGGCGGACGCGGTGGAGGCGGAGGCGCGCGCGACGACCGGCCTCCGGGCGGCAGGTCTCGCGCGGCTCGCGCCCACGGGGGCGCCGGCGGCGACCGGGGAGGGCGCCGTGCGCGCCTGGGACGACCTCGGGCGCGCCGCGCTCTGCCTCGGCGCTGCCCGAGGCGCGCTCGACGCGGCCGTCGCGTACTCGAAGGAGCGCAAGCAGTTCGGGCGCCCCATCAGCGCCTTTCAGGCGATCCAGTGGAAGATCGCCGACGGCGTGACCGAGCTCGAGGCCGCGCGGCTCCTGATGCTCCGGGCCGCCGTGACGCCGCGGCTCGAGGGCGCGGACATGGCCGCGGCGATGGCCGGGCAGGTCGCCGTGCGGGTCTGCAGCGAGGCGCTCCAGGTGCACGGCGGCTACGGCTACACGGCCGAGTACCCCGTCGAGCGCCCGCTCCGCGCGGTGCGCATGCTCGCCCAGCCGGACGCGGCGCGCGCCTCCGTCGCGGCCCGCGCGCTCGCCTGACGGCGAAGCCGACACGTTGGCTTCCGGCTTCTGGCTCCCGGCGAAGGGTCGGAGGGCAGGCAAGCCGATCCATCCGCCCCAGCGACGGATCGCGGATGATCCGCGCGGCGTGTCCGGCGCATCATTCTTGACTCATCGCGGGGCGCCTGGATCGATCGTGATCCATGCCGCGTCCCGCCGTTCGGATCCTCTCGTCTCTCCTCGCGCTCTCGCTCGCCGGCTGCGGCGGCGCTTCGGCCCAGGCGCCGAGCACGGCCGGCGCCTCGGGCGATCCGGTCCAGGTGCTCGAGGGGCGCGCCAGCTACTACGCGGACTCGCTCGCGGGCAACAGCACGGCGAGCGGCGAGCCCTACGACCCGAGCGCCCTCACGGCCGCGAGCCGCGACCTGCCCTTCGGCTCCCTCGTCCGCGTCGTGCGTCTCGGCCCGGCGGGTCAGCCCGTGGGGGAGGGCCTCGTCCGTATCAACGACCGCGGCCCCTTCCGGGATCACTCGCGCATCCTCGACCTCTCCCGCGCCGCCGCCGAGCGCCTCGACATGATCCGCGCCGGCGTCGTCCCCATCCGCGCCGAGGTCCTCCGCCTCGGCCCCCCCGAGTAGAAGCGCGTCCGGCCCGCCCGGCCCCGAAGATCGAACCCAGCTGCCCCCGCAGCCGCCCCGCCCCCGAACGAGTCGCGCGATCCCGCTCTCCGACGTGGTCACCAAGCCTCGGTTCCCCGACCCCCGGGGGAAGCCGCCCCGCTCCGTCCGCCCGCGCCCCCGAACGAGTCGCGCGACCCCGCCACCCACGGGGTCACCAAGCCTCGGTTCCCCGACCCCCGCGGCGAAGCCGCTCGGCGCCGAAGGCGGCGAACCCCCCCCCCCCCGCCGCGACGGACGGCGCCGAAGGCGCCGAACGCCGCGGCCTCAGAGGCAGCGGTAGAGCGCGTCGCAGAGCGCCATCGCGCGCGGCGAGCGCACGTGATGGGTCATCTGGTTCATGACGTAGCCGATGCCCAGGCGCGCCACCGGGTCGCAGAACCCGAGCGTCCCGCCCGCGCCCGGGTGCCCGAACGCCTCCCGATGCGGCGAGAAGTAGCGCGGCTCCTCCTTGATGAAGCCCTGCGACCACCCCAGCGGCTTCCGGATCACCGCGTCCGGCTCCGCCCAGGACTGGCGCTCGTGGATCGGCGCCACCGTCTCCTCGCGCACGACACGCACGCCGTCGAGCTCGCCGCCCCGCGCGAGCGCTCCGTAGAGCCGGGCGAGCCCCCGCGCGTTCCCGAGCCCGTTCGCCCAGGGCAGCTCGAGCCGCTGCACCCGCGGCGCGTTGAAGTTGTGGAGGCCCGTCGGCCCGAGGTCGGCCGGATCGCGGAAGGCGATCTGACCCGGCGAGCCGGGCTTCAGCGCCCCCCGGAAGGTGCGCCCCTCGAGGCCCGGGCTGAAGAGCAGCTTCGGCACCGCCTTGGTGAGCCGCTCCCAGGTCGGCGCCGGCACCATGGTCGCCACCCGGGAGCGGAGCGCCTCGGGCAGCCCGATGTGCACCTCCGCGCCGAGTGGCCCGGCGATCTCCTCGGCGAGGAAGCGCCCCAGGCTGGCTTCGCCCGCGTGGGCCTGCCGGAAGAGCTCGGCCGCGAAGACGCCGAAGGTGACTCCGTGGTAGCCCTGCTGGCTGCCCGGCGGCCAAACGGGCTCGCTCCGCTCGAAGGCCCGCCGCACGCGCTCCGGTTGCTCGGCGAAGTCCTCGATGCGCACCCGCTTCGCGAAGCCGAGCAGGCCAGAACGGTGATTGAGCAGGGTGCGGACCGTGATGCCCGCCTTGGCGCCGTCCCGGAACGCGGGCCAGTAGTCGGCGACGCGCGCGTCCGGGTCCAGCTCGCCCCGGTCCACGAGTGCCAGCAGCGCCAGCGCGGCGACCCCCTTGGTGGCGCTGAAGAGTGTGGAGATCGTGTGCTCCTCCCAGGGCCGAGGCGGGAGGCGCTCGCCCGTCTCCGGGTCGACGCGCCCTCGCCGCGGGTCCGCGAGGCCGGCCCAGATGTCGATCAGCCGCTCACCGTCGCGGAGGACGCAGAAGCTCGCGCCGAGCTCGCCGCGGCGCTCGAAGTTGTCCCGGAAGACGTCCGCGACCGGGCCGAAGCCGGGGGCGACGTAGCCGCGAATGCGAAGCTCGCTCACGGCCTCGTCTCTACCCCTTTGGCCCCCCGGCGCGCCAGCGCGGCGTGAGGACGTCCCGCCGGCGAACCGCCTGCTCCCGGTGGGGTCGGCCGGGCGTGGGCCGACTGACCGACGCCGAGGCGCGGGCCCCGACCTCCCGCGCGGCCCCGACCTCGAGTCGCCCCGCGCCGCCTCACTCCGGGCGGCCGTGGCCCGGCACCAGCAGCGAGGCCCGGTAGGCGTCGTAGTCGAAGAGGTCGCTGTGCTCCTCGTTGTGGCAATCGACGCAGAGCCGCTCGGGGGCGTCCCGCGCGATGCTCGCCGCCACCGGGTTCGCGACGTGGGCGCTCCCCGGCCCGTGGCAGACCTCGCAGCCGACGTTCACGAGCGCGCCGTCCAGGTTCTGCGTCACGGTGGACCCGCCGGGCCGCTCGTAGCCGGTGACGTGGCAGCCGACGCAGTTCAGGTGGAACTGCTTGTTTCGCTCGACCAGCGTCGCGTAGGCGTTCCCGTGCGGGTGCCCCTCCCACCAGGTGTGCGCCGCCTGGTGGCAGCTCGCGCAGGCCCCCGAGCCCACGTAGCGCGGCTGGCCCTCCTCCACGGGCGGCGGCGCCCGGTCCGCGAGGGCCTCCCGGTTGTGCTCGTTCACCTGCCGGTCGTAGCGCGCGAGGCGCTCCCGCACGCCCTCGTCCCGTGGCGAGTCCGGGTCGAGGGGCACCCATCGGGCGGCGAAGGCCGGGCCCCCGTCGGGCAGCGCGGGAGCCTGCAGCGCATTCCGATCGGCGCGCATGCGCGCGAGCCGGGCCTCCTGCCGGGCGAGGTCGGCCTCGGCGCGGCCCTCCCGACGCCACTCGTCGATGCGCGCCTCGAGGCTCGCGATCTCCTCGTCGAGCTGCTCCCGCTCCACGTCCACGGACCAGCGGCTCACGTTCGTCCACGCGCCCTCGGCGCCGGGCCGGTAGAGGTCGAGCACCAGGAGGCCCTGACCCTGGCGGCCCCCGTGCACGATCCAGCTCCCCCCCGCCTCCGCCGGGGGCAGCGCCTCGGCCCGGTCGAGCCCCGCCTGCACCACGAAGTCGACGCCCTCGAGCTCCGCGACGGCGCGGCCGAGGCGACGGTCGCCCGTGACGAGCGCGAGAACCAGCGCGGGCGGCTCCTCCGCCAGGGCTTCCCGGGCGGCGTCGAGGGGCGCGGCCGGGACCTCGACCCCCTCGGGCGGCTCGCGGAGCGCGCTCACGCCCAGCAGCCCGATCGGGGCGCCGCCGGCTTCGACGCGCCGGAGACCCTCGAGCGGCCGAAGCGCCGAGGTGGCCTCTTCGTCGGCGGCTTCTCGCTCGTTCGGCTCCTCGTTCGGCTCGGCCCCGGCGTCCGCCGCCGCGGGCAGGCGCACGCCCGAGGCCAGCACGGCGAAGCCCGCCTCGGCCCGGAGCGCCTCGAAGCCCGCCACCCCCTGCTGGAAGTCGAGATCTCCGAGCGAGGTCGCCACCAGCTCGAGCTGGTCGAGGATCCCCACGAGCGTCTCGGCGCGCATGCGCTCCTGCGCCTCCGCCGCCGGTCCCGCGTGCTGCTCGTTCGTGAAGAGGAGGTCTCCCGCGGCCACGAAGAGCGTCGGCGCCTCCGCCCGGAGCTCGCCCAGCCGCGCCGCCAGCCGGTCGATGCCGCCGAGCGGACGGCTCGTGCAGCCGCAGGGCTCCAGGTAGCCCTTCAGATCCGTGATGGCCACGATGCGGAGGTCGGGCGTGGGCAGGGGAGGGGCCTCCGCGGGCTCGGTCTCGGGCGGCGCTTCCCCGCCGTCATCGTCCCCGTCGCAGGCGGGCGCGGTCATGAGGAGCAGGGCGCCGAGGGAGAGCGCGAAGATCGCGCGGAGCCAGGTCCGGAGAGGGGCGGCAGCCATCCCCCGGGATCTAACGCCATCCCCCCCCGAGCGCACCTCCGGCGCCTGCGAAGGGAGCGACCGGAGCGGCCGCGGGAGCGGCGAAGGCGGGCATCTGCGAAGGGAACGACCGGAGAAGCGGCAGAGCCTGGCTACTGCGGAGGGACCGCACCGGCCGCGAACGCGGCGGAGGCGGGCCCGCGCGAAGGGGAGCGCCCCCACATCCGCCCCGTAGCCCGGCCCCACGGAGCCGCGTCCCCGTCGCGTCGAAGTGACGCGAGCGGAGCGAGCGCCGAGCCGCCCACGGCGGCGCTGGCAAGCCCAAGATAGCGAGCGTCAGCGAGCGGAAGCCGCCCGCGAGCGCAGTGAAGCCACCTCGCTGCGAACGGGAGCGCCCCGGCCGCGAAGCGGCGAAGTCACCTCGCTGCGAAGGGGAGCGCCCCCACCTCCGCCCCGTCGCCCGGCCCCACGGAGCCGCGTTCGTGTGATGTCGAAGAACCGACCCGTGTGACGCCGCGGCCACGCGGCGCCAAGCGGCCCACGGCCGCGCGGTAGGGCGCGAAGCGCCGTCGCGAAGCGACATCGAAATAGTTTTCGCCGGGGTCGCGCACGGCGCGACCCCGGCGAAGGGTGGTGGTGGATGGGTGTGTGTGGATGGAGTCTCGAAAGGTTCCGATGCGCCGGGGTGGTGGGCCCCGGCCGGAGTCTCAGCCCGTCACCGGGCCTGTGTGAGGGTCAACGACAGACGCCGTCGATGCATTCCTCACCGACGCCGCAATCGCTCGAGGTGGCGCAATCGCTCGTCGCCTCGTTCGTCGTCGCGCAGTAGCTGTCGAGGCAGACGCTGAACTGCACGTCGACCATCGCGCACTCGCGGCTGGTCTCGCAGGGCGTGCGGCACACACCGGCGATGCAGGCGAAGCGGCACTCGGCGTCGCTCGTGCAGAAAGGACGCGGCCGATCGTCGACCCGGCAGATGCCACCGTCGCAGTAGCGCTCGGCGCCGCACTCGGCGTCCTCCATGCAGCCGTCGACGCAGACCGAGTCGGCGCAGATCTGCCCGGCGCCGCACTCGTCGTTGTTCGTGCACTCGCCCGGCGTCGGCTCGACGTCGCGGCAGAGGCCGTCCTCGCACGCCTGGCCGGTCGGACAGGGGTTGTCCCCGCCACAGGCCGAGGCGCAGCGACCGTCCACGCAGACGCGGCCGGCGCCGCACTCGGTGTTGAAGCGGCAGACGTCCTCGTCGGGGCGGCACTCGGCGTCGACGCAGGTGAAGCCGTCGGCGCACATGCCGGTCTCCTCGCAGGAGCAGCCCGTCTCGCCGCAGCTCCGGTCGTCGGGCACGCACATGCCGTCCCGGCAGACGAGGGTGTCGTCACCGCAGTCGGCGTTGCGCTCGCAGACGCCGGGGCGCGGGGTCGGCGGCGGCTCGGTCGGGCCCACGCACATCGCGTCGGAGCAGACCGTGCCGTCCGGGCAGTCGCCGTCGTCCATGCACGCGGCCACGCAGCCGAGGTCCGTGCACATCGTCCCGTCCGGGCACTCGAAGTCGCCGCGGCACTCGGGGCGATCCGGCGGATCGACCTCGCGGCAGCCGAGGCCGTCGCAATAGAAGCAGCCGGTGTCGTCGCAGTAGTAGCTCTCGGACGAACAACCGGCGAAGGCGAAGGCCATCGCCGCGAAGGCGAAGGCGGACAGCAAGTGCAGGCGGTGGACGTGGCGCATGGAAACCCTCTCGCGGGATGTTCATACAGGACGCGTGCCAACGCCACGGCTTGGCCGGACAAAGGCGGATCACACGCGAAACCAGGCCCGAGAGCGGCCGAAAAGGGGCGCTTCGGCCGGTCGAACCGGCTCGCGGCGCGTACGGCGGTCACGTTCGTGAACACGGGTTCACGGGCCTGCGCGCCCGCATCGTGCTGAATACATGATCAGGTCGGTGCCGTTCGACGTGCCCCGTTTTCCCCTTCCGTCGCCCCGCGCTCGGCCTGCTACCCTCCGCCCGGTGCGCCCGCTCCCGCTCCTGGTCCTGCTCGCCGCCTGCGCCTCCGCGACGCCGGCCCCGGTCGGTCCGGAGGCGGCCGTGCAGGCCTGGGCGGACGGGCTCCGCGCGAAGGACGCGGAGGCCGTCTGGGCGCTGCTCGATCCGGCCACGCGGCAGCGCGTGAGCGTCGACGAGGTGGCGCGGCTCCTCGAGGAGAACGAGGCCGAGCTCCACGCGCGGGCGGAGCAGCTCGTGGCGGTCGAGGACCTGGAGAGCCGGGCGGTGGTGCCCTTACCGAGCGGGGAGCAGGCCGTGCTCACGCTCGAGAGCGGCGAGTGGCGGCTGGTCGGCGGCGTGCTCGGCGCGCCGGCGCTCACGACCCCGGAGGACGCCGTGCGGGCGCTCCGGCGGGCGCTCGCGAGGGGCCGCGCCGACGGGGTGCTCGAGCTGCTCGCGCGGGCCCCGCGCGCGGCGCTGCGGGCGGAGATCGCGCGCTTCCTCGCCGACACCGAGGACGAGCTGGACTGGGAGACCACCGTGCAGGGCAACGAGGCCCGTGTGCAGACCTCGGGGGCGCGCGTGATCCGGCTGGTCCGGGAAGCCGGCGAGTGGCGCATCGTCGACGTGCAGTGACGGCGATGCGGTGAGCCGCCCGGTGCCGACGGGCGCCGCCTCTCTTCGCATGAGGAGACGCACAGCCGTAGCCGGGACGGGTGTGAGAAGGCGCACGGTCGTACCCGGGACGGATGTGAGGAGTCGCACGGCCGTACCCGGGACGGCTGTGAGGGTGCGCACGGCCACGCCAGGGCGGCCTCGCTCCCCCGCTCGGGCTCGCGCCCATCGCCCGCCCGCGTTTCTTCCCCCGCTGGCTCGCTCCTGCGAGGCCCCGCCCCCGAGCGGCCCGCCTGGTAGGCTCCCGCCCATGCCCACCGAGCACGGCCGCGGAAGCGGCCCCGCCGAAGCGCCGCTCACGCCGCCGGACACGCCCGCCCCGAGCCACGCCGAGCGCGCCCACACGCTGGTCGCCGGGCGCGGCGTGGGGACGCTCGGGACCCTCTCGCTCGATCCGGCCGGCTACCCCTACGGCTCCTTCGTCACCTTCGCCCTCGACGGCCCCGACCCGGTCTTCCTGATCAGCCGGCTCGCCGCGCACACCCAGCACCTCGAGGCGGACCCCCGGGCGAGCCTCCTCGTCGCAGAGGAGGTCGCGCCCGGCGCCGATCCGCTCGCCGCCGGGCGGGTCACCCTGGTCGGGCCCTGCGCGCGGCTCGAGGAGGACGCGAGCGCCCGCGAAGCCTTCCTCGCCGCACACGCGAACGCGGCCTACTACGTCGACTTCACGGACTTCGCGTTCTGGAAGCTGCGGGTCGAGGCCGTCCGCTACATCGGCGGCTACGGGCGCATGTCCTGGGTTCAGGGCGAAGAATGGAAGAACTCGGAAGCGGATGTCGTCGCTGAATTCGCCGAAGGGATCATCCAGCACATGAATGAGGACCACCAGAATGCCATGGTGGAATACTGCCAGGCCTTCTCAAAAGCCGTCGAC
>MDTG01075762.1_pt1 | contig 12137 bp, 10 predicted proteins | sample 811421 | NCBI WGS metagenome assembly MDTG01 (sample SAMN05326645, study PRJNA326480) | marine metagenome | isolation source: seawater | place: Pacific Ocean: South East | collected 2011
AGACAGTTAAGCATAACGCTTACAATTTTTTTATCTTTAAAATTTTTGTTATTAACAAAAATATGTTTGATATTGTTATCTAGTTTTAAATCTCTCATTGATCTTTTGTGATCATCTAAATGATTATATCTGTTGGTAAAATAAGTAATTTTATGACCAATTTTATAAAATTCTTTTGCAAATAGATATGATCTATTAGATTGTCCTCCAGGACTATCAAAACATGTAACAAATAAAATTTTCAAGTTTATATTTTATTTAAAATTTTAATCATTTATATAATTTTTATAAAAGTTTAAATATAAGTTGTTTACTTTTTTCATTTCATTTTTGTAATCATTTTTATTTATAATTACATTTCTACCCTCTTTTCCTACTTTTGCTCTCAAAGTCTGACTTTTAATTAAATTAATTAGTATTTTGGCTAATTGTTCATGGTCTTTAGTTGAAAATAAAAAGCCATTAACTTTATCATCAATCCATTTATCATTTTCTGCAGAATCAGTAATAACAACAGGCACTTCACATGACATTGCTTCGGCAGTGCTTGATGCTATTCCTGCATCTGACAAAGATGTTGATACATATATATCTGAGCTACTTATTAATGAAGGTAATAATTGATTATCAATGAATCCAGTAAAATGAACTGAATTATTTATTCCTAAATTTTGAACCATTTTTTTTAAGTCATTCTCAAGATTACCTTTTCCAACTAATAAAAAACGAACAGTGGGTAAATCTTCTAGTACAATTTTAGCAGCTTGAATTAATGTTTTAATATCATAAACAGGTTCAAAATTTCTTAGTGAAATTATAGTTAATTCATCAGATATATTAAATTTTTCTAAAATTTTTAAATCACGCTCTTGTTTAAAGAATTTTTCTGTGTCAATGCCAAAATTTATGATGTGTATTTTGTTATGAGGAATATCAAATTTTTTTAATTCTTCACGCATGAAATAAGCGTCACAGGTAAATAGTTTTGATTTTTTCAATATTTTTGAAAGTATAAGTTTTTTGAAAAAAGACTTTTTCCCAAAAATGACATCTGAGCCCCAAGGTGTTGATATAATATTTTTGGCTCCTGAAAAAAGACCCAATAAAGCATTGTATCCTAAATAATGAATATGAACTATATCTGGATTTAATTTAGAAATAAGTTTTCTGACTTTGAAAATTGATGAAAAAATTCCATTTGTAAATTCATAGTATTCTATATTATCTGATATCTTATAAGATGTGGGATATAATGAAATCCAAATAACTTCATGTCCCATATTGGAGATAAAATTAATCCATTTATGACTATGAATAGAATTAGAAGCTGCAAGAAAACATATTTTCATAAATTTATACTTTACGAAAGTGTTTTATTAAAAAAATATAAATTACCCTTTTTGATTTTTGAAAAATTTAACATAACATATAATGGTGCATACAAATAATCTTTGATCAATTTTATTTTTTTTGGATAACGTATTAATATTTTAATAATATTATAAATCAATCTACCAAACATACTCCAAGTATAAATAAATATATTTTTGTAAGTCATTTCAAATCTTTTTAAAAAAATATACATATCATATACTTCAGACATATAAATTAGCTCTTTTAACGGCATTCTTCCATCTAGTGTTGCGACATCAATATATTTTGCTTGAGGCGTAATAAAAAGCGATTTTTTGTTTTCTTTAAAAATTGAATATGAAAAATCCACATATTCATTCCAAGAATATTTCATAAATTGATTGTCAAAATGATACTTTGAGAAGACTTTTTTAGAAAAAACTCCTGCACATGTTGAAACCCATTCGCTTTGAATTATTGAATTAAAACTAGTAGGTATTGGATTTGTAACGCAAAGAGAGGGAAGAACCCTTGATTGTGACTCTTCATAATAGCTGGATATCATAAAAAATTTTACAAATTTATCAGATAATCTATGTAAAAAACTATTTGTCATTTCTTCATAAGCATTATTAACCAACTTATTATATCCATGAACACCTAAAGCATAAGGGTATTTGACAAAAACTTTCTCAATTTCCTCATAATAATTTGAGTCAAGCAAAACATCGTCATCAAGAAATGCTACTAGGTCTCCTTTTGTCTTAGAAGCTCCAAGATTTCTAGCTATAGCACCACTATTTACCGAATTCTTAAAATAATAAAGATATACATTTTGTTTTTTAAATTGATTTTCTAAATTATTGATTATCTTTTTAACAAAAGAAGTCTTTGAATTATCTATCACTAAAATTTCAAAAGGTTTTTTTGTTTGATTTAATAAAGAAAACAAACAATTATTTAGATGTTCCTCTCTATTATAAGTTGGTATGACAACAGAAATTCTCAAAATTTTCCTTCTATATTAAAATACATTTATTAATCAAAAATCATTGTAAATATTTAAGCTATAAATAGTCATGTCTTTTAACTAATTTTTTAATTTTTTTAGACATATTTAAATCTTTGGCATAATAATCTTTTATTAAATCATCATATTTATTAAGATTTATTAATCTAATTTTATTTGGAAAAAAAGCCCTTTTAAATAACTTCAGTTCTTGAAAATACTTTGATAAGGAAAATTTATATTTCCAAAGATTTTCCAAGGTAGGAATTTTGTAATTTTTAATGAAATGTAAAATATAATTGAAATAATTTTCTTTATCTTTTTTAGAGTTGATTATTTTTTTACTATCTTTTGTTATTTTAATTTTATTTTTTTGATCAAAAAAAGAGCTTAAAACTTTAAAATATTTTTTTTTATTTAATACAAAATCCTCATAAAGTAAAATCTCAGTATTTTTTGAAATTTTTTTTAGAAATATATATAATTTACCATATCTAAATGAGTCTAAAATAAATGAATATTTTTTAGTTTTGTGTAATAAAATATTCTCTATGTCTTTTTCAATAATTTTAAATTTTAAATCAATTGCAAATTCCGAAAAAAAACTTTCTAAAATTTTTGAATGCTTTCTTATTATTACTAAAATTTTAACTTTTCCAAAATGACTTAAAATATAATTTAGTCTCTCAAGTGTTCTATAAATATTATATCTATTAGGTCTTTTTTTAGAGTGATAAATTAAACAATATAAAAATCCTTCGAATGAAATAATTATTTTTTTTTTATCAATATTTTTTAACTCATTAGTAAAGATTTTAATTAAATAATTTTTTTTTCTTTGAAATGCTTTTTTTGATAATAATGATATATCTTTAAAAATTAAATTTAAATTTTTATTAAAAGGAGTTCCAGCATAGTAACAATCATCTATGTTAACAAAAATTTTTTCTTGATGAAATGTAGATAAAGCTTTTGGATATCCAATATGTAAATAAAATCTCATTTTAAATATCTTTACAGAAGTTTTAAAAATTATAAAAGGTTAATTGTATTTAATGAAATTAATTAAAAATTTTTCTCTATTTTTAGCATCTACACTTTTTAGCTTAATTATTGTAGAAATTTTTTTACGTATTTTTACAGATTTCCCAAAATTTCCAGACAGCTCACTTATGGATCAAGACTCCAATTTTGGATTTAAAATGAATAGTAGTCTTAAAGATATTGATTCCCATGGTTTTCGAAATATTGATGGAAAATATAATAATTACCAAATTGCTACAATCGGAGACTCTCATACATATGGTAACGGTGTTACTAAAGAAAATGCTTGGCCCTATCAATTTGAAAAGAGTGTAAATTTGCTCGTATACAATTATGGAAACAGTGGGAATGGCATTTATTCTTACCATTTTTTAGCAAAAAATGCTTTGGCTAAAAATAAAAAAATAATTTTGGGTTTATATTTGCCAAACGATTTTGCTTACAAAGACTATGTGTGTTTAATAGATTTTAATAATTCATTTTGGAAGAAAGAGATTATTAGACTTAATTTAGATCCACCACAAAGATGTGATAGTTTTACAAATGTAAGTACAAAAATGGATTTTCTCAGACTAGTTATTATGAAATCTGCTGTAATCTCTATAACCTATGAACTAATTTGGAAGAAAATTAAAACAACAAAAAAAAATGATAAACACTATATCAAAATCAATGAAAATTTTGCAAATTTAGAAATCGATCTCTTAGAGGGTTTTATGAGATTGACTGATTTAAACAACCCAAAAATTTCGTTAGTATTTTCTGATTTTAAAAAAATAATAAAAGATTGGGAAAAATCATATGGTAAAGGTTCTATTGGTGTAATTTTAATTCCATCTGCTCAAGTTGTGTATTTAAGTGTTTTAGAGAAATTAAAAATTAAATCAAATAATAAATCTAAAATTATATTTTATACTCAAAATGAAATTTTTCTTGAAGAAAGGGTATTAAATTTTCTTCAAAAACAAAAGATCCCAACACTATCAGTTAAAAAAAAATTAGTAGAAGAGTTTATCAAAAACTTATCATCAGAAAATACAGAACAATTTTATATAGATGGTAGCCATCCTAATTTAGCAGGTCATCGAGCTTATGCAGAAACTGCTAAAGAGATTTATTTAAAAATGAAACAGATGAGTAAATAATATAAAAAATAACTATATTTTATTTTTCATTTCTTTCTAACATTAATATTATCGGGTTTTTAGGCATAACCCAAAAGTAAAATAATAATAATGAAGTTAATGTTCCTACAAACGAAAATAAAATAACACTTAGATAAATTATCGAAATAACATACTTATTATTATTTTGACTTTTTAAAATTGTTGAAAATCCTAGTAATAGATTAAACAAATAAAGAAAAATACCTATAAAACCAGTATCGACCATTAATGCAATAGCTCCAGCAGCTTGATAAGGATCATCTTTTGTGAAATTTAGCCTTAACAATTGCTCGTGTTTTCTCATCTGCTCAATCGGTTCAATCAGTTCATATCGTGACATATACCAACCATAGCCAAATAAAGAATGAAATAGATCTTCTTTTATAAAATTAAAAGATGCTTTGGGTGCCAGTAATCTTGCACGTCCTTGCCCTTCATATTGTTGAGCTAAGTTTTGTGGTAAGACCAAGTTGAGTTCAGAATCTATAGGTAGAAAATCTTGTATTCTTCTATCTGACTCAGAATAATTGATTGCCCAAAACTGGTAACCAATTAGAAAAGAAATAATTAAAAAAAATTGCAATATACCTCTTTTATTTCTCTGTAAAAATTGAAATAAAAAATTCAACCCTAAAGCACCTAAAATAGTAAATATTCCCGCTCTAGAGTCATAATATACAACAGTAGATGTAACTATAATAAAGCTTAAAAAGATAAATATACTTAAACCTTTAATATTTTTATTTATGCTTTTATTTCTTTGATTAAAAGTTATTAGAGCTATTACATAAATGACAATTGTAAAAGTTGAAACAGTACTTCCAGAAACATACAGATCTTGAAGTACTCCAGCTTTACTCAACCCAGTTGACAATTCATAAATATAACTAAATATAAATAAAAGCAGAAAATATAACGTAGCAGAATAAAGAACAACTTTAGTTACATATTCTGGATTAATAGTTTGTTTTAAATTTAAAAAAATAAAAAAAATAATAGCTACAATAATAAAAAAAATCACCCAACGTAGCATTCTTGGATCCTCTAGCCAAATTCCCCCTCTAATTGATTGAAATAAAAAATAAATTGTTAAAAGCAAAAAAACTTTTTCATGTAAATTATAATTCATGCCTTCTTGTTTTTCAGTAGTTGATTTTCTTGCTAGAAATTTTCTCAAAAAAATACCTACTATAAGCATAATTATCCAATATTCATCAAGAACAGGATAACCTTCAATTTTTGCACCAGGTCCAATAATAATTGAAGCTAAAAATAATTTTAAAAAATTATTAGGGTTTTTTAAAACCAGGAATGTAAAAACAATACCAATTAAAAAATATATTAAATAAAATACCAAGATATTTCTTTCTCTATCGTGTTTGTAAAAACTTCATTAATTATTTTTATACATTTTTTTTTACAACTATAATTTTACCATATTTTGACCAGTCTCCACTCCAAACTTCATCAGAAATTGAGTCAAAAGTTATTGAATTAATATCAGGGATGTTTTTTAATAAATAATTATAATTATGAACCCACTTATCATTGTAAAAACTTTTTTGATCTGTGTGTTGATCACAAATAATTACCATTTTTTTTGAAATTCTAAACATCTCGTCAACAACATTTTTGATATTGCTACTATCAATATACATTAATACTGCGTCACAAAAAACCAGGTCAAACTCTTTATCTTTATATGATGATAGATTTTTGGCGCTTTTATATTTTAATTTTATATTTTTTATATTTTCTCTCCTCAAAATATTTATACCTTCATTCAAAGCTTTTTTATTAATATCAATACCTTCAAATAAAATTCCACTTATTTTCCTGTTAATAATTCTCAAGTTTATTCCATTTGCACAACCAATTTCTAAAACAGATTGAATTAAATATTTTTTACTTATCTTTTCTAACAAAAGTTCTCTATGTGGATGTATTTTATTTTCTGGATCTAAATAACCTTGGCGCCAATCTGAACTAAAAAAAGATTTATATTTCCAGTAAATTTCATCAGACCTGTCTCCAATTAAATAATCAAAAAATCTTTTAATTTTTCTCAAAAATTTTTTAATTTTCATAAATTTTATTTACATTTTTTTTGTAAAAATATTTATTTTCGTTAATGAAATAAATGAACTCTTCTCATCTCCAAAAAAGTCCAATAATCCATATGTTAATCCTGAAATTATTAATATTATAAATAATGTGATTATGTCATTTCCAAACAAAATTATACCTTGCCAAATAATAATACCCATAACTAAAGATCTTATTAAAATTTTTATAGTTTCTATATAAGGAAAATTCCAATTTAAGTTTTTTTGACTCATATTGTAAACAATAACGGTAAGAGCAGAGGTTGAAAAAAAACCAGATAATGCAGCACCAAAAATTCCAATTTTAGGAATTAATAATAAATTTAATAAAATGTTTGTTACAGTTATAAAAATCATCAATACGGGGGCATTCGAACTACCACGATCTAATAAGACTATATAATGTGAGAATTGAAATATGCCAAATATAGAGATATTTAAACTTATAAGTAATAATGTTTGAGTTGAGATTAAATAATCGTTTGAAGTCAAAGCTACTAAAACATCAACTCCAGCAACTCCTATAAATACCAAAAAAGGAATTGTTAATGCTAAATAAGCTGTAATAACTTTTTTCATAATATTAATAATTACAGTTTTATTTTTATTAGGCCATTTTTTTGATAACTCAGGATACAGCATAAAACTTATTGTGCTGTGAAAAAAAGTGATTACTACTGCAAGTGAAAATGCAGCAACATAAGGTGCTAATAAATCTAGTCCTAAAAAATATGTTATTAAAAATCTATCAATAAAATTATGGATCATAAGTAAAATTATAAATGGCACTAAAGGTAATGAAAATTTTAAAACTTTGACCCAATTAGATCTGCCTTTATTAAGTCCTGTTTTGATCATAAAGAATATGTCTATTTCTAAAAAAAATAATCCAATAGTAATAAACAGTTGAAACAACACAAAAGACCAAAATGCATAATAAAAACTACTATCAACTCCTATTAATAAAAGTATTATGACACCTAATCTCCATAAACCTTTCATAATGATATATGTTGAAATATTACCGATACGATTAGATATACGAAGTAATGCAATTAAAAATTCAAATAATAATTCTGATAATAATAAACCAATAATTATTGGAATATATATAGATAGCTGATTATCTCCAAAAATTAATAAAGCCAATTGCTCATCAAAAACTAAAGCAATTATTACAACTAGGCAAAACAATAATAATATTAATGTCAGCATAAATAATATAATTGAATTTTCTTTTTTATTTTTGCTAGTCCAATTTGGAATAAATTTAATTATGGCTGTTTCAAATTTTAACAAAACAACTGGCATTAAAATTCCAGCTATTATAATCGATTGTGACCAGATAGCATATTCCGCTGGAGTTACTATCTTTGTCAGAATTGGTAGAAGAAAAAAACTAACTAAACGTTCTGTAAATCTTGCAGTAGCATAAGAAAAAGTACCTTTCATAAGATAATACAATACATGTAATAATATCTCATAATTAAATTTTGTTTAAAATTTTAGAAATATGATAAATATTATCATCAGTAAGATAGGCGTTCATTGGTAAACTTAAAACACAATTTGAAGCTTCTTTAGTTACTAAAAAATCATTTTCTTTATAATCAAATTTTTTAAAACACTCTTGAAGATGTAATGGTACTGGATAATAAATTGCTGTCGGTATTCCTTCGTCTTGTAATTTTTTTTTAACTTCATCTCTGTTATTAACCCTTAAAGTATATTGTGCCCAAACACTTGTTCGATTTGATTTAATTATTGGTAGTATAAAACTTCCATTTAAATTTTTTGAATAATTTTTTACAACTCTCTCACGCTCTTCTAACTCCTTTTTATAATATGGTAATTTTCCTAATAATACAGCTGCTTGAATAGTGTCTAATCGACCACCGATACCAATATGTTTATAATAATATCGTTTATTTTGACCGTGGATTCTTAACATTTTCATTTTTTCTGCAAATTGATCGTTATTTGTAAAAACAGCTCCCCCATCACCATAGCAACCAAAAGGTTTTGACGGAAAAAAACTAGTGGTAGAAATATCACCTAGATTACTATCAAACTTACCTTGAAAAGTTGACCCAAAACTTTGAGCTCCATCAATTATTACTTTTAAATTATACTTATTAGCTAAAGCTTGGATGGCACTCATATCAGCTGGCTGACCAAATAGACTTACTGGCATGATTGCTTTAGTTTTATCAGTGATTGCAGTTTCAATTAAATTAGCATCAATATTAAAAGTATCAAATTCAATATCGACAAATACTGGTTTAGCTTTCATTAAAGAAATAGTTTCAGCAGTTGATATAAAAGTAAATGGTGTGGTAATAACTTCATCACCCGGTTGAATATCCAAAGCCATCAACGCAAGAAGCAACGCGTCTGTACCATTTGAGCATGTAATTGTATGTTTGGCACCTGTAAATTTTGATAACTCGGTTTCAAGCTGCTTAATCTCTTCACCCATAATATAATTAGATTTATTTAATACTGAGTGAATGCGCATATCAATATCATCTTTATACTTTTGATACTGAGCTTGTAAATTAGCAAAATCTATTTTCATAAATTTACAGAGAATTTATTTTTCCACTTTTCAAAATACATAATAATTTTTTCTTTTTCCTCAAAACTTAACTTTTGATTTTTCTTTGGCCTGTTAATTTTAGGAAAACTAATTTTTTTATTTTTGACATCTTGTAACACGTTTTGATTTATTTCTATTTGTTTCTTTAAAATTCTATTTGAAATCATCTCCAACGTATCATCTTTAAACACTTCTACAATAGCTTCATTAATAAACAATCCTGCATCAACCCTATGATCAATCAAATGTGCTGTAACACAAGGAGGAACTAAGTTCTCAATTGTTCTATAAAGCGAGTCTAGTCCACTTGTTTCAGGAATTCTTCCTGGATGGTAATTAATAATTCCCAATTTAAATAACTTTATGACAGATTGATGAATTATTTTTGCTCCACCAATTAGACCTACATCAATATTATTACTTTCAACTATCTTTTTTATTTTTGAAGTGTCGTTATGTTTTATCCTATAAAAATCAATATTATTTACTCTACAAAATTCTCTAATTTCTTTATTTCTACTATCTTTATCTATTGAAGTAACATTAATATTATTAGTATAATTTATTTTTGGAGCTAATAATACAGCACCAATTGAAAACCCATTTAAAAATGTATCTTTAATAATCTCATTAGTTTTATAATGAGAAAAATCATAACCAAAAATACCAATTATCATTCTAATATTTTAAAGGAAGAGAGATAACTTTACCATCTTTAGCTGAAAGGTAGGCAGCTATTAAAACTTCTAAAGATTGTAAACCTTCCCTACCGTCTGTCTCTGGTTCTGCATTGCCTCTTAAAACTTCAATAACATTTTCATAATATAGAGGATGACCAAAACCATAAATTGATGTTGTTTGATAACTAACTTTCTGAATAGTATTATCATAATCTTTTACTTCATCAAATTCCCAATGTTGAATATCATTTACAGCAACACCTCCAACTTTGACAGTGCCTTTCTCGCCAAGAATAGTAATGCTTGCCTCTAAATTTTTAGGATAAGTTAGCATAGTAACACTCACAGATCCAATTGTGCCGTTTCTCCACTTAATGTTAACCACACCTGTATCCTCTACCTCAATATCTCTTGTGGTGCTTATCATAGCTTGAACTTTATCTATAGGACCAATCAACCAATCCATTAAATCTATATAGTGTGAAGCCTGATTCATTAATGCTCCACCATCAAATTCCCAAGTTCCTCGCCATGGCGCTTGATCATAATAAGATTGTGGTCTAGACCAAAAAACATTTAAATGCACCAAATGAATTTTACCAAATCTATTTTCTTTAATTGCTCTTTTAAGTAATTTGATAGTAGGATTATTTCGATTTTGCTTTACCACAAACAATCTTACTCCTGCTTGATCACAAGCTTTTACCATGTTAATACCATCATTCCAACGTGTAGCCATGGGTTTTTCAGTCATTATATTAATACCTTTTTTAGAACACATCTCTGTCTGTTCTGCATGTAAACCACTAGGTGTACATAAAACAACTATATCTAATGTTTCATTTTCAATCATATTAGCCAAATCTAAATAACCTTTAATATTATATTTTTTTTCATGATGGGTTAAAACTGATTGATCGTCATCGCAAATAGATACTAATTCAATATCTTTTTTATGTTTTTCAATAGAGTCAAAATGATTTTTTGATATTCGACCACAGCCAACTATTGCCAGTTTAATTTTTCTATCACTTATAACTGGGTAACTTTTCATTCAGTCTCCATTTAGATTCTTTAAAGTACTTATTAAATTAAAATTAATAATCAATTTTTATATGCACATACAATGTAAGTAAATACAACTATCAAATTTTTGGACATTAATAAATGTAACAATAATTATTAAAAGTCAGTTAATTTTAACATCTTATTATGTATTAATAATAAACTATTTATTCGGTTTATTAAAAATTACAAAAAATGTTCTGAAAATAATATATAAATCTAACCAAATATTCCAATTATTCATATACCATAAGTCATGCTCCATTCTCTTTCTCATCTGTTCATCAGTTGGTTTACTTCCTCTATACCCTTTTATCTGTGCCCAACCAGTTATTCCTGGAGATGTTTTATTTCTTTTTAAAAATTTTTTGAATACTTTTGAATAAATTAGATCTTCTTGGAATTCATGCGGTCTCGGTCCTACAACCGACATATCACCTTTTAACACATTAAAAAATTGAGGAATTTCATCTATGTGCAATCGTCTAATTATCTTTCCAACTTTAAGGGTTCTTTTCTCATTTTCCTTCTTATCAGTAGATACGTCCATTTCATTTTTTTTTTTCGTTCTTAATTTGTGAAGATTGAATCTTCTGCCATCCCATCCAGAAACTTCCTCTGTAAAAAGAATAGGAAACCCGTTTTCGATAATTATCAATATCATAGCTAAAATAAATATGGGGCTCAGTAATATCAGAAATATAATAGAAAATATCTTATCTAAAAATATCTTAATAAATAAATCAAAACCATAAAATCTAGAAGTTTGATAATTGCTATAGCTATAATGATTATTGATTAATTTATCAGATGGTAAAATTGAATTATCTTTTAGATTATCTTTAATATTTACAATAAAGATATCTACTGAAAATTTAATTACTAAATCTAAGTAATAATTTACAAGATTTTTTTCTTCATTATCCAATATCCAAATTTGTCCTAACTCATGATATTCTAGAATTAACCTTATTTCTGTCTCTTCTGTAAAAACTGGAATTTTAAGAAGTGTCTTAGCTTCATCTAAAGAAGACACATTATCAAATTTAATGAGACAACATTTATATATGTTAATTTTATCCTTTTCTTCTTTTAAAATTTTTTCAATGCTTTCAA
>MDTG01280657.1_pt1 | contig 12136 bp, 10 predicted proteins | sample 811421 | NCBI WGS metagenome assembly MDTG01 (sample SAMN05326645, study PRJNA326480) | marine metagenome | isolation source: seawater | place: Pacific Ocean: South East | collected 2011
TACTCTACTATTGAGCTAACGGCCCGAAAATAAATATAAATATTTATATCATTTTTTTGAAAAAATATTTGTCTCTTTATTTACAGCATACATTAAAGAAAAATTAATCATAAATAAAGTTATATTAAAATTATTAAAAAAAGAGCCACTTGGTAATATCGGTACAAAATTAATCAATAAAAAAACTAAACAGCCAGCTTGAATATAGTTTCTGCTATTAATTATTTTTCCAAGTATTCGAAATATAAGATAGAAAATTATTGAAAGTATTATTATTGTGCCAACTATTCCGTGTTCAGATAACATTTCTACATAAACTTGGTGAGGGTGAGTTAAGCAATAATATTCCTTGTTAATTGAATTTTTTTGGGTGTCACATGTTTCCACTCTATAATTCTTATTCCCTACACCAAACCAAGGATTATTTTTAAAGACTTTAAACCCAGATTTATAAAGTTTTATGTATAAACTATTATCTAAAAACTTTTCTCTATCTTCTTTCGTTTTAATTTGACTGTAAAATTGGTCTACATATCTTAATTTGAGATAATTTGAGTAGTTAATTGCAAAAAGGAAAATTGCAAAAAAAGTGATAAAAATTAATATTTTGTTTTTTAATTTTATGTAATCTATAATTGAAATAAAAATTATAAATCCGATTAAAGCTTTTAAACTATTCGACCTTTCGCCTGTCAGCACTATTCCGGCTAAACAAAATAATAAAATAAGAAATCCAAATAATTTGAAAATTTTTTTTGATTCAAGAGAATTTAATATATTACCAAAAATTATAAATACAAAACCACAAATAAACGATCCGGCTATAGGTTCAGTCCTAAAAAAACTTATTACTCTAGTGCCGTGAGGTTGGGGGATGCCATTTATCTCAAATTTTCCAAAACCGAAAATATTACTACCTGTAAATCTCTCTATATATATATCTATTAAAACTATAAAAAAGACAGTTGTCCAAATTTTAAGAATATTCGATTTTTTTTGATAAATGAAAAAAAAATAATTTATCATTAAAAAAAAGAAAACAAATCTTATAAAACCAAAATTCCTATAAAGCCCAACAGAAATATCGAGTGAATTAAAAGAATTGAACAAAAGATATAAATTGAGAGTTATTAATAGTAAAACTGGTTTAGAATCGTAAATTTTTATATTTTTTTTAGAAAAATATATCCATATAAAACACAAACCAATCAATACAGTATTAACCAATGAAAAACTTGAACCAATTATGATTGAAATAGGTAATATAGAAATAAGTAAAAAAGGAATGTCAATTTTAGTATAATTCATTTTTTATTTAAACAATTTGCATACTATTCTTTTTGACTTGTGAACTGTGTCAAAGTCTTCTCTAATAATTTCAACTTTTTCAAAAATATTCTCAAAGTATCTTGGTCTTATAGTGTCAAAAATTAATAAAGTATCGTCTCTCATTATTTTTTTTAGATAGTCAAAATATATTTCAAAATCATAATGATAGTCTAAAGAATAAATTGAAAGTATGATATCAAAAGAAGTAATAGGAAAATTTTTTTTATCGAAGTTAAAGATTTGATACCTTTCTTCTGAAACTCCATGATGTTTGAGAAATTCTGCAAGTTGTTTTAAGTCGTTATAGCCTTCTTTGTTTAAATTATCCCAACCATACCTTATTTTATCTGATATATAATCTTTTTCTATAAAAGAAACATGTGAATTAATAATATTCCTTAAAATTAAAAGTTCTAAACCACCAATACCAGCGCCAATACTTAAGAAATTTTTTTTGTTTATTATGAATTTTTTGATTGTATTAAATTCTTCACTCATTATTAAAGAGTAATTTTTTGAAATTTGTTTTACATCTATAAAATATTTTGAAAATATTTTTGAAAATAAATATCTTCCAAAAATTTTTCTTATTTTTTTTAACTTTGGTTCTGCCAATTCTATCCTTTGTAATAAAGCGAGTTGAGCCAAATTTCTGTTTAGATTAAAAGAATTCATTTTAAGTTTTAAAAATTTACATATAAGTTTCTGATAAAGTTTTATACATCTCTAAGTAATTTTAAATATTTTTCTGCAGCAATATTAATCTCATATTTTTTTAGTTGAGATTTTGCGTATTTGATTTTTTTAACAAAAAGAGAGTAATTATTAATTACATAAATCATTTTTTTTTTCAGTTCATTTTTATTCTGTCTATTATAAATTATTCCTCCTTTTCCACTTATTAGAAGGTCTTTTACACCACTCACATCTGACGCAATAGACGGTATATTAAAGTTTATTGCTTCTATAAGTACATTAGGCATTCCCTCATAGAGAGAGGCTAATATAAAAACCGATGATTTTTCATAATACTTTTTTAAATTTGGATCCCATTTTTTAAAAATTATTTGTGTGTTTAATTTTTTTAGTTTTACTAATTTAATTAATTTTTGTTTATCAGGGCCGTCTCCACAAATTATAAGTTTATATTTTTTGTGATCTTTATAAAATTCTGCGAATGCTTCAATTATCAATTTTTGATTTTTTTGTTTACAAAGTCTTCCGACTGTTAAAAAATAACGATTTTTTTTCCTTACTTTAAATTTATTAATTTTTTTAAGAGAAGGGTTGTATAAAATTTTAACTTTATTTTTATTTAGTACTAGTTTTTTTACACAGTTGAAACTTTTCTCTGCGTTTACTATTACAAAAGTAGCAATATTGTAGGTGATTAATTTTGAAAAAAGAACTATATATGATAAAATAAATTCATCAGCAAATTTTGTTGCTCCACATGGATCTTCTGAAACTCTGACTATTATTTTAAATCTAAATAAATAAGAAGCTATTGTTGAAAAGAAATTACTTTGCATTGAAAGTATTTTGGTTTCATTTCTATCCAAATTAGAAATTAGTTTTATTAATTTAAAGAAACCTATTAAACTTGAAAAAAACCTTAATTTAAATATCTTATATTTATTGCCGATTTTAACTATTTCTAAGTTTTTATGTTTTAAATCAAATTCGTTTATTACTAAAAATATTCTAATATTTTTTTTTAAAAAATGATTAATTAGATTAATTAAAATTTTTGTAGCACCACCTTTTTCATAAGAGGGATAATATATTACTAAGTTTTTCAATTTATTTTTATATCCTTTCTGACTAATAAATAGTTACTTAAATGAAAAAAATTATTATCTGGATGGGAGGGATTCACCTTTATCAGCCCAGAACTATAGGGTAATATTCTATAAATATTGTAACCCTTAAAATTTGATGAAATTTTGAATAAATTTTGACCATTAAACAAATTATGCCAATTCATTTCAAATTGAATAAATTTCGTATTATGCTTTTTGATAGTTTTTATCAATCCTTTTAAAACCTTAAAATCGTGCCCTTCTGTATCAACTTTAATAAAATCAATTCTGCCATTAAAATTTATTTTGCTGATAAAATTATCACCTCTTTGACATTTTATTTTTGATCTAACTACCTCTTTCTTATCTACATACGAAAAATTTTTAATATTTTTTTCGAAACTGGCTAATTGAGATCTTTTACCTACTTTATAAAAATTTAAAATCTCACTTTTATCAGATAATGCATTATTAAAAATTATTATTTTTTTTGGATATTTTTTTTTTAACTTTTTTAATTCTCTGAAAGAATCTTTAGAGGGTTCAAAACATATAATTTTAGTTTTGGTAATTCTTAATAACTTTTCAGTATATGCGCCTGTATTTGCACCAATATCTAAAGAATAGTCCAAATTGAACCTCTTTATAAAATTTAAAACATTCCTTTCTCCTGATAGATAAAAATTACCAAAATTCTTAAAGCCTTTTGCTTTCAAAACTACATGAAGTATTAAATCCAGTAAAATTTGAATTTTCTTTAAAGAAAAGAAAAAAATAAAAATATTTACTAGTGGGGAAAGTAATAATATTACCAGTTTTTTCATAAATAATATACTTATAAATCTAAAGTTATTGAAATAAGTTTATCTTTCTTTTTTTTTATTTATAATTATCATTTATCTTTTAATAAAAACCAAATGGATCTAAATATTCCAAGTTATTTTTTTTTGCTAGATTAAATATTTTCAAATTTTTGCTGTGTTTGACTAAAAAAACAATCAAGTCAAACTTATTAATTGAAGTTATATTATTAAGAATATTAAATTTTTTCTGATCTTTTGTATTGCATATATAATCATAAGCATACACTTCTTTAAATTTTTTTTTGAGTTTCAAATAAATTGATAAAGGATATGAGTTTCTTAAATCAGAAACATCATTTTTATAAGTAACACCCACGATTAAAATTTTGTTTTTTTTCTTAAACTTTTTTATATATGAAATTTTTTGAACGATCATATCATAAGTTACACTTTTCATTTTTTCATTCACAGATCTTCCTGCAAGAACAGTTTCTAATTTGATCTTATTTCGTTTTGCGATATAATTTAAGTAGTAAGGATCGACTGGCAAACAGTGACCCCCTACCAATCCAGGATTAAATCTTAAAAAGTTCCATTTAGTTCTTGCAAGTCTTACTATATTTTTAAAGTTAAGACCCATTTTTTTTGAAAAGAGAAATATATCATTCATTAATGCTATGTTTAGGTCTCTTTGGATATTTTCAATTACCTTAGCTGTTTCAGCGTCATCTATACTTTTTGAGATTACAATTTTTTTTGTAATTTTAGAGTAAAGTGTAAGAAATCTTTTATAAATTTTTTTTGATCTAGTTTCGATGGCTAAAATTTTTTTAATATTTTGCACCTGGTGTTTTTTGTCTCCAGGATTAATTCGTTCAGGACTATATCCAACATAAAAATCCTTGTTTAATTTTAAACTAGTGTTTTTTTCTAAGATTTGTTTTGCTAACAATTTTGTGGTTCCTGGATATACTGTTGACTCAATTACAATAAAATCTCCCTTTTTTAAAAATTTTGAAATTGTTTTGATTGATTTTCTTAAAAATTTTAAGTCAGGTAATTTATTCTTAATTAATGGTGTGGGAACAGTCACAATAAAAAAATTACATTTTTTCAAAAGTTTATTATTTTGCGTGATGACTGAATTATTTTGAAGTTTTAAGTCTTTTTTTTTTATTTCATTATTTAAATCCCTTTTTTTTTGCAAAGAATTAACTCTTTCTTTATTAGTGTCATATCCAACTGTTTTGTAAAATTTATTCAATCTTGTAAAAACTGGAAGTCCCACATACCCTAAACCGACAACGCAAGGAAAAATAGTTTTATTCATAATAGTTTATAAATTTTGATAGACACAAAAGAAAATAGTTTATATATAAAATTATATAATTAACAATGGCTATTTTGATAACTGGTGCTGCAGGATTTATTGGAAATAATTTTTGTGTAGATTTTGCGAATAATTATAAAAATACTAAAATTATTTCAATAGATAATATTAACGATTACTATTCAAAAAAAATTAAATTTAATAGATTAGAAAGATTTAAAAATTTCAAGAATATTAAATTTCTAAAGATTGACCTGAAAGACAAATCAAAATTAATAAAAATATTTAATAAATATAAATTTAGCGAGGTTTATAATTTTGCTGCTCAAGCCGGTGTACGATATTCTGAAAAAAACCCTCAAGCTTATATAGATTCAAATATTACTGGTTTTTTGAATTTAATAAGATTATCCAAAGATTATAAAGTAAAGAAATTTTTTTTTGCTTCATCCAGTTCTGTTTATGGAGACTCTAAAAAATTTCCATTATCAGAAAATGAAATACTTAATCCGAAAAACTTTTATGGAATGACTAAAAAATTAAATGAGGATATTGCAAAAAGATTTTTTGAAAATTATAAATTTAAATCTGTTGGTTTAAGATTTTTCACAGTCTTTGGTGAATGGGGAAGACCTGATATGTTTTTAATAAAGTACTTAGATGCTGCATATAATAAAAAAAAATTTTTCTTAAATAATTACGGAAATCATGTGCGAGATTTTACCTACATTAAAGATGTTACAAAATTAATAATAAAACTGAGGAATAAAAAAATTGTGGGTTCCGATATTTACAATATTTGCTCCAATAATCCGATTAATTTAAAAAAAGTAATTAAATTACTAACTGGTAACACACCTAGAGTGAAAATAAAAAAACGTGGGTTTCAACAAGCCGATGTGTATAAAACTCATGGTAATAATAATAAAATTAAAAAAAAAACAAAAATAAAAAAATTTAAAGATTTTGACTTTGCTCTTAAAAAAACTCATGAATGGTTTAAGTCTAAATATAAAATATTTAGATAACTTTATCTATTAATCTCTCAAGTTTATTTATTGAATTTTGAGGTGAAAATTTTTTTAGATTTTTATGAGCCAGTAGTGCTTTTTTTTGAAAAACTTTCTCATTTTTTAAATAAGAAATAATTAGACTTTTCAGTTGTAACTTATTATTTCGATCAAAAAGGAAACCATTTTTTCCATAACTTAAAATTTCATAAATACCACCGTAACTTTTAGTGGCTATAACTGGGACGGAGTAGTTTATTGCATCAACAACGCTATTTGGAAACCCTTCAAAATCTGATGAGTTAATATATAGATCTGAATTTTTAAGAAAAAATTTTTCCTTTTTTTTTGTGAACTTCAAAATTTTAATTTTCGGATTATGGAGACCTATTTTATTTCTTAATATAGACTCTTGAGGCCCATCACCTAAAATTATAAATTCAAAGTTTATATCTTCATTATCTTGAAGTGTGTCAATTATAAACCCGATATTTTTTTCTTCGGAGAGTCTACCAATAGTTAAAATCTTAATTAATTTTTTTTTGATTTTTTTTCTTTTATACTTAATTTTATTTTCTAAAAGGGGATATACGAATTCACCATGAGAATTTGTAAATTTCGACAGAGTATTACAACCATATTTTGAATTTGAAATAACCAGATCTGCTTTCTTATAGAAACAAAATATTAGGTACTTGATTATTTTTTTCTTAATCAAATCTTTAAAATTATAACTTATGTCTAATTCTGCAAGTGGTGTTCTTTCTATTAGAGCTACTTTATAAGAATTTAGAATTTTTAAAAAAAAGATACTCAAAACATTAGCGTAATTTATATTAGAAATAAAAAGCATATCTTTTGATGAATTAGCTTTTAGTATTTTAATTATATGAGAAAAAGCTAAAAAAGTTTTCTTTACATCAAGTTCAAAAATTTTGACACAGTATTTTTTTAATTGTTTGTTGTAAGAATTTTTTCCTAAAGAAATTATGAATAAATCATATTTCTTTTTATTAAGATATTTACATAAATTGTAAATTGATTTTCCAGCACCTCCCGATTTGAAATTTGGAAGAAAGAAAAAAATCTTTTTTTTCATAGCTGAGCTCTTAAACAGGTATAATGATTAAAAAAAGTATATAATCTCAAGTTTTTCTTAGCATTGATCATCTTTTCTTTATTTACAAGTGGTGCAGACTGAATTGCTAATTCTAATGAGTTTATCAAAGAAGTTTCTGAATTGTTTTCGAAAAGATACCCACCTCTCCCGTCCATTAAAAATTCTTGAGGACCATTTGGACAATTACTTGATACAATTAAAGTATTACAGAATGCTGCTTCCATTAAACTAGCCCCAGGATCTTCCCAAAGTGAGGTTAGAATAAAAATTTTACTTCTTTTTAAATATTTAAATATATTATCAACTGAACCGTGTAATATAACTTTTTTTTCAAGTTTGTGATCGTTTATTTTTTTTTGTAAACTAATTTTTAGTTCTCCATCTCCGAAAATATTCACTTTTAAGTCTGGAAATTTTTTTGAAATTTTTGAAAAAGCTTTTATAAAAAGGTTGAAATTTTTTTGTTTTGTAAGTCGTCCTATTAGTATAATACTTTCAGGATAAAAAGAGCTTATAAAATTTTTTTCGATTTTCATTTTATAATATTCGTTTACTTTTATAATTGGATCTCTTAATACTTTGATTTTAGTATGATCAAAGATCCTTTCTTTGATCAACTGGTTTTTTGTATCAATTGTTGGGCAGAAAACTTTATTGATATTTTTTGAAGATATCTTCCACAAAATTTTTCTAAAAAAGTTTAGTTTTACTTTTCCTGATATTCGTAAACATAGTTTTGTTTTAAATTTAAACAATATGAATAAAATCATTGGTAAAGAAACTATCAAGTGAGCAATTAGGTATTCAGGTTCGTCTTTTTTCAGCAACTTTTTTAATGGATTGAAACTTTTTAAAAAAATTAAAATGTAGGACAACCTGCTTTTTATAAACGAATATCTTGGTAATTTCTTGTGATAATCTTTACTTAGTTTTATTATATTTAAACTACGATTTATGCTTAAGATATCATTCCATTCTCCAGCAGCGTTTATAATAGTGCCCTCATACTCATTTGAATATTTGTTTAACGCTTCAGCAGAATTTTGTATTGCCCTAATTGTTCCAACCCTATCTAAAAAAGGTCCCCAGTAGTAGATTTTTTTTTTCATTTTAATATAGTTAACTAAATTTAATAACCTTGTCACAAATTTTAATTACATTCTGGTCATGACTTATTAAAATAATTGTTTTATTGATCTTAATTTTTTTCAATACTTTAAGTATTTCTTCCTCTGATTTTTTATCTAAATTGTTGGTAGCTTCATCAAACACTAAAATTTTTTTATTATTATATAAAGCACGCGCAATCAAAAGCTTTTGTTTTTGTCCAGCCGATAATTTTTTACCACCCTCACCAATAACAGTGTTTATATCATTATTAGATTTTTTTAATTGGTCGTATAACTCCACTCTTTTGAGACATAGTATAGCTCTCTTTTGGTTTTTAGTTGATTTAGGATCATCAAACAAAATATTAACTAAAATTGACTGGTCCATAAGGAAACCATCTTGGGAAATATAAGATATATTGCTTTGAAATTCTTTGTCGATTTCCTCTAAATTTACATTATCAATCAACACTTTGCCTTTTGTAGGTTTTAACAATCCGACCAAAAGATTTAAAAATGTCGTTTTACCAGATCCACTTTTTCCATATATACCTATGATTTTATTTGCAGGTATTGTGACTGTAAGTCCTTTTAAAATATGCTTTTTCTTTAAAAATTTGAAGTAGACATTTTTAAACTTAATTTGCTTAATTTTTTTAACTGTATTCTTTTGCTTGTTTAATTCATTTTGTTTTAAAGAAAAAATTTTCTCTTTTTTAAAATGATCTAATACTGGTAGAGCAAATTTGATATAATTATAATTTGTTGCAAGTCTATTTACTATTGGCATTAGTCTATATGAAACAACTAAAAGAATAATTATACTATTTATCGGAACAGAATTATCATTTGATAAACCTACAGCAATTAATATTGTAAATATAATAACTAAAAGAGTCTCGATAAGAACTCTTGGAATTATTTGAAGATAAGAAAAAAAGTTATTTGAAATAACATTTAAGTATGCAGATTTGTGAAATTGATTTACAAAAAAACTTTGTTTTTTAAGTATTAATATTTCTTTAAAACCGCTCAAACCTTCAGTTGCGATTTGTCTGCTTTTTTTTTCATTGACACGTCTAGTTTCACCAAGTTTTGAAAGATAGTTTCCGAAAAGTTTATTATAAAAAAGTCCAAATAAAATAAAAATTACCAATAAATAAAAAACATAAAATTCATTTGATAATAATAAAAAAACAATCAAAAATAGTAAAATAACTATTTCTGAAATTACTATTACCACTGGATTGAAAAGTCTATCAATTATAGTTCTTACTTCTGTTATAATATTTTGATTTGTTGAAAAAATATTTTTTTTTGCAAAATTTTTGTAATCTTGATTTAAATAGTTTTGAAAAATTTTTTTAGAATTTTTGAGATAAACTGATCCAAAAAAATCTATTCTGTATTTATTAAAATAAAATATCAATATATTCTTAATACCAAACACAATTGAGAGAAATACAAGATTATACATTAAAGTATGTGAAGATATAAATTGATTAATCATAATTATTAAAAAATTATTGCTAGTAGATTCTGCTGTTAAACCAAAAAGAGTATAAGTAATTGGAACAAGTAAACCAATACTTAAGAGATCGTTGATATTTGCTAATATCATTATCATGATTAAAATTAAAATTTTAGGGTAATCTTTTTTTTCAAAAAACTTTTTAATTATTTGTAATTTTGTCATCGATCATCTTTCAATTATAAATGTATTGCCAAGGAATTTTTGAATTTTGCATTTTCTAAATCCAGCATTAAGTTTACTTAAATTACTTTTAATTTTATGAATTTCATCCATTTCAATATCTGGAAACTTTATCTCATGATATTTTAAATTAATAATACCGTATTTCTTTAATATTTTTTTAACTTTAATTTTTATATTTTTTTGGAATGTTATTTTTTCTATATTTAAATTTGTTTTATCAACTTTTAATTTATTAAATGCAAAAAGGACTTTGTCAGCAGGATCTCCTAATTTGATATTTTTTATCTTTTGGTTAATAAAATTATTTTTTTTTTTATTAAAAAACCATTTTTGTCTTTTTTTTAAATATAAGGATGAGTTAAATATATCCTTAAAATCTTTGCTGCTTTTAATCTTATGCCCTAAAATATTTGACTGAGATTTTTGTCTATATAATTTAAATGGTGAGAAAATAAGAGCGGGTACCCCAGATAAGTATGCTTCGAAACCAGAAGTGCAACCGTTATGTATGCTACACAAACTTGATCTTAATAAAGATCCTAAACTTCTTGTATTATTATAAATTATATTTTTTTTGTTCCTAACCTTTAATTTCCATTTATTTAATTTTTCAGAGGGGTGTAATCTTATTACAAAATTAATTTTTGGATTTTCTTTAGCTATTTTTTCAATAAATAAACAAAAAGCACGAAATAATTTAATTTCGTCCTTTAAAGCTTTAATTCTTAATTTTTCCTCTTTTGTATTTAAGAACCGTCCTGGTATTTTTTTTTCTCCTCTTATAATATCTGTTATAGAATTATTATTAAATATTTTATTAAAATTCGAGACAATTAAAACGTATTTTTTGTATTTTTTTTTATTTATTTTGCATTCGTAATCATAATAATTTTTAAATTTTTTATTCCACAATGTTGATGAAATTGAGCCTGAATTAATAATCTTTTTTTTATACATAGGATATTTTTTTTTCCAATGTTTATAATCTTCATTACCCCAGCAAAAAATATATTCCATTCTTGAAACAGTTTCTTTAGAACTCCTATGGCTAAAGTATCTCTCTAAATTATGCTCTGTAATTGATGCTTCAACGTCAAAATTACTAAGGTAATTTTTCTTATTTAAAATTCTTATTCTTTCTATATTTAGCTCTCCAATAGACTTCATTAAATAAATGGAGTCTCTAATTACTTCATTTTTAATTAACCAAAATAGGTGTTCTCTACTACCAATTATTACTCTGTAATTCTTGAGAGCAGCCTTAAGTCCCAAGTACATTTTATGGTCTATTTCTCTTCTAAAAATTTCTATTTCAATGACTAATGTTTTTTTTTTCATTTAAAATATATTTTTTTTACTGCTATTACATCTGTTTTGCTTACTGAATGAGTAAAATAATCTTTATTATTTAAAAATTCTAATAGCGATCTTTTTCTTTCAACTTCCAAATTTTTTTGTTCAAAATAAATCAGTTTTGGATTAAAAAATTCCAAATCTGCATTATATAAAACTTGATCATCATAGCCCTCGCAATCAATCAAAAGTAAGTCTAGTTTTTCATCTTTTTCTAAAATTTCAATATCATCTAACGCCTTTTTTAAATTAATTGTTTCAATTAATGTTTTTTTTATAAATCTATCAAGATCATTCTTAATGCCTTTATTAAATAATCTTTTTTCTAAATTTTTTTTTTCAAAACTATTTATCCCATCCGAAAATTTTAAGTTTTGATAGTAAGAATTTTTTTTTAGTTCAGATTGATCGATATAGTAAAAATTATGATTACCGTGTTTTCCAATCGCTTTATTAATTAAGGTAACATTTTTAAAATTTTTATAGTTATCTTTTAATCTGGAAAAAGCTTCTTTTTGAGGCTCGAAGCAAATCAAATTTATTTTTTCTTTGAAGTTTTCTAA
>MDTG01331349.1_pt1 | contig 12136 bp, 9 predicted proteins | sample 811421 | NCBI WGS metagenome assembly MDTG01 (sample SAMN05326645, study PRJNA326480) | marine metagenome | isolation source: seawater | place: Pacific Ocean: South East | collected 2011
AATACCTATATTTGTAAGGAGATAATATTTTTGAATAGAATTTCCAAACTGGAAAATACGGTGAATTGTTATATCCCTTTCATTAACATTTAAGTAACTTATTGTATCAATAAATTTTAATTTTTTATCGATAACCTTAATTCGGAAATCATTTACTAAATAGCGAACTAAAATGGGAGTATGTAAAGTAATTTGTTTCTGATAGTAAGATAATAAAGCCGCTCTTTCATTAGCAAACCATTTTTGTAATAATGATTTTTTCTTGGAAATCATCAATGTTAAATAGTAACACCCAATAACCATATCTTGCGTTGGTTTTAAAATTACATCTCCATTTGAAGGAGATATAACATTAAATGAAGGTCGCATCATTGTTCGAGCTTCAAGTTGACTTGCTTCATATAATGGTAAATGTACTGCCATTTGGTCACCATCAAAATCGGCATTAAACCCTGTACAAACTAAAGGGTGTAAATGAATAGCAGGTCCTAAAACCATTACGGGATCGAATGCCTGAATTCCAAATCTATGTAGCGTTGGCGCTCGATTTAAGATAACGGCGTATTTTTTTGTTAATTTAGTTAACAACGTCCAAATAAATGGTTTATTCTTCTTAATAATAATATGAGCTAATTTTGTGTTGTGGCTTGGTACCTTAATTTTGGTTTTTAATAATTCATTAATTAAAAAAGGTTGAAATAATTCAGTTGCCATTTCATAAGGTAAACCACATTGATTTAAACGCAAGTTTGGACCTACAACAATAACTGAACGACCCGAATAATCAACACGTTTTCCTAGTAAGGATTGTCTAAATCTTCCTTGTTTTCCTTCCAAAATTTCTGTTAGACTTTTTAATGGTTTATTATTTAAACAGAATTTTTTCTCTTTTTTTAATTTAGCATTATCAATTAAAGAATCAATACTTTCTTGTAATAACCTTCGACTATGAATTGTGATCAAATCTGGAGCAACAAAATTATACATGAAATCAAATAGTCTTTGATTTCGTGTAATAATTAATCTGTAGATTTCATTAACATCTGCTGCAATTAATCTTCCGTTTTCTAATTCTAATAATGGACGTAAATTAGGCGGTAAAACTGGCAATGTTGTTAATATCATCCAGGTTGGATTAGTTTTTGTTGCTAAAAAACTTTCTAAAATTCTAATTTGACGAACTTTATTTTTATCTGGAATATAATTTTTTGTAATGTTTACTAGTGAAAGCTCATCAATTAAACTTCGAGCTTTTTTAATTTCTTTTTTTAAATTGATATTTTCTAAAGCAGCTTTTATGATTTCGGAACCTAATCGTTTTTTACTTTTGTATATTTTTAATTCACTTTTTTGAATTCCTACTTTATGATTTTTTTCGTTCTCTGTATCATTATTTATAAATACATCTAGTTCATTTTCAGCGGTATTTGTTTTTAAAAAACGGTGTAATCCATGTTCTTTTGTAATTGGAGGCTCTCCTTCACGCATGTAGATAATACCTTCTAAATTATCAACAGTTAAACTAGGTTCGTAGACTCTTAATAAAACACAAAGATAACTTGGAATTCCTTTTAAATACCAAAGATGTGTAACGGGACAAGTTAAATCAATAAATCCCATTCTATATCGACGTACACGAGCCTCAATTATTTCGACTTTACATTCATCACAAATTTTATCTAAAACAAACCCGTTGTATTTTCCACATTTACATTTCCAGTTTTGTATTGGACCAAAAATTTTTTCACAAAAAAGACCATTAATTTCTGGTTGATGAGTACGAAAATTTATTGTTTCTGCTTTAAGTACCTCACCAACTACTTCACCATCTGGTAAAATTCTTTCCGACCAACTTTTAATACGTTTTGGAGAAGCTAAATTTAATCGTAAATAATCAAAAGAAGCATTAAGATTTTCTAACTTTGATAACGTTTTTTCAAGTTGTATTATATCTTCTTTTGTTTTCATAAACTTTATAATGTTTGATTTTTATTTGAATAATTCAGTATTTTCTAATTTTTCTAACAATTTTTGTTGTTCATTAAATTTTATTAGTTCAAATGATTCATCATTTTCACTTGTTGATGTATATTTAGCAAACTGTTCGGTTTTTTTGCGAGATAGTAATGCGCGTAACATTAGACGATTTTCTAACTCTATAAAAATATCACGTTCTGTATCATGAATATTTGTAGTACTGTTAAATCCATTTTCAAATTTTCGCATTGAAAAGTCTAATCCTAAAGCATTTAATTCACGAATTAAAGCTAAAAAAGATTCAGGAACTGATGGTTTAGGTTTTTCAATTTCTTTTCGAATCAAGATTGATTCATAAATATCATTACGTCCATCAATATCATCTGATTTAATTGTTAATAATTCTTGTAAAGTATTTGAACATCCATACGCTTCAAGCGCCCAAACTTCCATTTCACCAAAACGTTGACCTCCTTTTTGCGATTTTCCTGCTAATGGTTGTTCTGTGATCATTGAATATGGACCTGTTGCACGTGCATGAATTTTATCTTCAACCATATGAATAAGTTTTAGAATATAAGTTTTCCCAACCGTAATAGGGTTGTCAAAGTATTCACCAGTACGTCCATCACGTAATAATATTTTTCCAGGATGATAAGGATTAAACAACCAATTACAGTTTGTCTCTATAGCTGCTTGTTTTAACTTTTGATTTGTTAAAATTCGAGAAGCTTCATGGCCATAAACCTCATCAAACGGTGAAATTTTAAATCGTGTCCCTAATTTTGATCCTGCTAACCCTAACAAACATTCAAAAACTTGACCTACATTCATTCTTGAAGGAACTCCTAATGGATTGAAGATAATATCAATTGGTGTCCCATCTGGTAAATAAGGCATATCTTGACTAGGTAAAATTCGTGAAATGATACCTTTGTTTCCATGTCGTCCCGCTAATTTATCACCCAGTCTAATCTTTCTGATTTGAGCAATATAAATTCGGAAGATTTGACATGCAGTGGCTGAACTATCTTCTTTATTTAAGGAAGTGGTTGACATAATTCTTACATCAATTACTCTTCCCTCTGTACCGTGTGGAGTTCGTAATGATGTATCACGATAATTTTTATCTTTTAAATTGTAAAGAGCTCGTAATAGTTTTGCTTCTGGCGAAGGATCTTCTTCGCACGGAGTTAATTTTCCAATTAAAATATCATGTTCTTTTACAAATGAACCTACTTTAACAATTCCATTTTCATCTAAGTGACGTCTAATAAAACTAGTTAAGTGGGGTAAATTTTTTGTCAATTTTTCACTTCCACTTACAGAATATGTTAAATTAGTTTCATGTTCTTCAATATGAACTGACGTTAAATAATCTTCTAATATTAATTTTTCATTGATAACAATTGCATCTTCGTAATTGTAACCTTCCCATGGCATGTAAGCAATTGTTAAATTTTTACCTAATGATAATTCACCATCATTTGTACTTGGCCCATCTGCAATAATTTGTCCAGAAAATACTTTTTCTCCTGGCCATACAATTGCTCTTTGATTTATAGAAGTTTCTTGATTTGAACGTTGATACTTATTTAAATAATACGTAATTTTTTGAGAGTTTAAATCTTCAATTACAATTCGTTCAGCTGATGAAAAAATTACAGTTCCTTCAGAATAGTTTTTTATAATCATGCTTGAATCTAAGATTGCCGCTGATTCTAATCCTGTTCCCACGATAGGTTTTTGTGTGTAAAGTAGCGGAACCGCCTGACGCTGCATATTTGACCCCATTAATGCTCGGTTGGCATCATCATGCTCTAAAAATGGAATTAATGCTGTTGCTAATGATACAACTTGAAGAGGCGAAGTTGTTATAAAATTAACTTCGTTTGATTTTTTAACTGAGAATAAATAATTTTCTTTTACTGATAAATAGCTTTGATTAATATTTTGTGAATTGTCCAATTCAACATCACAAAATGCCACTTTAGTTTGTGATTCTTGATCGGGATTTAAAAATATTGTTCGTTTATCTGAATAAACATGTGAATTTTTAATGAAAAAATACGGTGTTTCAATTGATCCTAATGATCCAATTCTCCCAAACATAGCCATTGAAGTTATTAGACCCGCGTTTAACCCTTCCGGAGTCTCAATAGGACAAAGACGACCATATTGGCTTGGATGAATATCTCGAATTACGGCACTTATATGATCACGTTTAAGTCCATTTGGACCAAATACACTAATTCTTCGTTTATGAGTCATTTCGGCCAATGGATTAATTTGATCCATAAATTGTGATAATTGACTTGTTTTAAAGAATTCACGTAATGAACTTGTTAAAGGTCGTGGATCAATTATCCATTCTTCAGGATCAGAATAATTTTCCAAATCAAAATTTAATTTATTTGTTGTAGTTACATTTGATTCATCCATCAAACTTTTTGTTAAACGGTATAATCCAACTCTAATTTGATTTTGTAATAATTCACCAACACAACGGATTTGTTTATTTTTTATATCATCAATATCATCACTTGGACGGTCATGATATTTTAATTCAATAAGACCATCAATAATTCCAATAAAGTCGTGCCCTGTTAAATATGTAATATCTTTTGGTAAATTTAACCCTAATTTTTTATTAATTTTATAGCGTCCAATTTCACCAATCGAAAAACATCCAGATCTTTGATTCATTAAGAAAGTTTTAATTCTCGAATTTATGTCTTCTTTATATTGGATTAATTTTTTCTTATTTAAAACAGGATCATTTTCATTCATGGATGCTTGATATTGCTGACTGGATAAATGTAGAGGATATTTTAATGTATCTGAAATTTCCTGAAAATTTAAGCCAAAATGTGAAATTAAATCAAATAGAAATAATTTTTCTGTGTCAATATCTGTTTTCTTCGTTTTTTTAGAATTTAAACCAGTTCCACGAAAATCATTCAACTTTATGTAAATACGGTCAATAATTTCTTTTGTAGGCTCATTTTTATCTATTGGTTTTTGATCCAATATAATTTTGGTCCAAGGCCCTTTATTAGAAATAATGGTAGCAGTATAATTTATCTTTCGACTTGTCCCAAATTCTTTTCTAAAATAGATTCCAGGTGATCTAATTATCTGACTAATAATAATACGTTCGCACCCACTAATTACAAAGGTTCCTTCTTCGGTCATTAAGGGTACTTCTCCGAAGAAAATATCTTGCTTTATTCGAATATTTTTATTTTCTTGTTCTTTAATGGTAAGTTTAGTGCGATTTTCTTTTTTTGTTTCTAGTGGATATGAGTATTCACTTGAAATATAGAGTTGAATCGTGTAGCTCATGTCACGTTTTAAACAAGTTGCAACATTATAGTTTGGACCTTTCAATTTTAGTTTATTTGTATATAAATAAACTAAACAAGGTACTTTTTTCTTACCAAAAACCTTAATTTTTGAATTAAAAGGATTGGGAAAATTTTCTAATTCTTCCGTAATCCCGGTTGATAGAAACTTATAGAAGCTTGCTCTTTGCGCTTCTGCTAAATCACCAACATTGTTTAAAAAAATTTTATCCATTATTGAATTTGATTTGATACGTTTTAGAAAGAAAGACTTGGAATTTATGGGAACTAATTAAAAACATTAGTGTTCGACATTTTTAATAATGTCGAACATTAATATCAAAGACTATTTGAGATAGAATTAATAACTGATTTTTTTCTAGCTGCGTTATTTTTATGAAGAACACCTTTTTTTACGGATTTATCAATGATACTGAAAAGACTATTCATAACTGTTTTTATTTCAAGTTTTACATTTTCATTTGTCCCTTCATCAGCTGTTTTTAATTTTTTAACTTTAGCAAGAAATAATTTCAATAAAGATTTCAATGTTGAACGGTATCTTCGATTAACAATACGATTTCTGTTGTTCTGCGCAACTGTTTTTCTATTTCTTTGTTTTTTATTCATTTTTTTTTACTCATAAAAGCAACTTCTTATCGCAAAGTATAACATAATCTTATTTAATAAGCTATAAAAAAATTGTTTTCAAAAATATTTAGGTAACAGTCAGATTTAATGTTATAATCTTTCGTTGTAGACATGCGTGCATTTTCTTATAGTGCAATATAATTAAAAAAGTATTTTAAATATGGCAAAAAATAAAGGACCCCGTATTATGATAACAGTTGAGTGTACAGAATGTCGAAATAATCTTAATCAACGTACGCCAGGTGTATCACGCTATTTAACTTCAAAAAATAGACGTAATACTCCTGACAAATTAGAGGTTACTAAACACTGTCGTTACTGTAATAGACATACGCTTCACAGAGAAACAAAATAAAATTAATAGATTTGGTATATAAATGAGTTATTGGAACAAAAACAAAGGTGGTGCATTCGGTGCAAAAAAGAAACGTGATAATTGGAATCAAAGTTTAAAAACTAAAACAGGTACAACGAAAACAAAACGTATTCGTAGAAGCTTACAATATTTATTACTGTTAAAGAAATTTGATAATGTTGTAGATTATAAAAATTTAAAATTATTATCGGCTTTTTTAACAAAACACGGGAAGATTCGTTCTCGTCGTAAGACACGTATAAGTATTCAACAACAGAAACAAGTTTCTAAAGCTATTAGAAAAGCTCGTGCTGTTGGCTTAATTCCATTCACGTGCGATGTTAAAATTTAATTTATATTTCTAAAAATCAATGAGAAAAGCACGTAGTAATAATAATTTTATTGATAAGACTTTTACTATTATTGCCGATGTAATTTTAAGGGTTTTCCCCGCAAGCCAACAAGAAAAGAAGGCTTTTTCCTATTATCTTAATGGACTTTCAGCCCAAGATGAGGGAGAATATGCAGAAGCTTTAAATAATTATTACCAAGCTTTACAAATTGAAGAAGATTTATACGATAGAAGTATTATTCTTTATAATATTGGCTTAATATATTCGAAAAATGGTGATTATTTAAAAGCTTTAAAGTATTATTATTTTTCAATTTTCATTAATCCAAAGTTCACCTCTGCATTAAATAATATTGCGGTAATATATCATTACCAGGGGATTAAAGCGGCTGAAAAAAAGTGTTTTGATCTTTCGGAATCATTATTACAAAAAGCAACATTTTATTGGACGAAAGTAGTTAAAATTGATCCAAACTCTTATATTGAAGCTTGGAATTGGTTAAAAACGACACGACGTGTTAAACTATGACTTTTCGTATTTTGAAATTCGGTTAATTGTTTTTTATTGAATATGCAAACTATATATTATTTAAATTCATAAATACTTATTATGAGCGGTTTCGTATCACAAATTATTGGTCCAGTAGTTGATGTAGAATTTCCAGAAGGAGAATTACCTAAAATCTACAACGCATTAAAAGTTGCGAAAGAAGGTTCTTCTGAGACAATTGTAGCAGAAGTTCAATATTTAATTGGAGAAAACAAAGCACGTGCTATTTGTATGACTTCAACAGATGGTGTAAAAAGAGGAGACGTTGTAGAAGATACTGGTACTTCAATTGCTGTACCTGTTGGTAAACAAACCTTAGGACGAATTTTTAATGTATTAGGTGAACCAGTTGATGAATGTGGTGATGTTCCTAGTCCAGAATTATCAGCTTCAATTCACCGTGCAGCACCTGAATTCGTTGAGCTTGACACAAAACCAAGTATCTTTGAAACAGGTATTAAAGTTGTTGATTTATTAGCACCTTACAGACGTGGTGGTAAAATTGGGTTATTCGGTGGAGCTGGTGTAGGTAAAACTGTATTAATTATGGAATTAATCAATAATATCGCAAAAGAGCATGGTGGTGTATCTGTATTTGCAGGTGTAGGTGAAAGAACACGTGAAGGAAATGATTTATATGCAGAAATGAAAGAATCAAAAGTTATTGATGATTCTGATTTTGAAAAATCAAAAGTTGCTTTAGTTTATGGTCAGATGAATGAACCGCCAGGTGCGAGAATGCGTGTTGCATTAACAGCATTAACTATGGCAGAATATTTCAGAGATACAAACAAGCAAGATGTTTTATTATTTGTTGATAACATTTTCCGTTTCGTACAAGCTGGTTCAGAGGTTTCAACTTTATTAGGAAGAATGCCATCAGCTGTAGGTTACCAACCAACACTTTCAACAGAAGTTGGTGAGTTACAAGAAAGAATTACCTCAACAAAAGAAGGTTCAATTACATCTATTCAAGCTGTATATGTACCCGCTGATGATTTAACAGATCCAGCTCCTTCAAATGTATTCCGTCACTTAGATGCTACAACTGTATTATCTCGTGAATTAGCGGCAAAAGGAATTTACCCAGCGGTAGATCCTTTAAATTCAAGTTCAACAATGTTACAACCGAGTATTGTTTCAAAAGCACATTACAGATGTGCTCAATTAGTTCGTCAAACATTACAAAAATACAAGGAATTACAAGAAATTATTGCAATTTTAGGTATTGATGAATTATCAGAAGAAGATAGATTAGTTGTAGGACGTGCGAGACGTATTGAACGTTTCTTATCACAACCGTTCTTCGTTGCTGAAGTATTTACTGGATTATCTGGTAAGTATGTATCTTTAACAGACAGTGTTAATTCATTCACTCGTATTTTAGACGGTGAATTTGATGCATTACCAGAACAAGCATTCTATCTTGTTGGTGGAATTGATGATGTTGTTGCTAAAGCAGAAACATTAGCTAAGTAAAATAAATTAAAATATCAAATTAAATATAAAGTTGCGAAAGTTCGCAACTTTATATTTAATTTTGGGACCTTTTGGATTCGACATAAAACTTTTATGGACGTGGGTTCAAATCCCACAGGTTCCAAATTTCAACGCATCCGTGGCCGAGTGGTTGAAGGCACTGGACTCATAATCCATTTTCGTAAGAACGTCGCTGGTTCAAATCCAGTCGGGTGTATAATGTATAAATTTAACTTTGGAACTTTCGTTTTAATCTCGTTGCCTTTCCTGTTAAACCTCTTAAAAAGTAAAGTTTTGCACGGCGAACTTTTGATGATTGTTTTTTAGTAATCGATAAAATCTTTGGAGAATTTAATAAAAATACTTGTTCTACACCAATTCCTTGTACTGTACGCCTAATTGTGAAGCTTTTTCCTAACCCTCTATTTTGTTTTGCAATTACAACACCTTCATAGTATTGAATTCTTTCTTTGGCTCCTTCATAAATTGTGTAGCCGATACGTAAAATATCCCCTACTTCTAATCGGGTATTACTACTATCGCTTTTCATATTCACTTCTTTTAAATATTTAGATTCCACAAATTTTAATAAATCATTGTTGGAAATTTTTACTTTAGTTTCAGTATTCATATTTTTATCTTGATAAAATTAATGAGAATAACTCTCGTCTAAGGAAATAATAATAGATTTTTCTTATTAAATAAAGAGTTAATCATTTAATTTCTTTTTTGTTTTATTCTAGACATTTTATTTTTTACCCACTAGAATAAATAACTGAGACTTTTATAATTAAATCTAATAAGTCTTCTTGTATTTCAAAAACTAAAACATTTTATTTAATTTAAAACTATAAACACCCATTTTATGATTAATACAATTCTTAAGAATCAAATTAAAAGTGAAAGACGTAGACGTAATCAATCTTATCAATCATTAGATTACATGCTATCGCGTATAACATATTTTGATTTTTTTTCTGCGGATGCTTTTAATATTGCAAAATATTCAAAATATTTCGGCCAACTTTTTGCTAAAAAAACTATCACAAGTGAATTTTTACTATTTCCATTTTTTTATTGTGATTCTAATTTGTACGAATTATTAGATGAATGCGAAATTAAAGATAAGTTTTTAGATTTATTAAATGATCGTTTAAATACTCAAAAACTTTCAAAAAAAGTGTTAAACGAATTACCAAATTCTTTAAAGAATGAAAATTTACCTTATGCCACTGAAGTAAATCTGATTTTTGAAAAAGCGGCAGAAAATGCTTTGGTTCGTTTTAAAACGCCAGTAATTACTTCTGAAATCTTGTTTTTAACTCTAATGGAAAGTCTTGACACGAAAGTTGGTAAACTTATTCAGACACAAATTTTAACAAGTACTGAATGGCACTTATTGCGCTATCGTTTAATCAAAAGTTTACATAAAAATGAATCTATTATTCGAAGTGATGTGAGCAAGAACCAACATTATTTTGCTTATCTACTTAAAACAGAGTTATCAGAATTAGAATTTAATAAACTAGTTGATACAGATTCTTTAGTTACAGGTGTTCAGCTATTTCGTAATATGCTCATTACTAAATTAACTAAGGTGAATATTTTTAATTTAGTTTTTGAGGAAATTAAAAAATCTATTCGAATTACTAATAAACGAAAATATTCACGTTAGATTTATGTACTGTTAGGATTATTGTGTATAATATAACTTATGCAATATCTTGTATAGGCGGGCGTGGCCAAGTGGTTACGGCAGTGGGTTGTGGTTCCATCATTCGCGGGTTCAAATCCCGTCGTTCGCCTTTAGTTTTGATTGGTTGGATCATTTAATTAGAGTTGGCTGCTTTGACGTTTTGTTTTTTGAGTGTTATAATGTTCTTTGTTTGCTTTGTATAAAAAGTTAGAATAAATATATAAAATAGATATGGTTAGATATAGAGGTCCAAGGGTAAGAATTATTAGAAGATTAGGATTATTACCTGGATTGACAAAGAAAAGTTCGAAAAATAGAACGAAGACTCCAGGACAACATGGTAAAATTGTTTTTGCGAAAACTTCATCAAGATCGTCATTGTCGGATGATTATAGAGAACGTCTTTTTGAAAAACAAAAGTTGCGTTTTAATTACGGAGTAACTGAAAAACAGTTGATCGCGTATTATAAAGAAGCGAAGCGTTTGCCAGGTGCAACGGGTACATTATTATTACAATTATTAGAAGCAAGATTAGACTGTGTTGTTTATCGTTTAGGATTTGCTTCTACGATTCCAGCTGCACGTCAAATTGTTAGTCATGGGCATGTCCTAGTTAATAACAAGAAAATTGATGTTGCTGGTTTTATTTGTAAAAAAGATGATGTTATTACTATTAAAGACAAAGAAAAGTCAAAGCAGTTGATTACATCAAATCTAGATGCTCAGCAACAAAAACGTACTTTAATTCAACGTAGAATGAAACGTGTTAATCTTACAAAATCTCGTTTTCATAGTTTATTGCCTAAACATTTAGAAGTAAATGTGGACGATTTAACTGGAAAATTTGTTTCACTAGTGAAGCGAAAAGATGTACTTGTTCGTATTAATGAACTAAAGGTTATTGAATACTACTCAAAATAAGTAGTTAAATATTGTTTAAAAAACTTAAGAAAAATATTTCTTATAATATTTCTATGTATTGATTTACAGATCTAGACAGAATGAGGTTAAAGTAAATGTGTTTATCACTATTTTCTTTGCACTTAATTTATGGAGTACTATACTTAGTTAAGTCTTCCAGAATAATGTATTAAATTTTTAATAGTAAATACAAATATGAACGACGTATCAGAAAGAACACGTATTAAAACAGAACGTTACGAATCAGGTGTAATCCCTTACAAAAAAATGGGTTACTGGGATCCAGATTACACAATCGCGGAAACAGACATCCTATGTTTATTCCGTATTACTCCACAACCAGGTGTAGATCCAATCGAAGCTGCTGCTGCAGTTGCTGGTGAATCTTCAACTGCTACATGGACAGTTGTATGGACTGATTTATTAACAGCTTGTGACGTTTACCGTGCAAAAGCATACTTCGTAGAAGAAGTTCCAAACCAATCAGACCAATTCTTTGCTTTCATCGCATATGAATGTGATTTATTCGAAGAAGGTTCAATTGCAAACTTAACTGCTTCAATTATTGGTAACGTATTCGGATTTAAAGCCGTTAAAGCTTTACGTTTAGAAGATATGAGAATTCCTTACGCTTACTTAAAAACTTACTTAGGTCCAGCTTCAGGTGTTATCGTAGAACGTGAAAGACTTGATGTATTCGGACGTCCATTATTAGGTGCAACAGTTAAACCAAAATTAGGTCTTTCTGGTAAAAACTACGGTCGTGTAGTATACGAAGGATTAAAAGGTGGTTTAGACTTCTTAAAAGATG
>MDTG01396023.1_pt1 | contig 12136 bp, 11 predicted proteins | sample 811421 | NCBI WGS metagenome assembly MDTG01 (sample SAMN05326645, study PRJNA326480) | marine metagenome | isolation source: seawater | place: Pacific Ocean: South East | collected 2011
CAAAATACTTTTATTATTAAACATAAGTTTTAATATTTTATAAATATGCTATGTTGAAAGTTTAATATTTTAATTTTAATAGTTTACTAACTTTATTACACAATTAATATAATGCAACTATTAATAAAGTTAAATTATTTTTGGGAAAACTAAACATTGAAAAAAAAAGTTTTAATTACAGGAGTTGTAGGTTTTATCGGTTATAGTTTGGCCATAAAATTACTCAATGAAAATTGTCATGTAATAGGAGTAGATAATTTTGATGATTACTATTCAACTAAATTAAAAAAAAAACGCTTATCCCAATTAAAAAAATACTCAAGATTTCAGATAAAAGTATTCAATATCGAAAAATACGAGTCTTTTAATATTATCAAAAAATATAATTTTGATCATATATTTCACTTAGCCGCCCAGGCTGGTGTTAGATACTCTGCAATAAATCCAAACAAATATATAAAAACAAATATTCTAGGAACAATTAATTTATTTAAATTCGCATCCACAAAAAAAATAAAATCAATTTTTTTTGCATCATCAAGTTCTGTTTATGGTGATAGTAAAAATTTTCCACTTAAGGAAAATGATAAATTGTATCCAAAAAACATATACGCAACTTCAAAAGTAATAAATGAAATAACAGCAAAGTCTTTTTCCGAAAATTATAATATGAAAATATTTGGATTAAGATTTTTCACGATATATGGGGAATGGGGAAGACCAGATATGTTGTTATTTAAAATATTTAAAAATTCTTTAATAAACAAAAAACTTGAACTCAATAATAACGGAAATCATTATAGAGACTTTACTTATATAAATGATGTTGTGGAAATTTTATATTTATTAATGAATAAAAAAACTACCAAATCATATGATATTTATAATATTTGTTCAAATAATCCTCAAAATATAAAAAAATTAATTATGTATTTCAAAAAAAATTTATCAACTTTAAAAATTTTGAATATACCAAAAAATAATTTAGATGTTTTTAAGACTCATGGCGATAATAGAAAGATAATAAAATTTTTAAAGTTTGAAAAATTTACAAAATTTGAAGATGCATTAAAACAAACTTTTCAATGGTATAAAAAATATAATAAAAGATTAATTTTTTGATTTTAATAATTCACCCTTTAAGCCATAAAAATTTGTAGGCAAGTTTTTTTTTATAAACCATAAAAACCTAGATATAAATTGATTTCTAGAGTTAAACCCATTAAAAATTTCGTACAAATTTTGTTCTTTATCGGAAAAAAAATTAGCAGCATTTATTATATTGGATCTCACAAACAATAAACTTGAACAATTAGATAGTATTAAAGCCTCTTTAATTGACTCATCTCCTAGTAAATATCTATGATTTTTTCTATTATATTTCTTAAAAGCATCATTTTGATCAGATCTATAAGTATCTAAATATAATAATTTATCAGAATAATTTTTTATAAAAAAATCTAAATAATTTTTTTCTTCAGAACATAAAAATATTTTATCAAATTTTTCTTGTAAAAGAATTTTATCAACATTTTGTTTCATCTGATCTATTGTTGCAGGAAAAATATGGCCTCTACTTGTTTTATAACTCGTTCCCCTAAAGTGAATACCTAAAATCTTCTTATTTTCTAAATTATTTTTTTTAAAATAATCATTAACATAATCATTATATATTTGTTTAATTCTAATTTCTTTTTTTTTGAGCTCATTAAATTTTGGTTCAAGGTGTATCCTGTAACTCATATTTACATTGAAATCATTTCTTGAGAAAATGACATTTTTACTGCTATACACTTCACTTAAATCATAATTTGAGGTCTGTTCAAAATAATATTCCCAAGAGTTTAAAGTGTCGTGAATTTTATCAATTTCATTGTAGGGGTTTGTAAAATTTTGCATATCTACTACAGGAATAAAATTATATTGTTTTGCAATAAGCAGATGATTTAAAACAAATGATAAATAGGAAAAAATCCCAGCATGTGAAGATCTGTTAATCACATAAAAAGTTTTATCCTTATTTAAATTTCCATATTGACAATAATCAAAACCATCTTTACTTATTTTTTGCAAAGGATCTAAAAGTTTTCTTGAAAACAAAGGCTTTGGACCTTCATCAACAAGTAAAATTTTTTTTATTATGTTTTTTATACTTTTCATTTTTAGTAATTAATATATTAGAATATGTAGATGATAATCAAAAAATGCAGGTCTTGCAAAAGTATTAAAATAAAAAAATTATTTTCATTAGGAAAATTAAGTTTTACCGGAAAATTTAGTAAATCTAAAAATCTCAATATACCTCAGGCGGAATTAGGTTTGGTTATTTGTAAAAATTGTGAATTAGTTCAACTAAGCAAAAACTTTGATTTAAAATATTTATATGGTTCAGATTATGGATACAGGACAGGCATAAATAAAACAATGACTTTGCATATGAAAAAAATTGCCAACAAAGCTCAATCTTTGGTTAAATTAAAAAAAAATGATGCAGTTTTAGATATAGCTAGCAATGATGGAACTTTACTAAACTTTTACAATAGAAATATATTTACAGCTGGTATTGATCCAACAATTAGAAAATTTAGAAAAAGATATAAGAATATAAATCTAAAAATATCAAATTTTTTTTCTAGAAAAGAAATAATTAAACACACAAATAAAAAATTTAAAATTATTTCTGCATTGTCAGTTTTTTATGACATAGAAAAACCACATGATTTTCTTAAAGATGTTTTTAGTCTATTACATGACGATGGAATATTTGTACTTGAACAAGCAGATTTACAGTCAATTATAGATTTAAAAATGTTTGATACTATTTGCCATGAACACTTGGAGTATTATTCACATAAAGTAATTATAAATTTATTAAAAGAGAACAACTTGATTTTATTTGATTACACAAAAAATGACATAAATGGTGGAAGCACACAATATTATATTAAGAAAAATAAAAATTACTCAATCGAGGTAAAACATAAAAAAATTAAAAAGCTTCTGTCTTTGGAAAAAAAATTCGGTCTTAATAAAATATCAACATATAAAGCTTTTTTTAAAAATATTCAAAATACAAAAATAAAGTTGATTAAACTGCTCAATAAAATAAAAAAAAATAAAGAGATAATACACGGATATGGAGCTTCAACTAAAGGTAATGTTTTGCTCCAGTATTTTGGAATAAGCAGTGATTATTTAGACTATATATCAGATAGAAATCCATTAAAGGATGGAATGTTTACTCCAAACACTAAAATAAAAATAATAAATGAAGATTTATCTAGAAAATTAAAACCAAATTATTATTTAGTTTTACCATGGCACTTTAAAAAGGAAATTTTATTACGTGAAAAAAAAATCATTAAAAAAGGTACTAAATTTATATTTCCACTTCCTGAACTAAAAATTTGTTAATAGTATTTCGGTATTACTATTTTTATATTTGATAAATAAGTTTTGAATACTATCCTCAGAAACTCTGGTTTTTTTTCTTTTGTCATAAAGGTCATAAAAAAATTTAAATTTCTTAATACTCTTAATAACCTCAGTTTCATTTTTCAATCTTTTAAAAAATCTTGGTGTGAATTCAATCACAAAAGGAATTTTTAATTTAATAAGTTTTGTTGCTCCCTGAATAACGTATGGTTCATGACCTTGTGTATCTATCCAAACTAAACATTTTAGATTTTTCATTTGATTTACAAAGTTATTTAAAATTATTCTTTTTTGATTTTCAAATTTATTAGAAGATTTTGATTCAATAAAATAGTTCGCACCATAATTGTTTTTGTTTTTTATTAATTTAAATTTTTTTTTTTTATCTGAGACTAAATAATTATAAGCAGATATTTTTTTTTCAAGACCATTCAACAAAATGTTGACTTTTAACAAATTAAAATTTACTTCATCTGCCTCTATAGCAATCGCTTTTTGAGTATAATTTCTTTTAATACTTGGTATACATGTTGAACCTATATTTGCTCCAACATCTAAAACTAAGTCTAACCTCCCAACAATATTGATAGTTTTTTTAAATGTTACTAAGTTATACTCACCGTTAACATATAGTTGTCTTGAAATTCCACCATCTTTACTGAAGACAATGAAGCTTTCATTTTTATTTTCAGAGTATTTGAACTTACTAATTAAATTATTAAATAAAACATTATTTATAATTTTAGGATCTTTGAAATAAATAAAATTGAATATTGCTTTAAAAAAATGAGTAACTAAAGATCTAAATTTGTTCTTATTGCTTAAAAGTATCCAATTAAAAATTTTAATCATTAAAGGAAAATTTTGATTATTTTAAACATTTCTAATATAAATCTATGTTATTTTAGCTCAAGAAAGAAATAAATTACACATGAAAATAGCCGCTTTCATTGACATTTCACATTCAGCAGGTGGTGGGCTACAACAAACTCTTGGTGTAGTCAAATTACTTAAAAAGATTACTGCAAAAAACTATACATTACAATTTGTGACTTCAAATATAAAAATTTCAGAATATTTTAATAATCGAGGAGTTGATAATTTCCTTTTTAATAAAAATAATTTTCTTACTAAATTAATGTTAAAAATTTCAAAAATTAATATTTTTAATAAAATTTTTAAAAAATATAATCCGTTTGAAACATTTTTAAAAAAAAATAAATTTGATTTAGTATTTTTTATTGATCAATCAAGTTTGGCCTTATATTGTGAAAAAACTAGCTTTATTTTTAATATTTGGCAACTAGATCATAGAAAGTTAAATTTTTTTCCTGAGTATGATTTTAGAACTTATTTTCAAACAGAAAATCTTTACAAATTTGCAGCAAATAGGTCGTTTAAAATCTTAATTGATTGTGAAAAAAGTAAAAATGAATTTGCTCATTTTTATAATTGTTCAAAAAAAAAAATTAACATCCAACCTTTATTACCTAATTTAATTTTTTCAAAAAAAGAGCTTACCCCAAAACTTAAAGATAAAAGAATTTCCAATCTTAATTTAAAAAAAACGATTTTTTATCCTGCTCAATTTTGGGCACATAAAAATCATTCATACCTATTAGATGCGATTTTACATATGAAAAATAGTGGAATGGGTAACTATTCCTTCATTTTTACTGGAAGAGATAGAGGCAACTTAAATTTTATAAGAGAAAAAATAAAAAAATTAGATATAGAAAAAAACATACATGTAATTGAATATTTAAATGATGAAGAAATTATTTATTTGTATGAAAATTGTTTATCACTAGTTTTACCCACATTTGTTGGAAGTACGAGTTTACCACTATATGAGGCGTTTTATTTTAAAAGTAATGTTATTTATAATAATGATATTTTAGATAACGAACTTAAAGATAAAGTTTTAAAACTAGACATAAAAGATCCAAAAAATTTATGTGAAATTTTAAAAAAATTTGAAGAAAATAAAGATTTTAATAAAGAAAAATTAAATTTAGCAAAGAATTATATAGATCAAATTTTAGATGAAGAAAATTTAATAAATAATTATAAAAAAATTTTTGATGAATTTTATTATTATTACTCGAGATACAATTAATTTAAATTTTTATTTCTTTCAAATTTACACATTAGTTTTATTAATTCTTTAAATGATAATGATGGCTTAAATTTAAAAATTTTAGATATTTCAGAGTTGTCAGCATAAATAGTTTTTAGATTGATATTTTTTTTATAGGGGCTTTTAATTATTTTTCTGTCATTTTGATCAATCCCATAGACCACTTTACCAATTTTTTTCCATCTAACTTTAATTCCAAAATATTTGCAAGATACTTCTACTATATCTTTAACCGAATGTAGTTTTCCTGAACCTATTAAATAATCAGCTGGTTTTTTTCTAATTGTACATTTGTGAATCAATTGCATATAATCTCTGGCATATCCCCAATCTCTTTTTGCATCCAAATTTCGAATTTGAAATTGTTTAATTTTATTCAAACGAATTTTATGTATATTTTCAACAATCATTTTTGTAACAAACTTGTTTTTTCTAAACTCAGACTCGTGATTAAAAAGTACTCCAGTAACAGCATGCGTACCAAATTTTTCTCTATAAAGTTTCATATAGAACATTGAACTTAATTTAGAAATTGCATATGAGCTTTGTGGATTATAAATAGTATTTTTTTTGATTTTTTTTTCATATGAATAATGACCATAAATTTCTGATGTAATTGGCTGAAAATACTTTATTTTTGTATTCTTAATTTCTTCAAGAATATTTATTACTACTAAATTATTTATCTTTTCAGATATTAAAAAATCTTTTTCATTAGATTTTAAATCAGATATACCTGCGAAATTATAAATTTCATGAGGCTTAAATTTCCTGATTATATTACGGAGTTTTTCAAATTTTAATATATTTAAATTTAATATTTTGAAATTTTTATTTTTAGTTTTTTTATAGTGAGTGCCCCAAATAAGATATTTTTTTTTCAAAAGTAATTCAGATAATAGCCTGCCATCTTGTCCATTTACCCCGAGTATAAGTGCTTTTTTCATTTCGATTTATCCAAACATTCTACAAAAGATTTAATTATTTTTTTTATTAATTTTTTATTAAGATCATAATAGATAGGTAAACAAATCACTTGCTTGCTTAATTTAGATGAATTTTTAAGTTTTTTAATGCCTTTAAACATTGGTAAATCTTTTGGGAAATAAAAACCATTTCTTGTTTCAATTTTTTTGTTAAACATTTTTTTCATTATATTATCTCTATAATTTTTATTATTTATTTTTAAATTGACAGCAAAAGTCCAAGGAACAAATTGAATGTCGTTTGTTATTTTTTGAAAAGATATATTCTTTCTGTTATGTGATTTAAAAAGATGTAAGTATTCTTTATATATTTCCTTTCTCCTAGATATTATGAGTTTAATTTTTGAAATTTGAGAATACCCAATAGCAGCTTGTAAATTTGTAAGTCTAAAATTATGTCCAGGCACATAATGAAAATATCTTTTTGATTTTACACCATGACTTCTAAAAAGTTTAATCTTACTACTAAAATTTTTATCTCTAGTAACTACACAACCACCCTCCCCAGTTGTTATGTTCTTTGTTGCATGAAAGCTGAATGTCCCTATGTCTCCGATTGTACCTAAATATTTGGATCCACTTTTTGAACCTAGAGCTTCTGCAGCATCTTCAATTAAGGTAATTTTTTTTTTTTTAAAAATTTTGATATTTTTTTAATATCCCCACCATTTCCATATGTGTGAATAAATATTACTGCTTTAGTCTTTTTTGAAATTGTATTTTTTAAACTATGATAGTCCATACAATATGTATTATAATCAACATCTACAAATTTAATTGATAACCCCATAAGCTTAGCAATATTAGCGGCTGCCAGATAACCAAATCCTGGTACCGCTATTTCATCACCTCTTTTTAAATCTAAAGCTAAAAAAGCCGCATGCAATGCAGACGTTCCATTATTTACGCAACTAACGTATTTAATTGATAACATTTTTGAAATTTTTTTTTCAAATTTTTCAATATATTCTCCACCAGAAATCCAAGATGAATTTATCGCTTTATTTAAATTTAACTTATCTTCCTTAAAAATTTTTGGTCTAGACCAAGGAATGATTTTTTTATAACTCACTCCATCTCCTTTTTAGATATTTGTATTGTTCGAAAATCTTTGAGAAATTTTCAAAAAGTTTTTTTCTTGAACAATTTTCTAGATAGTATTCATAAGCTGAATTAGTTTTAATATCAGTTTCTTTAGTTTCTGTAGATGAGCGATTAATTTTCTTAGACAAATCCTCGGGTTTTAAAATATCTATTTCATGGACTAGATTTCTTAAATTATCATCCAATAATCCTTCAGTAAAAAATACAGGTAATTTGAAATAAAATGCTTCATAAAGTGGGAGCGTTGAATGTCCAACAAAAGTTGGCATTACCAGACCTTTTGCATTTAAGTATAAACTTATTACTTGGTCATTAGATAAATAATCAAATATGATAAACTTATCTTGTAAATTTTTTTTATCTATTTGGTTTTTTAAATATATTAAATTTCCTTTATCATAACCGGAAAAAACTATTTTAAAATTACTATCAATTTTTTTTAAATCTTCACACGCGTCAATGAGATATCTATGATTTTTATGGGGCCAAAATTGAGCAGGGTAAAAAAGAAAACTTTTTTTATTTAAATTAAAATCCCTAAAAATTTGGTCGTAATCTGTTTCATCTTTATTTTTATTGTAGATGTCAGGCAAAAAAGGCACATATGGTTGAATTTCAATATTTTTATTTATTGCATTATAAAGATTAACAACAGTATTTTTGTCTTTTTCTGTAGCAACTAATATCTTAAATGCTCTTTTTGAAGCATGATCTATTATTAATTCTCTGAGATTAAAATCGTGAAAGCTTACATACTCCGGAAGATAATTGTCAGTTCTATGCTGAAATTCGAATAAAATAATTACAAATGGTAAATTACTAGCCATTAGAGAAATTTCAGATGGACTATTGAATAATGTCAAATCTATTTTATTTTTTAGTACAAATTTTTCAAACACATTTTCAATTTTGAGCTTTTTAAATAAATACTTAAAAAAAATAAATTTAAATAAAAATTGATGTACTCTAAACAAAATATTCTTCCTAAAAAAAATTGTTTTACAGCCATGGTTCTCCAAAATTCTTTTTATTTCAACTGATGAAACAATATAAACAAAATTATAATCTTTGTTATATTCATTAAAAATTTTCATCAAATTTATATTCTCATGGAAAGCACCACCTTCTCTTGGTGAGCTTTCAAAATATATGCCTATTTTCATAACAACATATGCCTTTAAAATTTATTTAATTTTATCTTATTAGTTATATACATACATTTATGAAAAAAAAGTTAATTAAAATTAATCCAAAATGCTTGGTTATTACTTCAATAAATAAACCTAATAAAGTAATTAAAAAATTTACAAGAATATGTGCCAGTCAAAATATAAATTTTGTATTTGTTTCAGATAAAAAAACTCCAATATTTAAATATAAAAACCTTAAGATTCTGGACTTAAAATCTCAAAGTAAACTTCCTTTTTTTTATAGCAAACATGTTCCTTTTAATTCTTACTCAAGAAAGAATATTGGTTATCTTTATTCAATGTATCATGGCGCAAATCAAATTTTTGAGACCGATGACGATAATTATCCAATGACAAATTTTTTCTCACAAGATTTAAAAAAACTTAATATTTCGTATATAAAAAACACCGGATTTATTAATATTTATAAATATTTCTTTAGAAATAACCTTATATGGCCTAGAGGACTACCTCTTTCAAAAATTATTAGTGACAATAAAATTAAATTTAAAAAAAAAAACAAAACCAATATCAATTTTCAACTTGTACAGAGACTATGTGATGGAAATCCAGACGTAGACGCAATATACAGATTAATTAACAAAAATATTAATATTAACTTTGATAAAAACCTAGGTTTTTATTGCAACAATAAATCATTTGTCCCTTTTAATAGTCAAAATACAATCTGGAATAAAAAAATATTCCCTCTTATGTATTTACCAACATATTGTACGATGAGAGCAACAGATATATGGAGAGCGTATATTACAACTCATATTATGAATAAACTTAATATGAAAATCATATTCACAAGTCCTACTGTATACCAAGATAGGAACTTTCATAATTTATATAATGATTTTAAATTAGAAATTCCGGTTTATAGAGATGTAGAAAGTTTAACTAATGAATTAAGTAAAGTGAAAATTTATAATTTAGAAAAATACATGTTAATAAATTTATTTAATTGTTATAAAAAATTAGTTAATAATAAAATCTTTGACAAAAAAGAGTTAATTCTTGTCAAATTATGGTGTAAAGATATTTCTAGATTTTTTCCTAACTTAATAAAAATTAAATGATAACTAAATTTATAAAAAGTACTATAAAATCTATTCTATTTAAAACTAATTGGAGATTGAAAAAAAAATATATCAATAGATCTTACACAAACAAAAAACCAGACTTAGACCTCATAAGGTGTATGCATGATTGCAAAGGAATTATTCATATGGGAGCACACAGAGGAACAGAAGCAGCAATTTATGATTGGTTTCATAAGCCTGTAGTTTGGTTTGAAGCTAACCCATTTGTTATTCAAGAATTAAAAGATCATGTAGAACAATACCCAAATCAAAAAGTTATTCATTCATTATTAGGGAGTACGGATGATTCTGTTGTAAATTTTAATATTTCAAATAATGATTCTGCATCGTCATCAATTTTTCAATTTGGAAAAGACTCAAAATCTAAAAATTTAAAAATGGTGCAAAGTGTTGAATTAAAATCAAAAAAATTTGACTCTTTGGTAAAAGAATATTCAATTGATATTTTAAATTTTGATTTTTGGATTCTTGACTTACAAGGCTCTGAACTCATGGCACTTAATGGAGCCCAGAATTCATTAAAGAATTGTAATTCATTATTAGTTGAAGTTAGTAAAGATGATCAATATCTTAATGCTCCTAGATGGGAAGATATAAAAAAATTTCTTAATCAATTCAATTTTTATCCGCATCAAGAGCTTGAGGATGCTCATTCAGACATATTATTTACAAAGAGAAAATAATATTGATTTAACCATGTAATATTATTATTGGTAGATAACTAATTGAACTTTTGAAAAAATGTTAAATTATTTAAGAAAAAAATTGTATGCAAAATTAACCTTAGCTAGACAAGGCTGGAAAACTAAAAATAAATATTTTAATCAATATAAATTTAAACATCTAAATTTAGAATATAGATCTTATGGTAATAAAAATCCTACTAAGTATTTTTATATTATAAAAAGATCACCTGGGGCTGGTTTTTTTTCAAACTTAAACTTTGTAATTCATCATTTATTAATTTGTGATAATTTAAAAATGATACCAGTTGTTGATATGGAGAATTTTCAAACTTTTTATAATTGTAAAAATAAAATTAGAGGAACATTTAATTCTTGGAATTACTATTTTAAACCAGTGTCAAAATATACTTTGGAAGAAGTTTATAGAAGTAAAAATGTAATTATTTGTGATAACAAAACATCGCAAAAAGGGTTTTCAAATAAAAATTTCATTTCTGAATTTAAATACTTAAATGGTTTTGAATTTTTAGATAGAAGACATAAAAAAATAGCTAAAAAATATATAAAAATTAATAAAGATATAATCACTGAAGCAGAAAATATATGCAAAGATTTTAAAAAGAAAAAAGTTCTTGGAATTTGTTTTAGAGGCTCAGATCAAAAAAAAAGTGCTTATCATCCCTATACACCAACTGAAAAACAAATGGTATATGCAACAGATTTATTAATTAAAAAATATAATTTTAATAAAATTTACTTGTGTACTGAAGATATGGATTATCTTAATTTTTATAAGAAAAATTATAATAATGTTCTATTTAATTCAAATTCAATTAGGACTACAGATAAAAAAGACTTATTTGACAGTAAAGAAAAAAATCATAGGTATAAAATTGGAAGAGGAAATCTAGTAGATATGCTAGTTTTATCTAAAACGAATTTTTTACTTTTTGCATCAAGCAATATTCCTAGCGCAGCAATTTTTTTTTCTAATCATAAAATACCTAAAGCAATAATTGATAATGGAATGAAAGGAAATATTTTTATTTCTCAATTTAGTTGGTATTTAAAAAAGTCTTTACCATCATTCTTAGGTGGCTTTAAAAATGAAATTAGTGAAACTAAGTAGATTAATATGATTTTGTAAACTTGGACGTATTTTCTCCACTCTTAATTTGTTCATCAATCCATTTATAAGTCTTTTTTAGTCCATCTCTTAAACTTATTGATGGAGCCCAGTTCAAATCATAGCTAATTTTAGTATTATCACTTGATCTACCTCTAACCCCTTTAGGTTTTTCCAAAAGATAATTTCTTTTAACTTTAAAATCTGCGATTTCTTCTATTATATCTATCATTTGATTAATTGAAACTTGTTCATCACTTCCTAAATTGTAAACATCATTTAAATTAGAATCAAATATTTTTTTGGTTCCTTCTAAACAATCATCAATAAACATAAAACTTCTTGTTTGTTCCCCGTCTC
>MDTG01261531.1_pt1 | contig 12135 bp, 10 predicted proteins | sample 811421 | NCBI WGS metagenome assembly MDTG01 (sample SAMN05326645, study PRJNA326480) | marine metagenome | isolation source: seawater | place: Pacific Ocean: South East | collected 2011
TAGGTTGGGTTAGCGTGACTACCTGTTGGAAAAGTTGAACTACCAGCTATAAATAAATTTTTTAATCCATGCACTCTTAAGTTTTTATCACAAATACTAGTGTCTGAATTATTGCCCATCGGAGTTCCTCCCATATGATGATAGCCTCCATCTATTTTTTCTGGAAGTTGAACTTTTGTATCATAAATAAATTCATTTAATCCAATTCTTCCCATATCAGAATCAATAAAATCATCTGACAGCAAATCTAATGTTTTTTTTAATGATACTTTTAAATTGTTTTGAACGGTCCAGTATAAGCTGGTTTTTGGAACACCAAATTTATCTATCTCATTTTTAGATAAAGTGACTTTGTTGTTATTATCTGGCAATTGTTCACAGAAAGCAACTATACCACCTACACAGTTTAAATCTTTCTTAAAAAAATTTTTTACAATTTTACGTGAGAAATTTGGAGCTAAACATAAAAATTCTCTCAGCATTTCTTTATGTTTATCTTTTTGTTCATGATTATTTTCAAATAAAAATAATTTTAATCTCACATTATTTATTTCATTTTCAAATAAATTTTTATTTGTCGGAATAATATTTATAAAGTTCTCTTTTTTAATTTTGTTTTCGAGTTGCTTATTAGGTATAAAATAACCGACACTTAGAATGGGGTGCTCCATCCATTTTTTTCCTATGTTAAGATTAGATAAAAACGCTGAATTACTTTTTCTTTGTGACCATAGCAAAATTCTACTATTTTCTATGCCACCACAGGCAATAATTAAATTTTTAATTTTAATTGTTCTTTTGTAATTTTTAAAATTAATATCAATACTATTCACATTATTTTTGTTTCCATTAATTTTTATTAAAGCGCAATCAAATAGTATGGATATATTTTTACTTTGTTTTAACTTATCTTCGTATTCAGAAGAAAAAACAACATTGCTTGTTGATACAAATGTTTGATCGAAGTTTTTTGAAAATTTTTGATTAGCTTGAATTTGAATATTTAAAATTGTTTGTGCTTCTTTTGAATAAAGATTTAAATCCTTTGACGATATTGGCCAACTTCTAAAATCCATATCTGAAAAATCTACACAGGCTCCTCCCCAATGATTACTTGATCCCCCAAACATTCTTAATCTTGCCTCTTTAAGATCAAAATATTTATTACCTATTACCTTTCCATCATACATTTTTTGACTTTCATCATTATAGAATTCTCCACCAGCCTCTAAAACTAGAACATTTTTCCCATATTCAGACAATTTCATTGCAAGAGTTAATCCCGCAGGGCCGCTTCCAATTATTGTGAAGTCGTGAATATCCTCTGGTAAATTCTCAATTATCAAATTAGTCCCCTTGTTTTAGTCGCCACAATATTTTGTTTTTATTATCTAATTTTTTTATGACAAATTTAAACTTTAAAATATGAGATAAAAAATTTAATGAAATAATTGGCAGCACAATAACAGTTTTTAAGAAATTTCTTTTTTGATTGATCACTACTAATAACTTTAAATTTACACTTTTATATTAATTCAAAAAAAATAATTTTTAAACTTCTAACTTATTTCTAGTAATTGCAAAACCTGCTATCAACCAGGGTAATGAGCCATACCATGTGCTAAAAATAGAACCCGATGGTTTGATAGGTAAAATAAATGCCAAAAGTAATAAAAATATCATTTTATTAGATGTTCCAAATAATTTGTTTTTATCTTTTGTATAAACAATTTGAAAATATTTAAAAACCAGAAATAACAAAATAAAAAGTCCTACTACTCCTGTGTCTACTAATATTTCCAAAAGAATATTATGTGGGTGGGTAGAGCAAGCTCTAAGACGATATTTTTCGTCCAAATACTTAATAAAGTTTTTACATTTACTTCTGGAAGATTTTATTCCATGTCCAAATAAAGGTTTATCTTTAATCATTTGCAATGAAACCAGATAATGTTTACCCCAGTCCGTAGTTAAAATATTCTTTAATTTATTTTTTGAAAATAATTTTTCCTTATTATTGGTTAATTCAATTGGGTTATCAATATACCTATATTTAGTTACTGGGGAAAAACTAAAAATTAAATAAATTAAAATTCCTAAAATTATTATAAAATGAAAAAAATATTTTCTAATTTGATGAATAAAAAAATTTAAAAAAATTATAAAACAAATAAATATTATAACTGGCGATCTATCACCAGTAATGAAAATAAAAAATAATATAATTAGAAAAGAGCAAATGGTAAATATTATTTCCTTTTTAGATTGTAGATTATTTAAAAATAAAATAGATATTAATCCGAAAACTAACAATACGGCACCCGCACCTAGCTCATCTCCCATTAATCCAGATACTCTTGAGCTTACTCTAAAATTTTTAAGTTCATCAGAAGATATTTCATGATTTGGGTAACCATTAATAGTTTTTAAATCAAATCCAAGTATGTTCTGACCTGTTTTAAATTGTAAAAAAAGATCGATTGAAAATAAAAGAATAAAAATGATATAAAAATGTTTTAGTAAGTTTAATTTAAGGTAATTTTTTTCGATAACATAACTTAAAGCAAATGGAAAAACTAAAAATCTCAAATAAAAAATAGCCTTATGAGTATATTCAATATTTAGAATTAAACTATGAGCTATTAATAGTGCACCAATTATTAAACTTAATTTTAATATTTTTGATCTGAAATCATATTTTTTTATAATTGCTAAATTTACTAAAAAATAAATATCAATTAAAAAGATTGTAATATTTATTGCTAAGTTACCAAGAACATAAGCAATGGGTAAAAATAAAATTAAATATAAAAAGGACCCATGTATTATATTAGAATTTAATTTAGTCATGTTTTGATAAATTATTGATTATATAAATTTATTATAGAAAAATATCAAAATACTATTAAAAATCAAAATATTTTGTAGTTATTTTTCTGATTAAAGAAATATTTAAAATTAAACTAATTTAGAATAACAATTATTTAAATGTTAAATGAAAAAAAATTTTTTAAAGTTGTTATTGCTGTTTTATCTTTAACATTTATTTTTTTAAAAATTTATTTAATTTTAATTAATAAAGTTAATTTTGGTTCTTTTGCATACTCAGCTAATACTTTTATTTACTACAATACAAGAGCATTTTCTGAAATACCTCAATCATTTCATGATTGGAATCATCCAGGAACACCAATTTATTATTTAACTTTTTTATTAGGCTCAATATTTTTGAAAAATTTGAATGTTGAAAATTTTCAGAATTTCATAAATTTACACCATATTTTTATTACTATTTTTACGGTATTGGTTTTAAATTATTCGGCAATTAAATTGAGAAAATATTTAAGCCAAATTGAAATATTTTTTTCTTTTTTATTTATTTTTTCATTCTATAGCTTTGTTCATACTCTAGAAGTTGTAGATCCTACTAATTATTTGTTTCCATTTAGTATTTTAATTGTAATTCAAACTATTGAGTTGATGAATAATCCTATGAAGTTGAAAAAGAGATTAATTTATTTTTCTTTAATCTCTACTTTGGCAATATCCATTAAGATGTCATTATTGCCCTTAGTATTGATGAGTTCGCTTGTTGTAATTATTGAGCTTAGAAAAAAAATAAAAGAAAGTTTACTATTTATTTGCTTACTTTTTTTCTCATTTGTAATGTTTAACTTACCAATACTTGGCAGGATGCCAAGGGTCATTTACACAATTTTATTTGTAAGGTCTGATACAAGATTTTCCTTTGATGAGATCTTTTTATATAAAATCACTAAACTATTTCAACTAATTGCTTTCCAAAATATTTTTTTATTAATTATGATTTTTATTTTTACGGTAATCATAATAATAAACTCCAAAAAAGTATTCCGATATTATGAAAATAAATATTTTGTATATTCTCTTTTAATTTTTTTATGTTTTTTATATACTTTATTTAGTGCAAATGATGAGATAAATATTTTTGATAAATATGACCGAACAGGTTTTTTTCTTAGAAACTGTTACTTTAATAGTGTTTTTATAATCCCTTTATTAATCGGATTTTTTGAATTTAGAAAAAGCTTTTTCTGGGTTAATTTTAAATTAATTTTTTTCTTGTTCATTTTTTTATCTTTTGTTTCAAACCTTGTTTTTTACTTTGACTATAGAAATCAAAAAAATGTTAGTATAATTCAGAAAAAAGAAAAATTTAATTTAGAAATTGATAAATTAATTCCAGAGAACTCTTTAATTGCAATTTATGGAGATGGTGGTTACAGCTTTGAAAATGAAATGTTTCATTATATTGGAAATAGTCTCTTTGCTGGAGAAAAATTCAATCATGATCTCATTAATAGTTTTGAAAATCTAAGATTTTTTAGATTACATGATTTTATTGTTAACAATTTTGCTGATAGCAAATTAAAACCCCAGAGCAATTTGATGAAAAATAAAAACCTTGCTAAAGAAAGAAATTTAGACTCGATAAAAGAAGTGATTTATGGTTATGATAATTATCTCAAGGAAAATTTACCATATTATCTATACTTAATTTTATCACATAACAGTCATAAATTAACCTCTTCATTTCCGGGTCAAAAAAAAAGATCTAGGGATCTATTTTTAAAAAATCAAAATGAAAATATCAATTATGTTATATTCAACGAAAATAATATGATACTAAAAGAATTTAATATTTCTGGTTTAAGACTTATTAACAAATTAAACCAATATTTAAATATTATTAGTATTAATGAATTTCAAATTTATGAAGATAAATGGTTTATACTGAGATTAAATTAGTAATAAATAATTTAAAAATAAACAATTTTTATCTAGGCATTATTTTACTTTTTTCGCCTTTAAAAAAATTGAAGAGTTACTTTTTGAGATAATACCGTAAAAAAAGAAAGGTATATAAACAATGCCAATAGCAGTAGTAAATACAATTGAAAATATCATATCAAATAAGCCTTTTGAATTAATAACAGTAACCGGCATTTTAAGTCCTTTTGTATTTAGATAACAAGTAATACTTCCTACAAATCCCATAAAATCCAGAGCTGGAAAAAAATTTTGGTTCTTAATCACCTTAAAAGATTTTTTTTCAAGAAAAATTTTTAAAGTCTTAATATTAAAATGATTAATGTGCCTAGGTGGATCTAGATGGATCCAATATTTTCCAAAAAGTTTAAGTTGATATGAATTAATATTTGGAACTGCAAACATTAATTCTGTATTAATTTTTGAAATTTTTGATAAGTAATTCAAAAATTTATGTGGTTTTTCAATATGCTCAAGAGAGTGCCACATCAAGATCTTTCCCTCTATTTTTTTTTTTGTCTTCATAAATTTATCAATAGTTATAAAGTTTATCTTTTTGTTATACTTACTTAATTTTTTAATGTATTGCTTATTTCTTTCTACTCCTGTGCATTTCCAACCTTTTTGGTTAAATTGATCTAAAAAAAAACAAGGTCCGCATCCTATTTCATAAATTTTTTTAACATCTCCTTTGTTAAAATTTAATCTAACAAAATTTAATAAATATAAAAATTTTAAAACTAATTCTTTTAAACCTTTAAAATTTCTATATGTATTTGGATAAAATAAATCTAATTTTTTCGGTACTTTGTGTGTTTTGTAAAACTTGCAGAAACTACAATAATAAATATTAAATTTTTTTTTTGTATTCAGTTCAGTAATAGGACCATAAAGTTTTTTTTTGAAAATTTTTTTACATTCATTGCATCTAATTTTTTTTTCATTTTTCATAAACTGAATTTAATAACAAATTAAAATTTAAAGAATACTCTTTTCAATATTTATCACATAAGGTGGTCTGTTTAAAAGTATTTGGTAAATCCTTGCAATATATAAAATGGATATAGAAAAAAAAATTAAAATAAATAATACATTTATATGCATAACTACATTTATAATTTCAGAATAAAACATGCTAATCAGATTTAAAGGGATTAACGCAGATAAGAAGTAAATAGGGAATCTTAGTATTACAGTAGAGGTTGTTAATAATCCCATTATCGCAAATCTAAATGCTCCAAAAAAATTATAATTGGATTTACCAAACATTCGTAAATTTCTTTTATAATCTATGGATTTTGAAGAATATCCACTGTAACCTATCTCTGCCCTAAAAAAGTTGTAAGATTTATTTTTTTTTAAAATTTGGTCTTTAACTTCTTTTGAAATTAGGGCAAATTCAGCCATTTTATCATAAATTTTAAAATCAGAAGTTTTTCTCAAAATAAAATAAAACATATTTATTAATTTTTTAAAAATAAAATTATATAGAAAGTTGTGGTTTATATCTCTATCAATTCTTTTTCCGTAAACTATCTTATATCCTTCTTTCCAATATTTTATAAAATCGTTAATTAATTCAGGTGGATCTTCTAAATCAGTATCTAACACTACTATTGCATCACCAGTGCTATGCTCATATCCAGCTAAAAGCGAAGATTGATATCCAAAGTTTCTTGTAAAAGAAATTAATTTGATCATTATATTACTCTTTTCTTTCGTAAATTCTAAAATTTTATTTACTTCGGACGAAGATTGGTCCTCACTAGCATTATCTACAAAAACTAACTCAAAATTATAATTAGAATTTTTTTCAAATATTGATTTTAATTTTTCAAAAATCACTGGAATGGATTTCTCCTCATTAAAGAAAGGTAAAATTATAGAGACAGTATTCATAGTGCTTAAATTTTATGTTGTTTTAAATTAATAATACAATTTTATTTATTTTATGAAAGAATCAATATCTATTTAATCCCCAAAAAATTTTGGGTTCATATTTTAAATAAGGGACTTTTCCAAATTTTAGTTTAATTTTAAGTTTATTTTTTTTTGTAATTCTTAAAATATGGTTTTTTAGAGTTACTGGCTTTCCTGAGCTTATATTAAAGACGCCATTTTCAAATTTTTTGCTATAATCATAAATTTGTTTAACAGCACTTTTTACATTTATAAAATCTCTAATCTGATCTCCCTTACTTAAATGAAAATATTTTTTTCCTTTTCTCTCACATTCAATTATTTTTTGTAATAACGATTTCTTTGATTGACCATTTCCATAAACAAAAAAAAGACGAAGCCAAATTAAATTATAAAATTTTTTCTTTTGGTAATTTTTTAACCATCTATGTAACTTTACCTTTGCTTTGGCGTATTCGACAACTGGATTAGTTTTATACGTATTATAAATCACTCCTTCTTTTAATCCATACTCATAGCAAGTGCCAGTTACGACAATTTTTTTTACACCAAAATCAATCATATTTTTTAAAAAAAATTTTTGTTTTTTTAACTCTTCTGTTATGTGTATTTTAGATTGATAATTTGGCAAGTTTCCCCATGCAAAATGGTACAATGTGTCTATCTCTGTTATTTTTTTTTTAATTTTTTTTAAATTTCTACTATCTTCAATAGCAGTTTCATACCATGTAATTTTTTTTTTAGATTTTATTTTTTTTCTTACTAAGCAGTGAAGTTTGTTTTTTTGAAGATTTTTTAATTTTAAGAAATTTTTTCCTATAAATCCGGTTGCGCCAGTTATTAATATTTTCCTCATAGAGACCTAATTTTTGGGACTGCTATAAATATTTTAATTTTTTTTTTTAATTTTTTTTTTAAATATAAAAAGATTTCTTTTTCAAGATTCCAAACAAAAATTATGAGTGTATCAATCTTATAATTATTTATTTTTCTCGCATTTAATATTTTAATGTGGCTACCAGGCATTAATTTTCCGATTTTTTCATTATTTAAATCAAAAATTCCTTTTATATGTTTTTTGTTTAATTTAAGATAATTAAGAAACGTATTAGTTTTTGCTGCAGCGCCATAACCATAAATATTTTTATTTTGTTTTATGTTCTTTTGAACAAAATTTGTAAAATTTTTTGATATACTTTCCACCTTAGACTTAAATTTATAAAAAGTTTCTATATTGTTTAGTCCAAATTTTTTTTCTTCACTTATTATTTTTTTTACTGAATTATCAACCGCAAATTTTTTATTATTATTTTTAGTTACATAAACTCTTAATGATCCACCATGAATTTTCGGTAATTTTTCAACTTTAAAAATTTTTAATTTTTTTCTTTTCATAAGTTTGTCTAAAGAAATTATGGACAAATATGAGTAATGTTCATGATATATAGTATCGAATTGTTTGAATTTTATAAGGTTAAGTAAATGTGGAAATTCAAAAGTAATTAAACCCTCATCATCAAGTAAGTTATAATAGCCATTTAAAAAATCGTTTAGATCAGGAACATGCGCTAGTACATTGTTTGAAATTATTAGCTTTGCTTTTTTATATTTTCTTTGAAGTTTTTTTGATAATTTATAACCAAAAAAATCTACGATTGTATTAATACCTATTTTCTTTGAATTTTCAGCTGTGCTTTTAGTTGGTTCTATTCCAATACATTTATATCCAGAATAAAAAAAATTTTTCAACATAGTTCCATCATTTGATGCAATTTCATATATTGTATGGAATTCTTTATTTAATTTGAAAGTCTTAATTATTTTTTTTTTGTACTCACTGCAATGATCTTTATATGTTTTTGAGTATCCACTAAAATAAGCATAGTTTTTATCAAAAAAATCTTTTGATTTTAAAAAGTCTTTTGTTTGAACGAAAAAGCAGGTTTTACAAATAAAAACTTGTAAAGGATAATACTTTTCAAATTTTAAATTCTGTTTGCTGATATATGAATTTGATGGTGGAGCTTGGCCTAAATCAAGAAATTTACTAAGTTTATTAGAACTGCAACTTCTACATTTCATTAAATTTTAAATCCTCTGGCAACATCTTTTTTGCTTAAATATTTGCTTTTTTTATCTTTGCTTGAAATAATTTTATTTATTTTTTGTTTCCATTTAATTCCAATTAAGGGATCAAGCGGATTAATTGATTTTTCAGAACTTTTTTTGAAAATCTCAGAGTGAAAATAAATAAGATAAGTGTTATCCTCTAAAACCTGAAAGCCATGAGCATATCCCTTTGGAACTATTAGACTTTTTCTATTTCTCTCACTTAATATAAGGCCATAATACTTAAGATAATTTTTTGAATTTTTTCTTAGATCAATTACAACGTCATAAATTTTACCTTTAAGACAAGAAATTATTTTAGTTTCGTTATACATTCCTTTTTGGTAATGCATGCCTCTAATTACTCCAGCTTTTTTATTATAGGATATATTTACTTGTTTTATTCTATTTAATTTTTTTTTAAGATGTTTTGAACTGTAAAATTTTGAAAAATAGCCCCTCTTATCAAGAACAATTTTTTTGGTAAAATATTCAACATTTATTTTTTTTAATTTTAAAAAATTAAAGTTTTTCATTTAAATAAAAATTAATATCATTTTGACAAATAATTTCTGCTTTATCTCCGCTGTAAAAGTGTTTATACCATTTTGCAGTCATATCTAAACTTTTTTTAATTGGAAGTTTATTTCTAAATCCTAAAAAATTTTTGGCTTTGTATGAATTGAGATTTAAATAGTTATCTTCTTTAAGTTGATTAGTTTTATTAATTTTGTAATCAAAATTTTTGAAATTTTTTTTTAAATTACGAATAATGCTAATCACTTTAGTATTGTTACTGGTATTTGGTCCAAAATTGTAATTTCCTGAATATTTTTTGTTTAAATTCATTTTATATACTAAATACATATATCCAAATGTTGGGTCTAATACATGTTGCCATGGTCTAGTGGAATTTGGATTTCTTAAATTTAATATTTTTTTATTTTTCCAAGATCTAACTGCGTCAGGTATTAGTCTGTGATCTGACCAATCTCCACCACCAATAACATTTCCAGCCCTAGCTGTGGAAATTAGATTACCTCTATTTTTAAAAAATGAATCTTTATAACAATTTGAAATAATTTCTGAACACACCTTGCTAGCACTGTAAGGATCAACACCGCCGAGCTCATCTTCCTCTTTATATGCAAAATATTGTTTTTTATTGAGGTAAACTTTATCAGTAGTAACGTTTAATATAATTTTATTTTTAAATTTTAAATTAATTAAATGAAGCAAATTTAGTGTGCCTAGCACGTTGGTTTCAAATGTTTTTACAGGGCTTTTATAACCTTCTATTACCAAAGGCTGAGCGGCTAAATGGAAAACAATATCAAAATTTATTTTATTTAAGTATCTTGCTAAATTTTTTTTATTTCGAATATCTAAATATTTAAAATTAATTTTTTTTTTTAATCCAAGCTCTTTAAAAAGATTTGTTTTTTTTTGGTCATTTAGACCGAAACCATAAACCTTTGCACCCATTTTTACTAAAACAAATGATAGCCAAGATCCTTTGAACCCGTTACAACCAGTTATTAGTACTTTTTTATTTTTCCAGAATTTTATAAATTTTTTTTTTTTTTTCACTTCCATTTTTTCCATGGAGCTTTATTTTTTTCCCAAAGGCTGGTTAACAAATTTTTTTCTCTCAGCGTGTCCATTGGTTGCCAAAAACCTTTATGTTTAAAAATCATTAATTGTCTTTTCTTCACTATTTTTTTTAACGGCTCTTGCTCCCAAATGTCTTGATCATTTTTTAAAAAACTAAAAATTCCACTATTTAAAACAAAATAACCACCGTTTATAAAATTTGACTCTGTAGGTTTCTCTTTGAAATTTAGAACAATGGAATTTTTTTCTTCCACAGCTCCAAATCTTCCTTGAGGTAAAACACCTGTCATTGTTACTAATTTTTTGTTTTTTAAGTGAAATTTAATTAAATCGTGCAAATTTATATTTGAAAGACCATCCCCATATGTCATGCAAAAATTTTCGTTATTTTTTATGTATCTTGAAATTTTTTTCAATCTTCCGCCTGTCATTGTATCAATTCCAGTATCAATCAATTTTATATTCCATTTTTCTGATTTATTGTTGATGATTTTTAATGAATTTTTTTTTTTATAATCTAGCTCTATATCAGAGGAGTACAGAAAATAATTATAAAAAAAATCTTTAATAATTTCACCTTTATACCCACAACAAATAATGAAATCATTTATCCCATAAAATGAATAGTATTTCATTATATGCCAAATTATTGGCTTAGAACCAACATTTACCATTGGTTTTGGTTTAACAATTGTCTCCTCAGATAATCTGGACCCTAAACCTCCAGCTAAAATAACAAGTTTCATAAAAAATATTTTTTTAAAAATTTATATAAATATCAAAGTTACATTGATTAATATTCTATCATAAATTGAGGTGATGATACACACTACTTTTTGCGAAGTCTTATAAAACTTTTTAAAAACTTATTTAAAATTTTGTGATTTTTTTTTGAGGAAAAGTTTTGTTTATGATGAATGCCTTGTGAAATTTTGTATGTTTCGATAACAAATTTGTAAATATCCTTTTTTTTAAATTTGTTTTTTTCGTTAATTATTTTTTTTATAAGATTTATATTATCTAAAATGTACTTTTCTTTATAATTTATACTAAAAATCTGATCGACATGCTTAATTCTAAAATTAGAGGTTAAATTGCTTGAGTTTCGACAATTTTGAAAACCAAGAGAAATTCCTTGGGTACTTCTATTAGAGTTGTGATCATAACATTTATATTTTGAATTAAAAATTAGTTTGAAACCATTTCTTTCAAAGTTTTTTATGAGATTATTTATGGGAAATAAATACAAATTGGGTACGAAAATATCATCGATTAGATCTGATATAATATCATCAGGTTCTGACCTACTTTCATTTTTTTCAACAAAGTTATAAAAATCGTCTAAATCATTAATTATTTTTCTTAAAAAATCTACAATGAAAAAGCTAAACGATCCTGAACGATAAATTCTAATAAATATTTTTCCATCTTTATTTACATTATTTATTATATTTTTAAGGAAATATTTGTAATTTTTTATATGATGAAGAACTCCATAAAGATAGATTAGGTCAAATTTAGATTTTAATTTGTCTTTATTAAAATTTTTAAGTTCAGATTTAAAATTTTTTAACTTAAGTGAATTTATATTATTAACTGGTATTGGGTTTAAATCATAATGAAAATTTTTTTTAAATTTTAAAAGGTAAAAAATATAACCTTGGATGCCTGTTCCAACATCCA
>MDTG01021551.1_pt1 | contig 12133 bp, 11 predicted proteins | sample 811421 | NCBI WGS metagenome assembly MDTG01 (sample SAMN05326645, study PRJNA326480) | marine metagenome | isolation source: seawater | place: Pacific Ocean: South East | collected 2011
AAATGTCCCATCGCATCGAGAATTTCCTTGACAGTAAAATCCCGTCCACCAATTTCTTCCTCTTCTTCCACGCCGACTAACATCTCTAGATGCACGTCTTGTGTGGCCTCCATTCGTTCCGCTTTGTGCTTCCGAATGCTATCGATAGCCGTATTGACCATAATCCTTCTCATCCAGCCTTCAAAAGAACCTTTCGAAGTGTACCCTTCGATGTTAGTGAACACCTTGAGGAACCCTTCCTGCACCATGTCTTGAACTCGGTCCTTATCACTAGTATATCTTAAGCACAAGCCAAACATCAGCCGGTAATACCTTTCGAAGACCCACTGCTGCGATAGCCGGTTTCTATTTTTACACCCTTCGATGTGTCGACGTATTTCGTTTTCAGACATGGCTTGCGCCGCTGATAAGACGGAATCTTAATTGCAAGGTTGCCTTGTGCGTGACCTGTAGATTTACAAGGTACGTTAAAATCCAAGAGACGTATTCACACAGGTATTCGGCTTTGGCAGGAAGAATTACCTTTGACAAATGCGTATTGTGGTAGGCCTTTCCGGTGGTGTTGATTCAAGCGTAGCTGCATGGCTATTGCAGCAAGAAGGACATGAGGTTATAGGTATTTTCATGCGCAATTGGCACGATGAATCGGTGGTGATTGACAACGCTTGCCCCTGGATTGACGATGCGAATGATGCCATGCTCGTGGCATCGCACCTCGGCATCCCTTTTCAAGTACTGGATTTATCCGCTCAGTACAAAGAGCGTATCGTGGACTACATGTTTGATGAATACGCCGCAGGCCGGACGCCGAATCCTGACGTGCTTTGTAATCGCGAAGTCAAGTTTGATTTGTTCCTAAATTCTGCTTTGGAACTTGGTGCCGATGGTATCGCTACCGGCCATTATTGCCAAAAAGACACGTCAGTGATTAATGGAAAAACGATTCATCGTTTGTTGGCGGGCGTGGATATAAACAAGGACCAGAGCTATTTTCTGTGTCAATTGACGCAATCGCAACTCGCCAAAGCGCATTTTCCCGTTGGTGAATTGACAAAGCCCGAAGTGAGGAGATTGGCCGAAAAAATTGGCCTTCCGACGGCCCAAAAGAAGGATAGCCAAGGGCTTTGCTTCATCGGAAAGGTGCGATTGCCGGAATTCCTTCAGCAGCAGTTGGATGCGAAAGCTGGGGAGATCATTGAAATCGACGCCGCACATGCGCGGAAGGCCATTGCCCGGGAAACAGACCCGTCCATTCCCACCCATTGGAACCGAGATGATGGCGTATGCATTGGCGAACATAGTGGAGCTCATTTTTTCACTGTTGGCCAACGTAGGGGAATCCAAGTAGGTGGAAAATCTGAGCCACTATTTGTTCTCGAAAAAGACGTTAATCGTAACCTACTCTTCGTGGGACAGGGCGTTAACCACCCAGGCCTACTCCGGCGCGCTCTTCGCATTAATTCAGATGAAGCGCATTGGATACGTCAAGACCAAGAACTGACTGTTGGAGAAAGTACGGATACGTTCCAGGTACGCATTAGGTACCGCCAGCCCTTGCAGAAGGCCAAAGTATCAAGATATAGTGAACATTACGAAATCACTTTCGCTCAACCGCAATCTGGTGTGGCAGCTGGTCAATTTGCCGCATGGTACAGGGGTGAGGAATGCTTGGGCTCTGGCGTAATCGCATCTTAATGATTCATTACTTCCGGGTAACCTTTTGACATTATCTCGTCTTTTAGTAAAATACTCAGCACAAGGGCTACTAATCAGGCATTCAGTTCTCCGAACTTTGTATCAAAACACCACTAGCTTAGACCGATGATAATGATCAAATAGTGCCTGCCCAGCGCGCTAAAAATGTCGGGATGTCCGTATCACCTTCTTGTGATTTTAGTCGAACAAGGCAGAATTTTTTGCAGTCTGGGGACAAAAAATACGGTTGCTCAATCGCCAAATTCACTTGGGTTCCAAAAGCTTTATTCGGATCAATTGATGTTGTCCGATACCTGGTAATTATGACGTTTTGTGTCGTTACGTGTGGTCATTTCAGCTAAGAATCCGGCCAAAAAAAACTGGAGACCGAAAACCATGCCCGTCAACGAGACATAAAAAGCCGATATCTCAGTAATATTTTTAGAGGGATTGCCTTCCAAAATTGAAATCAACTTCCCCACCGCAATCCATGAAAATCCGGAGAAACTCGATAAAAACATCAACACCCCAAGTAAGCCAAAGAAATGCATTGGTTTACGGGAAAACCGCGACATGAACCCAATCGTCATAAGATCTAAAAAACCATTGATGAAGCGTTCGATGCCAAACTTTGACGAGCCGTACTTACGAGCTTGATGCTGAACCACTTGTTCGCCGATACGATCGAAACCCGCAGCCTTCGCTAGAATGGGAATATAGCGGTGCATCTCACCTTGAACTTCAATGGCTTTGACCACTTCGAATCGGTAGGCCTTGAGCCCACAGTTAAAATCATGCAATTCGATGCCACTAACCCATCGGGTTACTGCGTTATATAGACGAGTTGGAATGGTTTTACTCAGTGGATCGTGGCGTTTTTTCTTCCAGCCGCTCACCAAATCAAATCCGTCCTCGATAATCTTTCGCTCGAGCTCTGGTATTTCTTCTGGAGAATCCTGCAAGTCAGCATCCATGGTGATGACCACCTTTCCTTTTGCCGCTCTAAAACCCAATTGCAGCCCAGCACTCTTGCCGTAATTCCGGGCCAAGCGAATCCCGACAACGCGAGAGGTATCATCCGACGCCAATTGCTTGATAATGTCCCATGAAGCGTCACGGCTTCCATCGTCCACAAAAATAACCTCGAAAGAACGATCACCTAACACGCGGTCTATCCAAGCCTTTAACTCAGGAAGGCTTTCCTCCTCGTTGAATAGCGGTATAACAATGGAAAGGTCTTTCATTGAGAAATAAATCTTGAATCTTACTTACGTGAACAAATGGTTTTCAGTTTCAAAATTCCGTCAAATCCTTGCGCTTCATAATTGCCCCTACGATTAATGAAATAACAGCCCAGAACAAAAGTCCTAAAGACCAACTTAACGCCTGACCTGCGGGGCGCATCGCCCACTCGGCATCCGCGAGCATGGCTTCTACTTGTTCTTTAGATAATACGCTAAAAATTCCGGAAGATTCTAGCTCTTCCATTGTATAAGCCATCATTTTGGAACTCAAGTCCGGGTCAATCACAGAACCAAGAATCAAATCCATGAATAATCCGAGTAAAGTAGCTACAGCCGCTGCAGAAAGCGACGTCAAAAAGGCATGACCAAATGGAAATGAATTGGGGTGTGCTTTACGTTCCATTGCACACGCAAGGACCATACCTGCGATGACAAGCACCAATTGGCCAAAACTGACCCAACCGCTCGTCATGGCTTCAATGCCAAGCAAGTAAGCTACTAACTTCAGCACTACGACAATAACACCAGCGGCTGCACCTTGTTGAATCGATTGCATTGGAATTTTCATGGATGCAAGGTAGTACAACGGTAAAATTCATGGTACCTTTACACGGGGCAAGTCTCTTACGACCAGCTCCCGTTAACTCCCCCAGGGCCGGAAGGCAGCAAGGGTAGGCGGTTGTAGCGGTGCGATAGGAATAGCTTGCCCTTTTTCTTTCACCTGATTTTTACCACATCTGTGCAGTGAACGATTCCAACATCCACCCTGTAAAGAAAGTCCTGATCGCGAATCGCGGAGAAATTGCCTTACGCATCATGCGAACTGCGAAAGAAATGGGTATAGCTACTGTAGCCGTGTATTCAGACGCTGACCGCAACGCGACCTTCGCACGTTACGCCGATGAGGCCATACACATTGGACCGGCGCCGTCCTCAGAGAGTTATCTCTTAGGGCCAACGATAATCGAAGCCGCGCAACGTACAGGTGCAGATGCCATCCATCCAGGATACGGGTTTCTATCAGAGAACGCAAGTTTTGCCGCTGCCACTGAAAAAGCTGGCATCCGTTTCATTGGACCTAGTCCTCATGCCATTGAAACCATGGGGTCCAAGTTGGCTGCGAAAGAAACTGTTAAGCCCTTTGATGTTCCACTCGTTCCGGGAACAGACCATCCAGTCCATACGCCGGATGAAGCTCGTAAAGTAGCTAGTCAAATCGGTTACCCCTTGCTCATTAAAGCCAGCGCTGGTGGTGGTGGAAAAGGCATGCGAATCGTTCATCAAGACAGTGAACTCGAAACCAATTTCGACCGGGCAGTATCGGAAGCCTTGAATGCATTCGGCGATGGAGCAGTCTTCATCGAACGTTTCGTCAATTCACCCCGCCACATCGAAATCCAAGTTCTCGCAGATATGCATGGCAATGTAGTGCACATGTTCGAGCGTGAATGCAGCATCCAGCGACGTCACCAAAAAGTAGTCGAAGAGGCACCTTCTGCTGTCCTGACACCTGAGCTTCGTGAAGCTATGGGCAAAAGCGCAATTGAAGTTGCCAAAAGCTGCGAATACGTGGGCGCTGGAACCGTGGAGTTTTTACTCGACGACCAGATGCGCTACTATTTTTTGGAAATGAACACGCGTCTCCAAGTGGAACATCCAGTAACAGAGTGCATCACCAATGTGGACTTGGTTCGGGAACAAATCAGAATTGCCGAAGGGCGTCCGCTTTCGTTCACCCAATCCGATCTGAGCATTCAAGGCCACGCCATTGAACTTCGAGTCTATGCCGAAAATGCCCATGCAGGTTTCCTCCCGGACACCGGTACTTTGCGTCGCTATGCCCCGCCAAACGGACCGGGTGTGCGAGTGGACGACGGTGTAGAGGAAGGCCAAGAAATTCCCATCCATTACGATCCGATGCTGTCGAAACTTATTGTTCATGCGCCCAACCGCGCGGCTGCTATCGAAAGATGTATCCGTGCCATAGACGAATATGAGATTGCTGGAGTGCACACGACTCTCGATTTTGGACGTTTTGCCATCAATCATGAAGCCTTCCGATCCGGACAATTCAACACACATTTCGTTGATGATCACTTTACACCCAATTGCTTAGGGCGCAGCAGTGAACTGTCCGATGAAGAAATTGCACGTTTGGTAACCGGCCTGCTGACCCGGTCCAAAGCAGGTAACAAAGCACTAACTGATGCACCTCGCAAAACCATTTCATTATGGCGACAGCACAGAAAGGCTTAGTCGAACCAGAGTGCATTTAATTTCGCTAATCCAACTGATGCAGGGCAAGTCCAAGCCTTAGCATTGGGTACGTTCAGCACATCGGCTGCCGGATCAATTACATGAATTGAAGAGCCAGGAGTGGCCTCAAAGGCAAGTTGAGCTGCCGGATATACTTGAAGAGATGTGCCGATGACCAACACAACATCTGCCTGTTTCATTAATGGAACCGCTTTTGCCATCATGGGAACCGATTCACCGAACCAGACAATATGAGGACGCATTGGATAGCCATCGGGACAGCGTTCTGATGTTGTCATCTTCCAATGGTCTAAACAGTACACCTTGTTTTCAGGTCCGCAACTTCTCGCCTTCGATAATTCGCCATGCAAATGCAAAATGGATTTGGAACCGGCCCGCTCGTGAAGATCGTCCACATTCTGAGTGATGATTTGCACGTGCATGCGGTCCTGCCATGCCGCCAATTGATGATGGCCCGCATTGGGATCGGCATTCCAAACCGCCTTTCGTCGTTCATTGTAAAAGCGCATCACAAGCTCAGGATTACGATTCCACGCGTCAGTCGTCGCAACGTCCTCCACCCGGTGGCCTTCCCATAAACCACCCGCTCCGCGGAAGGTTGAAATTCCGCTTTCTGCGCTCATACCTGCGCCGGTCAGAACCACCAAATGTTCGGGTACGTCCACCTCGGCAAAATACACAATTGACCTTACGTATTTGAGCTATCTTTAACTCTCATGAGTAAACGCCACTTCATTATTTACGATTTGGAAGCTACCTGCTGGAGGAGCCGGGCGCCCAAGCGGGTTGAAGTGATTGAAATCGGTGCAGTGAAGGTCAACGAGTTACTGGAAATCGTTGATGAGTTTTGTGTTTTTGTTAAACCCACCTTGCATCCGCAGATTTCGAAATTCTGCACGCAGCTCACGAGCATCACCCAATCCGATGTCGATTGCGCACCATTTTTTGATGAGGCCATCGAAGCTTTTGAAGACTGGATTGACCCAAAAGTGAGCCGAGCTGTACTCATGAGCTGGGGAGAATTTGACAAACGTCAACTACTGACAGACGCTAATTTGCACGAGATTGAGCTGCCATGGCTGAGGTACCATGCTTGCTTGCAGCACCATTACAGCAAGTGGAAAGGCAGCAAAAACCAAATTGGACTCAAATCCGCGATGGAGCTTGAAGGCCTTTCCTACGCAGGAACACAACACCGAGCAATTGAAGACGCTCGCAATATGGCCCAACTTTTTAGAGTCATCGCCGAGCCGATGGACCTGGTTAACCCCAAATGAGTTCGACGATGAATACTTTTTCACACATCAGCTTCCTCCTCAAGCACGCGATCAAAGTGGAACTTCGAAATCGGCACGGAATTGCAGGGCTCATAGTATTTGCAATTGCGGCGGTCTACACTTGTTACCAGGCAACTGGCACCCGAGCCCTGCAAGAAAGCTGGAATGCCTTGGCATGGGTAGTATTGCTTTTTGCCGGTTTCAATGCAGTGTCCAAACCTTGGGCAGACGATGACAGTGCAGTGAGAACATTCTTGGTTCATACAGTCAAGCCTCAGCATTGGTTGATTGCGCGAAATTTATATTACATAGTGCTCTTAGGTAGTGTAAGCACTGTCACATTTGCCGCATTTCTGCTGTTTTTAGGTGCCGATCACTTCACGGAATGGACTGTGCTGCAGTATTATGCAGGTGTAATTTTCACCAGCACAGCTATGGCTTCACTGCTTGCAACGGTCCAAGCCATTGCGGCGCGGGCAGGTGGCGGTTTCAGTATGATTTCCGTCCTCGGATTGCCACTCATCATTCCAATCATTCTTGTTTCAAATCGTTACGGAAGCGACTTGATGCGCGGAATTGCATTCGGGGATACAGCACATAACTTGCTTTTTTTGGCAACTTTATCCGCCGGGTTCTCTGCCCTTGGGTACCTCCTATTCCCTTATCTTTGGAGGGATTAAGAGCGCATGATTCAACGAAGCTGGAAAATTGGGGGAATTGCCCTGCTTGCATACGTTTTCTGGACCACATTCACGGTGCCATTGGGACCGGGTTTATTGGAATTTCGCCACCTTGAACGCGAATCAAATGTGGATGATTCAGCCCAGGCATCTTCCGAGTATGAATTGATTGGCTTGGGAACACATTGGTCCACTCATCAAAAAGATTTAAGCGTCGTAATCCGAAAAAAGAGTCAAATGGCCTCCTTGCCCGTAAAGGAGATAATTGACGACACCCATGCGATTATCGGATTGAACCTGCCGGACACAGTGCCGTCGCGCAGCTGGGATATACTTATTAACCACCCCATCGACGGGACGCTATTTCTACAAAATGGGCTGTTTCTAAATGAATCGCTCGTCGATGAATCCGTGGAAATGGAACCCATCGCATTAAATGAATTTACAGCTAACCTACCTCATCACTTTCCTTTTCAACCGCGTATTTTTGAAACGATCCGTAACTTGATGTTGCATGTTCCCATGTGGTTCACCATGTTCCTGCTTATGGGAATCGCCTTCGTAGCATCAATACGGCACTTGAGCCAAACCAAGAACGCTACAAATTTGTACGATTTGCGAGCAGAGGCCGGTGTGCAAGTGGGAATGTTTTTTGGTGTTTTGGGGCTTTTAACCGGAAGCCTTTGGGCACGGTATACGTGGGGAGCATGGTGGGTCGATGACCCGCAACTAAACGGAGCACTTGTGACTGTGTTAGTGTATGCTGGGTACTTAATTTTGCGCGGATCAGTGGAGGACAAACGACTAGCGGCGCAACTTGCTGCGGTCTACAACCTGTTTGCATTTGTGATACTCATAATCCTTCTCATGGTGCTGCCAAGGTTTACGGAGAGCCTTCACCCCGGAAAAGGAGGCAATCCAGGGTTCAATAGCTATGACCTCGACAGTTCCCTCAGGGCCGTATTCTACCCGGCCGTACTGGGTTGGATGTTACTGGGAACCTGGATGTACCGAATCCGTTTGCAATCGACCCAATTGAATCATAAATTTCTTAGGCTTAATAACTTATGATGCTCCAAACACTCCTACAAGCGAATCCAATCGAGGGCTTTTTCTTTGGCAGTGGTAAATCCATGGTTGTCGGTGGCGTAGCTGTCATCATCATCATTGGCCTTGGCCTGTGGCTGTGGAGCATGGAAAGCCGTATCAAACGTTTGGATGAAGCAGCCACTCGGCAGCAAAATAATTCCAGCGAATCGTCGAAATAATGAAACGCTCCCACATCCTTAGCTTGCTCTTAATAGCGGCGTTGATTGGTTCGTTCATCGCTACATTCACGAGTACCAGTCGTAGCGTAAACTTTGCGGAGGCAACCCAGTTTGCAGGTGAGGAGTGTAAAGTATCTGGAACACTCAACACAGCGTTTCCAGTGGAGTACAACCCCGAAATCGACCCGACGAAGACATTCTTTCACATGTTTGACGCAACCGGTGCTTCTAAGCGCGTGATTTTAAGCCAACCCAAGCCTACCGGATTGGAAAACAGCGAATCCATCGACCTCTACGGCAGCATAGTCGGCGAAGAGTTTCACGCCACAGAAATGCTCATGAAGTGCCCATCCAAATACAACGAGAACAACCACGTCCTCTTGGGTGAGGATCTCCAAGCAGAGGGATAATGGAATACCTCGAGGAATGGACCGGAATCGCCACCTTCGGTCAGGGCCTCATCGCCTTGGCTTTCGGCGCCTCGTTCGTGGCTTTAATTGCATTCCTGAGCGGATGGAAATCCGTAGGTCGGCGAGCTTTTTACATCCACACTTTCAGCACCTTTGCAGCAATTGCATTGATCTTCGTATTGTTCGGTGCCCACCGCTACGAATTTGAGTACATATGGAAGCACCTCAATAACGAAATGCCCATGCGCTTTATTTTCAGCGCATTCTGGGGAGGCCAAGAAGGTGGATTTTTATTATGGATGTTTTGGCATAACGTTCTCGGCATGGTTTTGCTGCTTTCAGATTCCAAATGGCACAACCCAGTAATGGCAACTTTATCAGCCATTGAACTCTTCCTGACCTCAATGCTACTTGGTGTCTACTTCGGTAATTTTCAACTCGGACTTGACCCGTTTTTGCTGCTTAGGGATGCGCCGAGCAACGCCGGACTTCCATGGACGGCAAGGGCAGACTACCTAACTGCATTCCCTATGTTTCAGGACGGACAGGGCTTGAATCCTCTGCTACAGAATTATTGGATGACAATCCATCCGCCAACCCTTTTTTTGGGATTTGCCTCAACTTCCATTCCATTTGCATACGCCTTGGCAGGATTGGCCAATCGCAAAGATCGATCGTGGATGAAACCTGCCTTGCGTTGGTCCATTTTCGGCATCGGTATTCTCGGTACGGGAATTTTGATGGGGGGCGCGTGGGCCTATGAAGCGCTGAGCTTTGGAGGTTTCTGGGCATGGGATCCCGTTGAGAATTCTTCCCTCGTACCGTGGCTTACCCTCGTCGCGGGGGCCCACCTCCTATTGATCAACCGAAATAGGAAGAAGCCCATGGCCCTGTTCAGCACTTATTATTTTTTACTGATCTCCTTCTTGCTGGTCCTCTACAGTACATTCCTCACAAAATCCGGAGTTCTAGGTGACACCTCCGTCCATAGTTTTGTCGACAGCGGGATTCTTCCGCAATTACTGGTTTACGTGTTGAGCTTTGTTGGACTTGCCCATTTTATGCTCTTAGACTCCAAATTGTGGAAAGCCACTTTTGGCAGCATCGTCGCCATCCTACTTCTACTCGCATTAAAAGGATGGGTCATCGAGTCCATTGGCGCATTTCTCGGACTTTTGGTCGTCACTTCTCTCAAAGCTTATCGATCGGAATTTGAACGAACGGAGGAAGAGGATTCCGTCTGGGGCAGAGAATTTTGGATGTTTGTCGGTTCGCTTCTTTTTCTCGTAAGCGCTGCGCACATTACGTGGCAGACGAGCCTACCTGTATTCAATCGATTTCTAGAGCCATTAAGTCCAGTACTCAAACAATTGGGTGAATCATTCTCTAGCCAAGTTCTGTTGGACTTGAGCAAACACAACCTCGCACCCGGAACCGATTTGGACCAGACGTACCACTTGGTTCAGGTGCCACTAGCGGTACTCATCATGGCCTTAATGGGATTAGCGCAATGGCTGAAATACAAGACTACCAATGTCGCAACCATTGCGAAGAATTTATTTTTATCCTTCGTCCTAAGTGCCCTGGTAACGGGTATTTTGGTCTGGTCTTATCCATTTGATTGGTGGGAATTGCCTCGGGTAGCATTGCTCTCAACTGCGCTCTTCGCAGTATTTTCGAATGTCGATTACATCCTACGCATGGTGCGTGGAAAATTGAAGCTTTGGGGTTCGCCGGTAGCGCACGTCGGTTTTGGCTTGGTTATTTTCGGAGCAGTGCTCAGCACAAGCCAAAAAGACATCATTTCAAAAAATCAAATTGGCGACATTAGCACCCTTAATGAAGAACTAAATAACAGGGAAGATTTGCTAATCATGGAAGGTGATACCCTTTCTATGGGCCCTTATTTTGTCAGTTATCGAAACCGTTACCAAGACGGGATTCATGTCAAATTCCGAATGGATTACTTCGAGAAGAATCCATATGTCTATAAACCAGGCGATGTAGTATTTTTCGATGGTATGGTCTTCGAGGCAAAAGAAACACACAAAGCCTCGCCACAGTTTTCAGAAGATATGGAAGACCACTGGATGTTCGTTCCTTTTCCCAATGAACGCCAAGCTAAAACTGCTCAACTATGGAAGGCAGGCCTCCCAGGAAGGCGACTTTTTACACTTGAACCGCGCATTCAGTTAAATGAGCAAATGGGCAACGCTCCAGAACCAGACACCAAGCACTGGCTCAACCGCGACCTCTACACCCACATCAAATGGGGACGCGTTTCACCACCAGAGACTGACGAAGAGGGCTGGATGGGTGGGAGAACGCACACAATGCAGGTTGGTGACAGTATGCTTGTAGGACACACCTTGCTTACCATCGATAGCCTGCGTGCCGTGAGTGATGACGAGAAGCCCGAACGAGGGTTACTCCAAAAGGACCTGGCAATTGCCGCATGCGTAAGTCTGAAAAACAAAAAAGAAAAAAGAACGCATCAACCGCTCTACATAGTCCGGGATAGCACAGTGATTCCAGACCTCTACGAAGCAGAAGATTACGGCATTAAAATGCGCATTGAAACGTTCGATCCTCAAGCCGAGGTTCTGGACATGACCGTCTGGGAACACGAGTCTGTACGCCGCGATTTTGTGGTTATGCAAGCTTCAATTTTCCCTCTGATAAATGTCCTATGGCTGGGTTGTATTCTGATGGCCATCGGAACATTCATGGCCGTTTGGAGTCGATGGAAAACGGATTCGAAATCTAAATCCAATGCCTAAAGACACTACTCGTGTTATCGTTTTTGGAAGTGGCAACGTGGCCACTTCACTCGGCAGGGCTTGGGAATCCAGCGGAGTGGTAATCGCTGGGTTTTGTAATCGTGCAGGTGTTGTTCCGCCTGGCTTCATTAGCACTAAGGCCCCATGCTTTAAGAAAGCGTCTGAAATCGATGTTATCGCAGATTACGCATTAATCGCTGTTCGGGATGATGTGATATTTCCCATGATTGATCAACTCCCTCAGCACCTCACCCCCATCCATTTTAGCGGAGCCCAACCCAATCCCCGTAAAGGAGGGGTCATTTGGTGCGCACAGAGCGTGCAACCCAATAACCCCGGGGACGTGAAGAATATTCCGATGATTGTCACGTCCAACGAGGAAGCAATAAGCGAAAAATTAATGGCATTTGCCAAGCGAATCTCGAGCCACGTCCTCCTCACTACTGAAGAAAATCGCCAGAAAGGTCATCTGATTGCGGTGTTTGCGGTCAATTTTACCAAT
>MDTG01220679.1_pt1 | contig 12133 bp, 11 predicted proteins | sample 811421 | NCBI WGS metagenome assembly MDTG01 (sample SAMN05326645, study PRJNA326480) | marine metagenome | isolation source: seawater | place: Pacific Ocean: South East | collected 2011
AAATTGGTTCAAATTCCACAGTACCTGTAGCATCTGTTGTTACATTTGAGAAATCCCAATTACCTTGGTTAGGATGATTTACAGTATCTGACTTAGTGGTCATAGAGAATGTAACACCCGCAGATGGTATTGTTGGAACAGATAGGGTTTGTGCCCCGAGAGCAGCACTGAGAGTGCAGAAAATAAAAGGTAAAGATTTACGCATAATTGACATTTTTGATTTAAACTAACTTACGTATTCATAAAATTACATCAAATTAAGATATTGATTAACAATTGTTAAATAATGAGGCTCCTATTCTTTTTCGTTTTGAATTTTAGCGCCCTAGCCTTGGGCAGTTACCTAATGGGTGAAGGTCCCATGGGAAGTTGGTATACGAATCTCAATAAAGCTCCGTGGACACCACCAGGTTGGGTATTTGGTACATCGTGGACACTAATTATGGTATGCTTGAGCATTTTCATGAATAAAGCCGTTCAAATTGAAGCACTCCGTAAAAGAATTTTATGGATTTATGTAATCCAATTGGTCCTGAATATCCTTTGGAATCCACTGTTCTTTGACCTACACTGGATGGAACTCGCATTGATTGAAATCATTCTACTCATTTTGGTTGTGGCCTTTATGGCCATAAAGGCGAAACCCCATCTACCGCAGTTTACATGGCTACTCACACCCTATGTTTTGTGGCTCAGTATCGCCATCACACTAAACGCATACGCTTTACAGAACAACTAAGCGTGAATCGATTGCCTCTACCGACTGATAGCTTCGCCAATGGCCTAAACCACCGGCCTCTGATCTCATCGGGCTTATCCAGCAGTAAAATCAGCTTGCATGCTCATATTGAAGTCTTCAGTATTTCTTTACGCACCGTACATTAAGGTATAAGCGTAAAGATTGGCGGCAGGTCAATACACAACGCAGTCACTCGTATGTTAAATGGGGTGCCATCAGTATATGACTCAGTGTTCTGGTAGGTGCCTGGGTACAAGTTTAATACTACCTTTGCCGCTATGGCAACAAGAATCAACAAATACCTCAGTGAAATAGGACATTGTTCTCGACGTGGAGCTGATAAACTACTTGAACAAGGCAGAATTACTGTCAACGGAAAGGTCCCAGAACTGGGCGAAAAGGTTCAAGAAGGAGATGTAGTTGCTGTAGACGGTATGGTCGTAAGGCAGCGAACGGAAAATCATGTATACATAGCATTGAACAAACCTAGAGGCATAGTTTGTACCACCGATCGTCGTGTGGAAAAGGATAACATCGTAGATTTCATTGGTCATCCTCAACGTATTTTCCCTATTGGCCGCCTAGATAAGCCCTCTGAAGGACTCATTCTCATGACTAGTGACGGTGACATTGTAAATAAAATTCTTCGTGCACGCAACAATCATGAAAAGGAATATGTGGTTCACGTTCACAAGCCTATCAATCAAGACTTCATAACTAAAATGCGCAACGGCGTGCCCATCCTTGATACTGTGACCCGAAAATGCCCTGTAGAACAGGTTGATTCACGAAGTTTCCGTATTGTATTGACTCAAGGACTGAACAGGCAGATTCGTCGCATGTGTGAGTACCTAGGTTATCAGGTTACCCGATTGAAACGTGTGCGCATTATGAACATTCAACTTGATCTACCTATAGGAGAATGGCGCGATTTAAAGAAACACGAATTGGCAGAATTGCGAAGGTTGTGTGAGTCAAGTAGTAAAACTCATCTCTAAAGCGTTTTCTGCCTTTTTGAACCCTTTTCAGCCAATTTAAACTTAATTTAAATCTAATTTTACTGAATATGGACATAGATCAGATTTTCTCTATTACAAATACTCTCGCTTTTTTTAGCTGGATTCCTTTAATCATATCCCCGTTTAACAATCGTATTCGAAACATCTTATTAATATCCACTGTCACTTTACTGTCACTGACCTACGCCCTACTTTTTTTCAAAACCTTTGATGCTGGTGCTATGGAGTCATTTTCAACCTTGGATGGACTTATGAGCTTATTCTCATCTAAAGAAGCGGTGCTCATTGGCTGGATTCATTACTTAACTTTCGATCTACTCGCAGGTATATTTATTGCCAGAAACGCAGAGAAACACCAACTCAATCTATGGATAACACGTTCCATCTTCGTTTTTACCTTGATGACAGGACCACTTGGTTTCTTACTATTCGTGGTCTACAAAACTGTAGCTACCAAAAAGTATACTTTTGAATGATAATTAGCGCCAATATCCAATTCATCCCGCTTCGCTCCTCTAAGCCCATGGCTGCTGTTGATAAAGCTATTGCCTTTATCCAAGCTTCGGGGTTAGATAACGAAGTTGGCCCTTTCGGAACGAGTATAGAAGGACCTAAAGCAGTTATTCAAGATTTGATTGATCAGCTCCTTTCTCTCACCGCCAGTGAAGAATTTCTTCTGAACGTTGAATACCATATCGGCGAAAACCGATTATCCAATGCCGAAAAGGTAGCAAAGTTCAGATAGATAGCATTTTCAGTGGTGTTTTGAGTAGTATATTTGCGGCCGACATTAGGAACACTCATTAAAACACCACATATGTCTAAGATTCTTTATACGAAGACTGACGAAGCCCCAGCATTAGCTACCTACAGCTTCCTACCTATCGTTAAAGCGTTCACTTCAAAAGCCGGTATTGAAGTTGAAACGAGAGATATCTCGCTTGCAGGGCGAATTCTAGCGAACTTCCCAGACTTTTTAACGGAAGAGCAATGCATAGCAGATGCTTTGGCCGAGCTTGGTGATCTAGCCAAAACTCCAGAAGCAAATATTATCAAGCTTCCTAACATTAGTGCCTCTATTCCGCAGCTAAAAGCAGCTATCGCTGAACTACAAGTAGCAGGTTTTGCCCTTCCTAATTACCCGGAAGAGCCAGCAAACGAAGAAGAGAAGGCCATCAAGGGTCGTTACGATAAAATCAAAGGTTCTGCTGTAAATCCAGTTTTAAGGGAGGGAAACAGCGACCGTCGTGCACCTAAGGCAGTTAAAAATTACGCACGCAAGCACCCGCACTCTATGGGTGAATGGACTTCTGATAGCAAAGCACTTGTGAGCAGCATGACAGAAGGAGACTTCTACGGATCTGAAGTCAGCAGTACGGTAACTTCTGCTACAACCGCAGACATAGTCTTCACGAATGCTTCAGGAGAGAAAACCACATTAAAATCTGGCATTGCTCTTCAAGCAGGTGAAATCATCGATACGGCTCGCATGAACATGGGTGCACTTAAGGCATTCTTGGTAGGGCAAGTGGCAGAGGCCAAAGCACAAGGCGTTCTGTTCTCTTTACATATGAAAGCCACTATGATGAAAGTGAGTGATCCTATCATCTTTGGTGCATGTGTTGAAGTATTCTTCGCTGACGTTTTTGAGAAATATGCTACAGAATTCGCTGACCTGGGTGTCGACGTGCGCAACGGTCTAGGCGATATATACGCTAAGATTGTAAACCTAGATGACGATAAGCGAGCGGAAATCGAAGCTGCGCTTGCCACTGCTATGAAAAATGGCCCAGATCTAGCTATGGTAAATAGCGACAAAGGCATCACAAACCTGCATGTACCTTCTGATGTAATCATTGATGCATCTATGCCGGCAATGATCCGTACTTCGGGTAAAATGTGGGATAAAGACGGAAAACCGAGAGACACGAAAGCTGTCATTCCGGACCGCTCCTACTCGAGCATCTACCAAGCGACTATTGATTTCTGTAAGGAAAATGGCGCGCTTGACCCGACTACTATGGGTAGTGTAAGTAATGTCGGTCTAATGGCCCAAAAGGCCGAAGAATACGGTTCTCACGATAAAACCTTCCAGCTCAGCGAAGTAGGAACGGTAGAAGTAATCGCTGATGGTGTTGCACTTCTTACACAATCTGTGGAAGACGGTGATATTTTCCGCATGTGTCAAGTGAAAGATACCCCAATCAAAGATTGGGTCGGTCTTGCAGTTCGCCGAGCACGTGCTACAGAAACTCCTGCAGTGTTCTGGTTGGATGAAAACAGAGCACACGATTCAGAGCTTATCAAGAAAGTTGAAGCCTACCTGCCAGGGTATGATGTTGAAGGTCTCGATATATTTATTATGGCACCGAAAGATGCAACAAAATTCAGTTTGGAGCGCATCGTTCAAGGCGAGGATACCATTTCGGTTACAGGTAACGTTTTACGCGATTATTTGACCGATCTGTTCCCTATTCTTGAGGTGGGTACTTCCGCAAAAATGTTAAGTATCGTTCCACTAATGAATGGTGGAGGTTTGTTCGAAACTGGTGCTGGTGGTTCTGCACCTAAGCACGTACAGCAATTGACTGCGGAGAACTATTTGCGTTGGGACTCACTGGGTGAATTCTTGGCACTAGGTGTAAGCCTAGAGCACTTTGCTGAAAAAGATGGTAATCAAAAAGCTGCTGTACTATCCGGCACACTTGATAATGCGACATCTAAGTTCTTGGATACAGATAAAAGCCCAACACGTCGCCTAGGTGGCATTGATAATCGCGGCTCACACTTCTATCTAGCTATGTACTGGGCACAAGAATTATCGGCTCAAGACAAAAATGCCGAGCTAAAAGCCACCTTTACTCCTTTGGCAGAAGCGCTTACTTCAAACGAGGATAAGATTGTAGAAGAGCTTATTGCGGTACAAGGAAATGCTGCTAATATTGGTGGATACTACTTTATGAATGACGCACTCGCAGATGCCATCATGAGACCATCACATACCCTAAATACCTTGATTAATAACTTCTAATCTGAGAAAGTACTAAGAACATAACCCCGCGCTCCGGGACGAGTTTTTAATACTCAAAATTTTTTCCGCTACTATTTGCCGAAAGCAAAAATCAACGGAATGTGCAACCTATTGGCCCAGCTCTTTTCGTCATGGGCGGCTCCAGGAAACTGCTCCGTAGTCCAATTCTCACCCAATACAAATCCATTTTCCTCTAAAGCAACATTCACATTGTTCTGAAACGGCTTATACATCGCATCAAGCGTTTCTGTACCGTAATCGAAATAAATTTTCCCAACGCGCTCCGGAATGATGTTCTGCTCAACATAGGCATTAAAAACTGCTGGAATCTCTTCATTTGGCGTAAATCCACCTGGCCAGTGTGTACTCATACAAAGCGCAGCACCATATACGCTTGGGTATTCTCCGACAGCATACATACTCATTAAGCCACCCATCGAGCTGCCCATAATCGCCGTAGATGTAGCAGAAGTATATACTGTGAAATACCCATCGACAAAAGGCTTCACCTCTTCTACCATGTAACGGAGGTAGTCATCGCTATTTACCCTAAAAGTAGAATCTGACCCATAGCGTTTCGATATTTCTGCTAAAACAGAATCTGAAAACGCCGTTTGCAATTTAGCTGCTGGTTTTTGCGGAAAATATTCAAAGTTTCTGCGCTGACCGCCATTGTATAATGCAACAACAATTGTAGGAGCAATGACGTCATCGACAATTAAGCTGTCCAAAATCTCATCGACGCGCCACTCCTGACCGTTCCAAGTCGTGGTTGCATCAAAAAGCATCTGCGCATCGTACATATACAATACATTATGCTTCTGAGCACCATCGTAAGAAGACGGGAGCCAAATATCTAAAGGACGTGATGGAATAAAATTACTAGCCAATTCCCAACGCAACAAGGTTCCCTTGCTTACCCCGTCGATAGTATCTAAAAACATGGAAGGTTCCTTTAGATTAGGTGAACCGTTCGGATTCTGAGTACAGCTAAATAGTAGAATATTGAAAATAATCGCTAAAAATACCTTCATCTTACTTTATTCTAAGGATTAGCGTCTCCATTGGACCAACCTCAATGGAACCTTCGCTCAAATCAACATTTTCTTCGGTAATCAAATTATCACCGACCATAGCACCCTTTAATCCTTGCGAGAATCTTGCAAGGTCAACGGTCTTGCCTTCTTTGTTGCGATTAGCAACCACCATAATATTCTCAAATTCAAAAGTTCTGAAGTATACGTAGACCTCTCCTTGAGGAATGTAATGCAACAATTCTCCTGAGTTCAGCGCACAGCTGTTCTTGCGTAGATTAGCTAAGGTTTTGAACCAGTTCTGTGCCTCCAATTGCTGCGGTGTTAGGCCTTCACCAGTAAATGCATTCACAGGGTCTCCTTCCCAACCACCAGGAAAATCTTTACGAATAATCCCATGATCATTTGTTCCAGGATTGGTCATTAAGATTTCAGTCCCATAGAAGACCTGGAGGGTACCTCTCATAGTAAAATAAATACTCATCGCCATCTTCCACAGATCAAAATCTTCATTCAACTGAGTGTATATACGGCTCATATCGTGGTTGTCCGGGAATATCATGATGTTGTTCATATCGCCATACATGTAATCATTGGCGAGGCTTTCGTACACCCTTGTCATACTGCTTCTCCAGCCCGTTTCCCCCTTCAACCCTTCCGTAACAGCCGTCTGAAGCGGGAAATCCATTACGCTAGGTAAATAGCTCTCAAAACCGTCGCCACGTGCAGCATCGCTTTGCCAGTAGCTGATTAAAGAGGGATCGCTTACCCACTCTTCCCCAACGATATTAAAGTTCGGGTACTCGTCTAGGATTCCTTTGGTCCAATCGGCCAAAAACTGCTTGTCCGGATACGGCCAAGTATCCATGCGAATCCCATATAAATCGGCATATTCAATCCACCAAATAGAATTTTGAATTAGGTAACGGGCCAATTGTGGCTGACGTTGATTCAAATCTGGCATAGTCTCTACGAACCATCCGTCGTGGAACGTCTTTTGATCCACCTCGGAAGCGTGCGGGTCAAACCTACTGACTTTCATATGGTTGGTATGCGTAAACTCTTCCCATTGATTCACCCAATCACTACTTGGCAAATCATTCATCCAGCGGTGATAACTTCCTATATGGTTAGCAACCTGATCCATAATTAAACCAATACCCATCTCTTTAGCTTTGGCACTAAGTCGCTTGTAATCCTCATTCGCACCGTAGCGAGCATCTACATTGTAAAGATCAGTCATAGCATAACCGTGGTAGCTGTAATCCGGCATATCGTTTTCCAATGCAGGATTTAGCCAAAGCGCCGTGATACCTAGTTCCTTGAAATAATCAAGATGATTTTCAATACCGGCAAGGTCTCCCCCGTGACGTCCGCCCTTGAATTCACGATTCGGACCTTCGAGCATGCCTTTCACCTTATCATTGGCTAAATTTCCGTTACTAAAGCGGTCCGGCATCAACAAATAAATATTATCTGCCGAAGAAAAGCTCTTACGCTCGGCACTCTTTGCGCTGCGCTCTTCGATACCAACGAGCAATGTTCCCACCTTTTTGCCTTTTATATTTTTAAAAGTCAATTTGTGCTGACCTAATACCGCATCTGAAGGGATATGTGCAGTAACAAAAAGATAATTGGGGCTTTCCAAGGCCATCAAACTGATGATATTCAATGTTTTTGAGGAGGCTTCCAATTCATGGATGTCTGAACCGTATACCATAAACTCTACGGTATCCATATTCATGCCCTTCCACCATATGGGTGGTTCAATTTTCTCAAGTTTTTGCGCCGATAACTTTATGAAAATCAATATGGATAGGAGTGTTAATTTTAGCTTCATACTCATCATTTATGCTACCCACTAAAAGTACAAATTGATTGGTTTTTCACCTCACATTTGATAAAGTCCCCGTAATTTTGCAGAAAGATGAATAAATGCCCAGATTGAACCTACAACAAGAAGTCCTAGAAGCATTAGAAGCAAATGAGTTTTTGCCGTTTTCCCCAGCACAGATAAAAACAACAAGTGCCTTCAAAAGTGGACAGAATCACTGGCTACAATTTGAGGATACCGACGAAGCTCGAGTAGCAGTCGTAGCTTCAACCATTCACATGCTTAAATCAAGCTATGAAGATGTTGCGCGTTCCCTCATCCTTGCAGAAAGCAAGGAGATTGCCGATGAGTACTATGAAATGTTCGAGGCCTTGGGTAAACACACAGACCTCAGGGTATGGACTGCTTACAAGGGTCCGAAGATTTTAGATCAAAAAGAAAATATCTACTTCGGCGCAGATATCGTCATCGCTACACCGCAGCGTTTGAACGAGCTTTTAAACATCGAAGGGTTCAATAGCGCGGGGCTTCTCACTCTAGTCTTGGATAATGCAGACCAACTTCTTAAGGTCGGGGTAAACAGCTTTACTCAGCGGATTAGTGACAGTGTACCTAACAAACAGCGCATCAGTTTATCTAAAGTAAATGGCAACGGGGTAAATACTTACATGGACAGATTCGCCTATCCTTTCACTGTTGGGGTTCTTTCGTAAATAGCTGAAGTGAAAACCCGATCATCTGGCCAGAAACCGGTATTTCGCATTGGATACCTTTCATTCAATCTTGTAAGGCTTTCATTCCACCATATAATAGCGTCATTACAGAGCTTCGAACCGTCAGTTCCTGAAATAGGAATCTCCCTAACTTCCGTGTAGGCATTGACATTGGTACGTTTACATAGTTCCCATAAATGCTTTCCAAAAGAAATATTGGGTGGAAATCCAGCAGTAGCATCGTCAAAATGCAAAGACCACTGGTAGAGTTTAAAGCCTTGTTTTGCAGCTTCATAGAACATACCCGGACGAACTGGCAACAAAAGCGGCCCCTCCCAAGAGGAACCCTCAGGAAATAGCACCACCGTCTCGCCGTCCTTCACAGCATTACAAATAGCTTCTTTGGTCTGTGAACGACTGTTCTTACTCTCTCGCTTGACCCAGATTGTTCCTAAGGCGCGTCCAGCCCAACCAATAATTGGCCATGATCGAACCTCCACTTTTCCAACAATAGTAAAGAAATCATTGGTTGGAATGAAAAGAACATCTAGATATGACCTATGATTGCCGATGATTAATCCTCGACCAATTTTATGAAATTTCTGTCCATAGACTTTAATACCTACCACCCATAAAAGGATTCCTTTGAAGCTCATGTAAATTTTATGGGATGAGCGTCGGCTAGCCACTGGGCTTGTTATCACCAAGGCACCAATACCTCCAATGAGTACTGCAAAAACTCCTAAAACTCGCAAAAGGGCTATTATACTTCTCATAAAAACAAGATCAAGCCAATATAGTGATTATGATAAGGTGATTTTCTCAGCGAATGAGATTAGAGGAGTCTGGAATAATGATTCGGCCTTGAATGCCTCAGAAGGATTTGCATTTATGAGACTACCAGTTCCAACGGTCCTTAAAGGTGTCTCTAATATCTATGCTCATTTTCCATCGAAATCCATCGGCTGCATCTACTGGTTGTAAGAGATAATACACCCCAAATCGCATCGGAATATCCCACAACTTCACCTTTTTCTCTAGACCAAGGAACGATTCGAAATGATTGATCTGTTCATCAGGCACAGATAAAAAAGTGACACCTACGGAAGTTCCCAAGGCAAGCTTCCTTATACCAGGAATCTTACCCAAAAAGAACCCGTCAAAATGATGAATGTAGGATCCGGTTAAATAAACACTTGGAGATGCGAAAGTCTGCTCGAGGCTCTGGTAGGTATACAACGGATGGGTAAAAAGGAAGTAATCCCCTCCTCTAAACCATTTGTACTCTATAAATCTAACGGTTGATGGATCGTTCAAAAAACCGCCAGAACTAAATCTGTAGAAAGACTCTCCCAGTGGTCCAAAGCGGAGCATATCGTCTACGACGAACTCATATTTTGAAAATTGCACATCGCTACCTAAAAGATCTGGTATAGCCTGTCTAAAGGTGAATCTGAAGTCAGGCCACTTGCTCGAAAGCACGATTTTCCTTCTCCCTTTCAGGTAATAACGCTGGAACGGACGTATCAAAACTTCTATCCCTAACTGTGCAACTGTATAAGATTCGAAAGGTGCAGGTTGATTTCGCGCACCAAACAAATCATTCGTCCACTGCGCAAATTGCAATCCTTCAATACTCGAACGAGTGCTATACTCAAGCCCTAAACGTGTATAAAATCCATTAAACCACTCGTAGCGATGGTAGGCTTCAACAGTTTGCTTTCGAATAAAATTTGATCTTGCGAATATTCCTGCTAAATCTACACTTTGAGTTATCGGTTCGTAATCGTCTGCAACTACCAAGGAAATTGAACCGTTATGCATTGGGGCGTAGGTGTACTCGACATCTAATGACCCTTTCAAATCATTATTCAAAAATCCATAGTTCGGCACAAATTGTCCTTCGACACTCTGGTAATTTGAAAATCGCTTAGAACCTATAAAAGCTGGGGTCCACCTTGTACCCCCAATACCCACAAAATTCCATTGACCTATAAGTGGACTGTAGTAAAAAAAGGTTCCTTTACTGCGCTTCCTATAGCCCACACCGCTTACCAACGGCTCATACCAATGAAACTCGTTATACACGGCATCAGCACTATCGAGGTATATATCAGAATTCAAATAACGAATCAAGCTATCTTGTTTCCTTGTCCATGCATCCACATCCAAATCAGCACTCCTGTACTGTTGCCAGTAGTCCGGGTCTGTATTTGCATCCTCAGGGATGTAAGCTACCATCATTCGCCTATTCTTCTTCGGTTTATTTGTCGCGTTTACGCTTATGATTTGCTGCTTAAACTCTGTTTGAGAAAAGCGCCAAATAAAGTTCTTGGTGTAAAACGCACCTTTACTGCTATATTCCTGCTCAATTTGAATATCGCCGTAGCTGGCTTTAATTGAACGTACTCGGAAATCTTCCCCGTCTATGATAATGATACCTTTCCAACCTTTAGCAGATTTAGGAGCGAATGAAATTGTGTAAAAGTACCCACTCTGGTCCTCGAGCTCGCCAGTTAGTTTAAAAGAGGTCCTGAATAAAGTACCTTGACTAAGAAGACCAGGAATAGGAACTGCGTCAAGCAAAGAATTTTCTACCCGGCGTAAAGGGGTCCAATCGGTATTGATATAATTCGTCAGAGGATATTCATTAAAAGTACCCCCGTCTAATCCATCAGTAGGATCAAAATCGGTTTTAAAATCGAACTGTACAGATGCTTCTATGCTTTTACCGAAATCTGGTCGAACGGCCTTATAATCTTTAAAAGCCTCTACCTCCTGATAAGGAATTGTATTAGTAAAGTAAATGGAAGACACTTGCTCAAACTTCAACTCCTTGCCGTTTTGTTTTTGTGAACAATATACCTTGATGTTGTTAGGGCTCCGGAACTCATAATCTTTAAGAGCCTTAATGGCGTTTTTAACGATGACTATGGCAGGGTCTTCATTGTAGACCACAGTCACTGGTGCCAACAAAGTCGATGTATCCATCTGTGCAGTAAGCGAGGTGGTGATGGAAACAAAGGTCAAAATGACAAAAAAGCGATACGCTAATTTCATAGTATAAAGGTAGTTTGAATTCTTATGAATACCCGATAGTTCTGATGCCGCTTATATTATGATGGTCCATTATGAATCCGATTTGTTTATGAACTAGGCCATTAAACGGTTTAATAGTGATTTGAAACTAATTTCAGCGTTTTTAAAGAACGAGGGATTGAGATTAGCCAAAGCATTGTAGACACACATTAAGTCTCTTTAAACAGTCCAACTGGGCTGTTTTTTTATAGCTTTGAATGAAAGCTAACCAAGACTATGAAAAAAATATTTTCAGCAGTATTGCTTGGGCTCTTCGCTTCTTGTGCGAGCCCTAACCGGTCCTTATACGACACTGCGAATGCCCTATATGGTGCATCTTGGATCTATATTGGGACCATTACCGTGTACCCTGATGTTATTTACAGTGATAAAATTACTGCCGCTGCACAGACGCGCGAGATAGTCTTGCACGACGGTTTGATTTCATATGAGAAGATGCTCTATGAAGCCCGCAAAACTTATGGTGATTCTGTAACTATTGCAAACATTCGTATTTACTCAGAAGAATTTAAAACGAAATGGTTCGGAAGAAATAGTGATGTTCAAGCGCTCGTTGACGTCATTTACGTAACAAAGTAAGTAATTAATTCATTAAGTACTTGAGTTCATCTGTATAAACAGCTTCTATCTCTTGGAGCTTTTTCCATGATTGAACCACGAAATC
>MDTG01329295.1_pt1 | contig 12132 bp, 13 predicted proteins | sample 811421 | NCBI WGS metagenome assembly MDTG01 (sample SAMN05326645, study PRJNA326480) | marine metagenome | isolation source: seawater | place: Pacific Ocean: South East | collected 2011
TCGACGATGCCGATCGATATCCGATCGAGCCACTCTGGATGGACACCATCCATCGCCGTCGCCTGCCGGGCGACGGCGTGCTCGACGTGCCGGCCTTCATTAAAGCCGTGCAGTCTACGGGCTTCGACGGACCCTGGGGCGTCGAGATCCTTTCGGAATCGCACCGCAAACTACCGCTCGAAGACATGGCGCAACGGTCTTTCGAGACGAGTGCCGCACAGTTCTGATCCGGCGCAAGGCCCGTGCTATCCGCGCGACTCTTTGCCCTCTATTCACTCAAGACCACGGATATCGATCGTCTCGATCGATATCCGCCCGAGAGGCGCTATCCATGAATAACATCGCCCCTACGCATTTCCCGATCGACGACCGATTGGCGACGCGCTGGAGCCCATATGTCTTCAGCGAGCAACCGGTGCCCCGCGACACACTGCGCTCGGTTTTCGAGGCCGCGCGTTGGTCGGCTTCATCCTTCAACGAACAGCCCTGGCGTTTTCTGGTCAGTCGCAAAAACCGAGACGATACGCACGATCGCATTGTCAACTGTCTGGCCGAAGGCAACCAAGTATGGGCCAAGCACGCGCCGGTACTGTTGATCGGCATCTACCGCCACCGCTTTGCCGAAAGCGGTAAGGAGAACAAGGCCGCACCACACGATCTCGGTTTGGCCGCGGGACAGATGGTGTTCGAGGCCAGCCGCCACGATCTGTTCGTTCACATGATGATCGGGCTGGACCCGGCCGCCGCTCGGCGAACATTCGGCATTCCGAACGATGCCGAAGCCTATACCGCCATGGCGATCGGCTATCGCGATGCGGCCGATAACGCTGACGCCTCGCTGCGCGAACGAGAAGCCAAACCATGCCAGCGCCTGCCACAGTGCGATTTTGTCTTTTCCAACCAATTCGGCACCAGCGCCGAATTCTGAACCATAGGAGTCTGTCATGCAGAGCAATCTCGCACTCGGCATGGATCATGTCGGCATCACGGTCAAAAATCTTGAAGCCGCCACACGTTTCTTTCAGGACGCCTTCGGCGCCGAGGTGATCTACGACTCGGTCGCGCCCGACGATGAGCCGCTCGAAGGCGAGGAGCCCGAACACATCCTGCACGTCGCCAAGGGTACGACCATTTCGGCCGTCCGCATGCTCAAACTGCAATACGGTCCCGGGCTCGAATTGTTCGAAATGAACGCGGCCGATCAGGCAGACCCGGTGCGGCCCAGCGACTACGGCCTGCAGCACTTCGCGGTTTACGTGGACGACATCGAAGAAGCCATTCGGCTTTTCGAGGCGGCCGGCGGGCGGATGTTCACCGAGCCGCAGCCGCTGATGTTTCCGCCCGAGAAAGGTGAAGGCAACTACTTCTGCTATGGCACGAGGCCCTGGGGCAGCGTCATCGAACTGATCACGCTACCCACACCGCTGCCCTCCTACGAAGACGACACGGAACTACGCCGTTGGAAGCCGGCCAAGCACGCTACGAACGAATCGCTATGAGTCCATCTAAGACGTCGTCGACCCTCGAGCATCGCGGCTAGCCCATAATCGAGTGCTGTTCGGTTTGGCATGCGCCCCGGTACAGCCGAGGACGTGGAGGGCGAGGACCGTGCCCGGGTCCTCGCCTTGTAACCAAAGGGCGCGGTGCAAAGCCAGAAGACATCGTATCGCCCCTGGCGACTTGGGAAGTCTCCGTTGCAACGGGACGCCACAGCGACAGCTATAACGCTAGCCTTGGCTTTTGGCCGATCGCGACCCAAAGCGGCCGTTCGCTCATGCATTTCTAGCAAGCAGTCTGTTGCCGGATATCTTGTCGACAGCTGTGCGTACGGCTTAGATAGACTATTGAAATAGGACTAGGTAGACTGACCTACCTATTTCGATCTCGGGACTAGGCATGCCAGAGCGCCAATCTGCACCGGGCCGCGCGCGTGACCGGTTGCTACGAGCCGCAAGCGATCTGTTCTATGCCGATGGCATCGCGGCCACGGGTATCGACACGATCACCGAAAGAGCGGGCGTCGCCAAACAAAGTCTGTACAACAACTTCCCATCGAAGGCGGCTCTTGTCAGTGCTTATATCGATGCGCGACACGACGAATGGCTCGCACTCTATGAAGTTCGCCAACAGGCCTCGGACGACCCTGTTGCAGGCGTAATCGCGGTATTCGATGCCTATATAGATCACGCTTCGACCGCGTATGAATACGGCTTTCGCGGTTGTGGGTTGTTGAATGCCGCGGCCGAACTGTCCGCCGGCGATCCGGGCCGGGCGGCCGTGCGACGGCATAAGGCGCAGGTCGAATCACTGCTGTGCGCTCATCTGAACGATATTTACCCCGAACAACCAGAACGTGCGGCTCGGATTGGAAAACATCTGGCGTTTTTGCTGGAGGGGGCGATCGCGCGTGGCGGTCTCGATGGCAACGCGAATTGTCTGCATGCAGCGAAAGCCATTGCCACCGATCTTTTGGAACAGTCATGACGAGCACTTCGAGTCAGCATTTACTCGGTGTACTGGGCATTGTCATCGCTGCAATCCTTTGGGGTACGACCGGTACCGCAGCGACATTCGCACCGGGCGTCGGACCGCTGGCTATCGGTGCCGCTGCAATGGGTATCGGTGGTCTATTACAAACACTGATCGCCTGGCGCGGTATTCAGCGCGGCCGAAGCGCACTGCTCGGCCAAGCTCGCCATCTTCTGCTCGGCGGCGTCGCGGTCGCGATTTATCCGCTTGCCTTCTACTCGTCCATGGATCTTGCCGGCGTTGCAATCGGGACCGTCGTTACCATTGGATCGGCCCCGTTACTGTCGGCCTTGATCGAATGGCAACTGGATAATTTGCGGCTCACTCGGCGCTGGTTTGCTGGATCCACGATTGGCCTGCTGGGCATGGCTTTACTGTGTTTTACCAGTCAGCACGGTTCTGGAGTATCTGAGGATGCAGCGCATGTTCTACCTGGCATCCTAGCCGGCCTGGTGGCGGGCCTCAGCTATGCAGTGTACTCCTGGGCCGCGCGTCGCATCATGCAGTCGGGCGTCCAATCGTCCGTCGCCATGGGCGCGATCTTCGGGCTCGGCGGCGCGCTGTTGATGCCTGTACTGTTTGTGACCGGCGGGCCGTTTCTGGAGTCCTGGCGCAACTTCAACGTGGGCGTTTATATGGCGCTCGTGCCGATGTTTATCGGCTACGTCTGCTTTGGATTCGGCCTCGCGCGTGTTCGCGCGAGCGCCGCTACAACCATCACGTTACTCGAGCCGGTGGTTGCCGCGATCCTTGCGATTGCGATCGTCGGGGAAATGCTCTCGCCTACGGGGTGGGCTGGCGTGGCGCTCATCATCACTAGCCTGGTGGTAATTACGGCGCCGATCCCTTCGCGCCCGCGCTTTAGGGTGTTTCGAACCGTCAAAACCGGATGAGCCCACTACTGGCCGATCGCGACCCAGGCTGTGTGAAAACGTGTGAGTTGGCGAACTTTCCCCATCAGTTGCCTATGTCAGACGCTGAGGGCGCCGCGTGGCGGCAATGGGCTAGAGTGATAAGAACTCGGCGACCGGACTTCATCACGCTCGGACACGCCTCCGGCCGCTTCGAAGGTGCCGTTTAAAGGGCACGAACAAGCTCAGGCAGCCATTGCCCGGATCAATGGCCCGATCCCGATAATCCGCATCACGCGTTTCATGTTGTACGCCAACACGTGCAGACTCATTTCCGTTCGTACATGCTTGAGCGTGCGCATCAGAAAGTGCGTCGACCCCATCCAGAACTTGAACTTGCCGAAGGGATGCTCGACCGTTTGTCGCCGTATCCGCATCAAGTTCGGGTCCCGATCCAGCGTTGCTGCATGGTCTCGAGCACCGATTCGTGCTCCCATCGCTTGACGCGGCGTTGCGCCGCCGACGTGCATTGCGTCTTGATTGCACAGGCCTTGCAGGCTGAGCTCCAATAGCAATGGAGTGTCTGGCCTTTCTCGACCGTGGTGAAGCGCCAGATGAGTATCTGGCCTGCCGGGCAGCGATAGGTATCGCTGCCCGGTTCATAGATGAAGTCGCGCTTGCCGAACTGGCCCCGGGCCTGGCTGTTGGAGGTCTGCGGCTTAGGCACATGAACCTGGATGCCAGACGTCTCGCAGGCCACGATCTGCTCGCCGTTGAAGTAACCGCGGTCGGCGACCGCGGCCAAAGCATCGGCCTGCATGACTGAACGGGCTCGATCCGCCATCGGCTGCAGTTGCGTGCGATCGTGGCCCACATTGGTGACCTCGTGATCTACGATCAGATGATGCTCGGCATCGACCGCTGACTGAACGTTGTAGCCGACCATCCCCGAGCCCTTACCGCTGGTCGCCATGGAGCGCGCATCCGGGTCGGTCAATGAGATTTGTTGGTCGGGCGCTGCTGCTACGGCCTTCGCCATAACCTGCATGCGCTGCATTTCCGATCGCAGCGTGTCGATCTTTTCTCGAAGCTTTGTCGTGCGAGCCTCGGTGACCTCGCTTTGACGTTGACGATCGCTACTGTCGAGTTCTGAAAGATAGCGCGCGACACTGGCGTCGATCTGCTCGATGCGCCGTTTGACCTTGGCGCGGGTGAAGTTGCGATCACGGCTATTAACGGCTTTGAACTTGCTGCCGTCGATGGCCACCAGCGCCTGCGAGAACAGGTTGAGACGACGGCACAGCATCACGAACTCACGGCATACGCGTCGGATCGCCGGACCATTGTTCCGGCGGAAGTCCGCGATCGTCTTGAAGTCTGGTGCCAAACGACCCGTCAGCCACATGAGCTCGATATTGCGCTGTGCTTCGCGCTCCAGCCGTCGGCTGGACTGTACCCGGTTGAGGTACCCGTAGATATAGATCTTGAGCAACGTGGCCGGGTGGTAGCCCGGTCGGCCGGTAGCCTGAGCGATGACGCGCTCGAAGCCGAGATCGGCGAGGTCGAGGTTGTCGACAAAGACATCGACCACTCGGACTGGATTGTCCTCGGTGACGTAGTCGTCGAGGCTCGCTGGCAGCAGCGTGCTCTGCGAACGATCTTCACCGGTCACGAAACGACTCATCAAGCACTCCGCTCTCAGCTCGGGAGTAGTTTAGACGGCGGGTGGCGTTTTCACACAGCCTAGGTCAAGACTGTGTACAACTCGGAACATGGACATTTCAGGGGTTCTTTTACCCGTGCCCAGTAGCCGATCGTGGCGCCAGCAGGCGTACAAAGCGTCGGTTTTCAGCTGGACCGCGACAGGAGTGAGTTTTCACACAGCCTGGACCCGAAGCGGACGTTAGCCGGGCCGCGCCAGACATGCTTTCTAGAAAAATCGGAACTAACAGCTTAAAGCGTGGGCCAACGTCCATCTGGCGTAAGTACGCCGGAAAAACTCGTCCATGCCGCTGGCCTAATGTCGCCCAACCAAAATGTCATCGAGGTTACGATTCCCGTGGGCGTCGCCCACGAGGCCGTGACCAAGGGCTGGTTGCCCGACTGGGACTAGCCCCCGACGATCTGGTGGGATGCGCGGCTGATTTGAGCCGGATCAGTCGGGGTCCCGGCGATACCCGTCAAGCGAGAGTCGACGGATGGAACGCCCACGTTGCCAGCTGCGGGCGATATTACCTAGTCCATAACGCCCAAGACCGGGTGACTCCTACGGTCTTTCCGAATGCCGTATCGTGGTTCGCGGACGTGGAAGCGAGGAGCGGCGTGAATGACGGGGGACAACGAGGGCGGGCCGGACGAGCAACCGGATGTGGCGGGCCGCCGGGCCCTGCTGTCGGGCCCGGTGTTCTATCGCGAAGGCTACGAGCTGCCGGTGCCGAAGGACTGGCAAGCCTTCGAGCGTCTCTGTGTCGAGCTCTTCGGGCGTTTTTACAACGACCCGAACCCGCAACCCTATGGCCGCGGTGGCCAGGCCCAGGATGGCATCGACACTCTCATTGCGGTCGATGGTGATCCTCATCGGCTAATCGGGATCCAGTGCAAGCGCACGGACAATCCACTAATGGCAGAAGTACTGCGAACCGAAATCAAGAAGACGCGCAAGCTGCCCTTCAGTATCGACACCCTGATCTTTGCTACCACGGCGCCGGACGATCGGAAAGGCGTCGACGCCTTGGTCACAGTCCGAAAGGAATTCGCGGGCGGCGACGATCCGGCGATCGAGCTGCGGACCTGGAATGACATCTCGAAGATGGTCTACCAGGACGACGTCCTCTACCGCGCGTACTGCGGGAACAACGATGCGGACTTCACTTCTGGCGACGCGGACAGGCACAACGCGACCCAGACTATGGTTCGCGAGGTGCTCAGCCGGCTCGATCAAATGCAGGGCCCCGTCCCGGTCAGTGCCGGACTGCACACCCCCGACCATGCCGGCGACGAAGGCGAAGACGCCACCCTTCACGAATGGATCGACGAGCTCCAGGCGGCGGTCGATGCCGGCGATACCACCGAGGCCTTGGCGCAGCGACTGGAATCGATGCTCGACAAGCCGAGCGTGGCGGACGCGCCCCGGGCTCGATACCGGCTGCAAGCGCTGCTCGGTCATGTTCGCGGGCGTCGGCATGAGATCGCGAAGGCCATTGCGGCGTACGAGGCGGCCCACGCCCTCAACCCCACCCGTCCCCAGGCGATCGCGAATCTGGCCCTGGCGCGTCTGATGCAGGATGATTGCGAGGGCGCGGCCGAACTCGCCGCCCAATCACTCGCCGCGAGCGATGCGCCCGACAACGCCAGTGCGGTGATTGTTCGCCTGCTGGCGCTGGCGCGTATGGACTGGAGTGGCAATCCGGCGGATGATATCCCTGCAAACCTGGTCGGGACAGCGCAGGCGGCTCTCGGCCTGGCCGAATTCCACCGGTGGCGTCAGACCGACGGCTTCGCCGATACGATCGCCGCGCTGGCCGCGCTCCATCCAGAGCATACCGAGCTGCAGCGCCTGGGTGCCTTCGCGACGCTCGCGCGCGTGCTCGAAGGCCCGGATCAGAACCGGGCCCATGACGCACGCGTTGCACCGGATGTGCTGGCCCGGGCTGCGGATATCTCACTGGCTGGCTGTGAAGAGCAGCTGGCTGCTGAGCGGGTCGATGACGTCACGCTGTCGGCCCAGGCGAACAACACGGTGTTGCTCCTGCGCCTGTGCGATCGAGAACAAGAAGCGCTAGATTTGATCGTGCGCGTGTTCGATCGGATCTCGCTCGAACCACATCTGGAACATCTCTATGCCAGCTTGCTGGGTGAGGTCGGTCGCCTGGATGAGGCGCTGGCGTATCTGGCCACGCGCGAGACGCCCGCGAACCAGCTGCTGCGCGCCCAGATGCTCAATGCCCAGGGCAAGGACTCGGATGCCGTGGCTGTTCTGCGCGAGATGGGCGTGCAGGACGACAGCCTCGAGATTCAGCGATGTCGATTAATGGCCTTCTACAGCCTGGCCGCCGGCGACCAGGCGGCGTTGGACGACAGCATCGCGCGGCTGGCCGCGGCCGGGCGCGAGGCTCTGGCCGACGTGCTGGCCGTATGCCGTGATGTGGCGACCACCCCGGGCGACCCGACCCGCCAGCGCGCGCGTGGTGTGGTCGAGTCCGTGCCTGAGGCCACGCCGTTCGCCGATCGGGCGCAGCTGGCTGAAATGCTCGCCGCGCGGGGTCTGCCCGACGCGGCCGTTCGGCTGATCGAAGGCCGGGTGAATGTCGCGTCGGGCTCTCGCGAGGCGGTCCAGTATCTGCGGCTGTTATCGTCAGCGCGCCGCGACGCCCTGTTCGATACGGAGCTCTCGCGACTGCCGGCGCCGGTACGTGAATCCAGCGAACTGCGCTGGATGGTTGCGCTTCACGCATGGAATACGAACAACCCGACCCGCGCCCGGGTCGAGCTCGAGCCGCTGATCGCCATGGCGCCGCGCTCAGGCATGGCGCATCTGCTGCTCAGCTATGCCTGCGCACGCGATAGAGACGTCCCGGCGGCGCGCGCGCTCCTCGCCGCGCCTGTCGAGGATATGGACTGGCCATCCCTCGAGCGTGAGTGTGAGATCGTCCATCTGCTGGCGCGCTTCGATTACATCGACCGGGCGGCTGCGCTCGCCTACCGGTTATATATGACGCATCAGGACGAACCCAAGGCCTGGGACTGTCTGTTTCAGTTGATCCAAGGCCATCAACTGCGCACCCCGGGCGACGAGCGATGGCGTCTTGATGGCGTCACCGCGCAGGCCGCCGTGACCATTCGGTATGACGACGGCGAACAGCGACAGTTTGTCGTTGAGCCCGATCCCGAGCTTCGCGCGATCGACCAAGCTGCACTTGAGCCCGACCAGCCGCTAGTGGCCACGCTTTGGGGCGCATCGCACGGCCACCAGTTCGAAGAGCAAGGGCGAGGTCGGGGTGAGGTTGTGCGGGTCCAGCACAAATACTTCGAGCGCGTGCGCACAATCGGATCGAATTTCGAGGCTCGCTTCTACCGCTCCGATATCCAGTCAATAGAGATGGACAGGGATGACCCGGAGGCGAGCCTCGCCCCGATCGAGGCGCAGATCAGAGCGCGCGCTGACGCGATCGCGCGCCAAGTCGAGCAATACTGCCGGTTGCCGATGCCGCTCGAGATGTTGGGCTGGGCGTTCAGTGTCGGCGGACTGGAAGCGGCGGACATGGTCCGCAAACAGGGTCGTCATATCGCGGTGGCTGGCGCCAACGCTTATCCGGTCAGCCAGGCGCACAGGCTGCTATCGCGCCCACCGTCGGGTTGCGTACTAGACATGATGAGCTACTGGGTAGCCTGGTCACAGGGCACGCTCGAGCTGATCGAACAGCTGTGCGGTCCGATCCACTTGCCACGCGCCGTGTTCGATCAGCTTCAGGGGCGGCTTGAGTACCTCGACGCCCAGCCGCCGGGCGATCAGCTCCATCTTGAGTGGACGGCGACGTCGGAGCGGCTGGTCGGGGTGACCACGGAGGAAGACCAGCTGGCGGCCCAGCGGTCTGCGCTCGAGGGCGCGATCGCCTGGGCAAATGAGCATGCTGTCCTCGCCCCTCAGGAGATGTCGGATGCGGTGCCAGCCGGCTTGCGTCAACTGGCGCTAGAAATGCCGCTGCCGGTATTCGATAGCATGGTGCTCGCGATCAACCAGGGGCTGTTATTGGTATCGGACGACGCCCGTGCCCGCGATCTCTTTGCGGCACTGACCCATGGCGAGGCGATATGTCCGCAGGTCATACACCTTGCTGGGGTCATGCACGGGGCGATGAGCCCCGAGCCCTTCGTTTGCTGCCAGGCGGACTACGCAGCGATTGGGAGTGACCTCAGTCTCGTGTCGCCCATCGACCTCGTGACCGCAGCCGCGTTGGATCATGCCGACGGGCACGCGGCGCCCGGGCCGCTGATCCAGCGCCTGGCCCCGGTGGGGGACAACCCGGGGCGGCCGGTTAACGCGTTATTCCATGCCTGGTTCATCGGTATGACCATCGATGCGCTGTGGGAGCCCGGCGGGAGATTCATTCCCAGTCGACACCTACCGTATCGCAACCGGGTCTCACATCACCTGCTGGAGCATTTGGTCGGCGGACGAGAAAACTACGGCGGCCCGTTGATCGAGGCTGCGTTTCGGTCGATGCGCAAGGATAATGTTGGGGCGTTGTCATGCACGGCCGGTTGGGCCATCGGTCATCTGCTGACGTCGGATCGGACGTACAGCGGGTCTCGTGTGTTCGCGACGCGCGCAGGGGGCGCGTAGTTCTCGTAGTCTTACCTCGTGCGGCTGCGGTGGCCCCCTCTGTCGATCAGCCTTAAGGTCAGACAGGACTCAATCCGAATTCGGATAGTTCGTATCCGGTCTGAGGCAATACCACGCTAGGCTGAGATGAAAAGCGAAATGTCTGCTTTTGGCCGTACGTGTAGGCGCCAAACGAGCCTCGCAGTTAGCTCGATTGGCGCCAACGTTACTCATACCTCTATTTGCTCCGACATCTCGAGCGCATCATCGACTTCAATCCCGAGATAGCGCACCGTGCTTTCTAGCTTGGTATGTCCCAGCAAGAGTTGTACGGCTCGCAAATTGCGCGTTCGCCTATACTCTGCAGTCGATTTCAGTAGACGACCGCTATTGGCCGATGAGCAGACTCACCGGCTGATACTTCCAAACGCTGCACTGATCACAGCGTTTGGAAGTAACAAACGGATGTTCTCAATAGGCGCAACGGCGGGAGGCGATAATCTGCCGACCCGAGCTTTCATGTCACAGATGCGACTACGCAACATCTGCCGAAGTTTCAGCCTATATGTCTTTCGACGCCGGCTGCATGCGACGACGCCGGCGTGGCCTGGGACCATGTCACCTGCGATTGGGCCTATTGGCAGGCGATCGGCGAATTGCCGCCAAGCTGGGCGTTGTCCGAAAAACTTCGCCGCGAAGGTGTCGCCATCCTTGTGCCGAGCCTGGCGATCGGTACCCGCAGTCATGACACGAATTTGGTGTTCTGGCAGTGGGGCGGTCAGCCGGCGCTGCAGGTTGCGGTCATCGATGACTATGCTCACCTACCCAGCGACCAGCGGTCTTGGCCTTGATCGAAAGTGACAATGCGTTGTTGGTATAACAGACGAAAAGCCCGCTCACGCGAACGCCATGAGCCATAAGAAGAAGCGCCAACTGGTTCCGGTCAGCAAGCTCGCCGAGTTCGCTGACGATCCCGATGCGTTCCGAAAGCATCTCGGTCGCGTGCGATATCCGAGGGCGCACCAGAACCGAGTCAGGCCGCGTGAAACCGGACCACGTATCGGCAAGGCCATCGCATTCGTCACGATAGCCGTGGCGATTGCGCTTTTCCTCTTGGCGCATTGAGCGAGCAGTCCGGCATGGCACTACAGACCATCATTGTCGTAGCGGTTGCGATCGCAATCGTCTGGTTTCGCAGCGACAGTTGGCGCTCGGCCCGTCGCGACTTTCATAAGACATTCGACGTCCGCCTCGAGCAAGCCGACATGGGGTGTGAGTGGCCACGGTCTCGATACGAGCCAGATCATCTTCTCGGATGGCCTGTCGGGCAAGCTCTATGCGCTATTCAGAGAGGGAAACCACTTCATCGTATAAGCGAGTACGAGAAAGCGCATTTTCGAGGCCAGATCCGCCGACGCGACCATTACCAGGCCACGCTCTACATGGGCATGCTCAAGAAAAAGCATCCGACGGCCAACGTAGAAGCCCTACTGCTGTATGCCGACGAACGCCGGACAGAGGCGTTCGATCCTGACGTGTATAGGAAGCTGCCGAGCCAGCGGGCCGAGTGCCTGGCGTTATTGGACGAAGCTGGGCTCTAAGCCGAATCGACCGTTTGGGAATCCTCGACAACGAACCGTCGGCTCGCTCCCCGCGGCGTATCGCACCAAGGTTCGCGCCTGACGGCGCCCGAGTTCGGCAAGGAAGGGCTCGGGGCGACTCGCCCGCGGTAGCCGCATGCGGCGGGCACACGATGGCGCCGTTCAGGCCTACGGGGGTGGCTAGTTCAGCGGCGATCTTTCGCCCGCCCACGGCGGCACACGGCCGGGCGCGGTCCAAGACATGTCGCACCCGGCCAGTCGTCGGTGTACTATTTGATAACACACGTGAAACGAGGCCATGCCATGCCACGCACCACCAGCGTGATTTTGAGCTCTCACTTCGAGCAATTTGTTCAGAGACAACTGGCCACCGGCCGCTATAGCAACGCCAGCGAAGTCATCCGCGAGTCACTACGTCAAATGGAAGACCGGGAAACGCACTTGTCCGCGTTGCGCGCCGAGCTCGATATCGGAATCGACCAACTGGACCGCGGTGAATATACCGATTGGCGCCGCCTGAAAGCCGAGTTGGATGCCGGTTAGACCCATTCGACTGTCGCCGGCCGCGGCGACGGACCTGCGAAAGATTCGGCAATACACGGTCGAGCAGTGGGGACACGAGCAGTGGCTACGTTATTCGGATGAGTTGGATCGTCGGTTTGAGCAATTGAGCAAGAATCCGGCGCTCGGTCCTGTACGTGACGAGATCCGTCCGGGTCTACGCAGCGCTCCCATGGGCTCGCATATCGTTTGGTATCGCATGCGGGTCGAGGATTTGGAAATTGTGCGCGTACTGCATGCGACCATGGATCCGAAGATGCGGTTGTAA
>MDTG01339616.1_pt1 | contig 12132 bp, 12 predicted proteins | sample 811421 | NCBI WGS metagenome assembly MDTG01 (sample SAMN05326645, study PRJNA326480) | marine metagenome | isolation source: seawater | place: Pacific Ocean: South East | collected 2011
AGACGGTGTTGGGGATCTTCCAGGGATAACCGAAAAATTGGATTATCTATCCTGGTTGGGGATTGATGTAGTCTGGATCACTCCTTTCTACCCTTCACCAATGGCTGATTTCGGTTATGATGTAAGCAATTATTGTGGAGTTGACCCATTGTTCGGAGATCTTAATGACTTCGATCAATTAATCGAAGAAGCACATAGGCACGAACTTCGCGTCATAATTGACCTTGTCCCCAATCATTCATCTTCAGAACACCCATGGTTCCAATCTTCGAGAGTTTCGATAGATGACGAATATAGGGGCTACTACCATTGGCGAGACCCTGCACCCGGTGGAGGTCCGCCAAACAATTGGGTCTCTCATTTCGGCGGCTCAGCATGGACGTTAGAGGAAGAATCCGGCCAATACTATCTCCACCTATTCTTGCCCGAACAACCTGATCTGAACTGGAACAATCCCAAAGTTATCCAGGAATTCGACGAGATTATTAATTTCTGGCTTGCTCGAGAAGTCGATGGGTTCCGTATTGATGTGGCACAGGGGCTAGTCAAGAACATGTTAATGCCCGATAACCCCATACGTTTCCCAATCACAGACGAGATGAGCCCACGTCAAGTTTTTGCTTCATTTGACCACCGCTACGATCTCGACCAAGGCGGAAATTTAGAGATTTTCCGAAGGTGGAGAAATCTTGTGGAACCACATAATGCTCTATTGCTTGGAGAGGTCTACCTCCGCGATAACGACCCAAATCGGGTTAGCCGGTATGTAAGTACAGGTAACGCTCTACATCGAGCTTTCTATTTCGCTCCTATGCATGTTCCATGGGAACCTCAATCCATGTGGGATACTTTCAGAGACGCGTTGGATGCTGCGCCTGAAGACTTATCGTGGGCATTGAGTAGTCACGATGACCCACGCGCCCCAACACGGTTCGGCGGCGGACAAGAAGGTAAACAACGTTCGCTAGCCTATTCCGTATTACTATTTTTTCTTCCGGGTTTGCCATTTATTTACCAAGGAGATGAGCTTGGGCTGCCCAATATCGAATTAAAAGAAGATGAACTTGCTGACCCTGTAGCAACAAGAAACGTAATTGAGATAGATGGCCGCGACGGGGCTAGGTCTCCAATCCCTTGGGAAGACAACTCCGGACTTGGGTTTACAACAGGCACACCATGGATGCCGATGGGGGACCGCACCTACAGCGACACCGTGGAACACCAACAAGGAACTGAAGGCTCATGGTTAATGTCCTATAAGGAACTTTTGGCAATACGTCAAAGACATCTCGAAGTAGGCGTTCCCTTACGATGGGTTACCGCAAGAGACAGCGATGTCATCAGCTTCCGCCGAGGGAACTTGATTAGCGCCTTAAATGTAGGATCTTCTAGCACTACCATCTCCCTTCCACAAGGAGAATGGGAATTAGTTTTCCAAGTAGGAGAGGTTGCTATACAGGGTCAGGAAACTCTCTTCGGCGTGAATTCGGCTGCTATCTTAGTTCTCGCCAGCCAATGACCGCGCCAGTAGCGCCATAGTGATAGCTGCTTCCGCAGCTGATGAACCCTTATCTCCGGAAGATCCATCATGATCAACGTAGTTACTATCTGACCTTTCAAGGGCTTGTTCGTATGTGTCGGTGGTCAGTACCCCAAGTGAAATGGGGGTGTTAGATGACAGACTTACTTTCTGGATTCCGCGTATGCACTCACCTGCGACAAAATCAAAGTGAGGTGTTCCGCCTTTAACCACAGATCCCAAAGCAATGACTGCGTCTACATCCGTCTTGTCTATTACTTGTTGGCAAGCAAATGGGATTTCAAAAGCTCCTGGTACCCAATAGACAGTAATTTCTGTCTGGAAACCAGAATCGTTTTCCAAGTAGGTCTGCGCTCCGTTGAGTAGGCGATTGGAAATTTCTTCATTGAATTGGCTCACAACAATCGCTAAGCGCAATTTTTCAGAAGTCACTCGCTCTCCTCGGCTGCTACCCCATCCTCGACACTAAGGAAATGCCCTAGTCGTTCTCCCTTGGTTTGGAGGTAGCGAATATTCTCATCAGTTGTTCCTCCGATGAGTGGTACTCGCTCAATGATTTCTAGGTGGTAGCCATCGAGGCCACCGTATTTCGCTGGATTATTGGTGAGGAGGCGCATTTTTGTTATCCCTAGATCTGAAATAATTTGAGCCCCAATACCGTATTCTCTCGAATCGATGGGAAGCCCTAAAGCAACATTGGCATCGACAGTATCCATGCCTTCGTCTTGAAGGGCGTATGCTCTCATTTTGTGCCCTAAGCCGATGCCGCGCCCCTCATGGCCTCGCAGGTACACGATTGCGCCATTTTCAGATTCGCTGACAAGTTTCATCGCTAAATCAAGTTGAGATCCACAATCACATCGTAGTGAACCGAGGACATCCCCCGTTAAGCATTCTGAGTGCACACGGACTAGTGGCGGTTGGCTAGGGTCGAAGTTCTCTGAGACAAAAGCAAGATGCTCCATATTGTCGAGTGAGCTTCGGTAGATATGGGCGGTAAAGTCTCCGTATTTTGTTGGGATTCGGGCAGTGGAAAATCGTTCAACGAGTCGTTCATGGCGATTCCGGTATCGGATTAAATCAGAGATTGAGACAATGGGGATGTTGTGCGTTTTTGCGAATTCTAGGAGTTCGGGCAATCGTGCCATCGTTCCGTCATCAGTGACGATCTCCGAGATAACTCCGGCAGGTGAAAGTCCAGCCATTGTCGCAAGGTCAACTGCTGCTTCGGTATGGCCTGCTCGCTTAAGGACTCCGCCTGCGCGTGCACGCAGGGGGAAAACGTGGCCGGGTCTAGCAAATCCGCTTGCGACTACTTGATCGCTAGCGAGAGCTTTACATGTTAGGGCGCGATCGCTTGCGGAGATTCCCGTAGTTGTCCCTTCAGCTACATCCACAGAAATCGTAAACGCTGTGCCCATCGCCTCGGTATTGTTTGCCACCATTAATGGTAGATGTAGAGCATCAGCGCGCTCATTGGTGATTGGGCAACACACAACTCCGCTCGTATATTTCACCATAAACGCCATATCGTCCGGAGTAACGGTCTCTGCAGCGATGATCAGGTCACCTTCGTTTTCGCGATCCTCGTCATCTATGACTACAACAAACTTTCCAGCTGCTATTGCATCGATCGCTTCTCGGATTGTGTTTAATTCGGACACGGTAATCTACTCTACTTCCAAGTTGCTTTGGTTGTTCGTTGAAAGCTGGCGTTCGATGTACTTAGCGAGAATATCTACTTCCACGTTGACCTTACTTCCGATGGATTTGTGATTGAGGTTAGTGGCCGACCATGTATGGGGGATAACTGCGATTTCGAAACTAGTAGAGTGCACTGCGGCGATAGTGAGACTTATTCCATCAATGGTTATGGATCCTTTGTGGCAGACGTACTGTTCCCATTCAGGGTCAAGTGCAAAGGCAAAACGATAAGATTCGTCGTCTTGTTTCTCGATGCTTTGTATGCTGGACGGCCCGTCAATGTGGCCTTGCACGATATGGCCGCCGAACCGGCCGGAAGCCTGTAAAGGTCGCTCAAGGTTTACTGGATCTCCTTCAGCCAACGACCCTAAATTGGTTCGATTCATAGTCTCCGGGACTGCATCAGTGGACCACCAGTCCTCTCCAAAGCTGACAGCGGTAAGGCAGCATCCATTCACGGCTACTGAAGAACCAAGTTCAATATCTTCTAAGATTTTACTTGCTGAAAAAAGCAGAGTGGACCCTGAACCGTTGGGGGAGACAGATTGCACCGTACCTACTTCTTCTATTATGCCTGTGAACAATTCGTACCTTTCAGGAAAGAAAGATTGCATTCCTTGTATTAATGTATACCATTAATACAAGGAATGCAATCTTAGCGGCCTTACCACCATCAAAGGTCAATGAGAAGATGGCGGCTTACGTCTCCAACTTGCCTTAGCTCCATTCTCCGACTGGCAAACCACCAACCATCATCGTGCAAAACAAACGAATCGAAATATTGACCAGTGACAATGACCTGAAGAGGAAAGTCCTCCATCCCTTGAAACACCGTAAAATATGATTTCGCACTAGCTTCTTTCCCCTTCACATCAATCGACGTATTCGTCGTAACGTGATGCGTACGAGGTGTCCCATCTTCATACCGGCGCGTTGTGCTTGTATACATGGCACAAATATTTTCCGCCCCTGCAATTTCTCGGGATTCGTCAACGATGATTTTTCCTCTTGAGAACAACTCTCCGATGCCTGCAAAATCTCCCTTATCTATTCTTCTAGCGTATTCGAAAATAAGATCTTGAATTCCTGATGAATCATTCATATCGGCGCTTTCCGTATTCTGCATAAAGGCCTGCCTCCAGCATGTAGAATGATTTTAACTTACGGTGACACCGTAACCACTCAAGGAAGACCGTGTTCAGTTCAATCCCTAGCCCAAATTCAGGATCGTTAAACCTCGGGCCTCTCACCCTACGGGGCTATGGCTTGATGATAGCTCTAGGTGTTCTCGCAGCAGTCTGGCTTGCATCAAAAAGGTTTTCAGATCGTTCAATGAGCTCTGACCATGCTGCCGGCCTAGCGATGTGGTGTGTCCCAGCTGGGATAATCGGTGCTCGGATATATCATGTCATCACTGACTGGGACCGCTTTAGTGGTAATTGGGCAGACGCATTCAAAATTTGGATTGGAGGCCTAGGTATTCTTGGAGGAGTTATTGCTGGCTATTTGACGGCGATACTTTATTGCAAGAGGGCCAATCTAGACTTTCGAACAGCTATCGATATCATCGCTCCATCAATACCTCTTGCACAAATGATAGGAAGGTGGGGCAACTGGTTTAACCAGGAGCTTTACGGCCGCCCATCAGACCTCCCATGGGCACTGGAAATTGACCTCGAAAATCGCCCCACCCAGCATATTGAGGAAGCAACTTTCCATCCCACCTTCCTGTACGAATCACTTTGGAACCTCATGGTTGTTTTAGCCTTGATAAAAATTGACCGAATGAAAAAACTTTCCAAAGGCATGCTCTTCATTGTTTATCTTTCTCTGTATTCGGCCGGGCGTATATGGGTAGAAGCCTTGCGCATAGATGAAGCAACTAAGGTCGCTGGCCTTCGAATAAATATATGGGTCTTTTCAATCTTGCTTCTCATGAGTCTGGGTCTTCTCATTAAAGCAGGATGGTTTGACCACAGCAGCCGAGAGAGTTCTGATACAAATCCCGACACTCCTGATTCAGAAATGATCCATTCTGATGGCGGTTCACCGGACCAGGCGAACTAATCCAAAGAAATCTCAGCACAGTTGCCTCTATCAGAGTAGCTTCGTGGTTGAGGTGTTAGAGAGAAAATGATCGAAGAGAATCCATACGAGGATAGGTTTGAGCGAACGTTTGCATTCGTGGACCTTTCCGGCTTCACCACTTTTACAGACCGGTGGGGAGACAAAGCTGCAGTTGAAGTTCTCGATGACTTCAGATCTCTCGTAAGGACAATAGCTTCTCGAAAGGGTATACGTATAGCTAAGTGGCTGGGTGATGGGGCTATGTTGGTAGCGGTTGAGCCTGAAACTGCTACAGAAGCGATTATGGAAATGCAAGAATCCCTAGCTCAATCTGAAGCACCTCTAGAGTTACGAGCCGGATTAGCTTCAGGTCCCGTATTGCTGGTTGACGGAGAGGATTACCTTGGGCATGCGGTCAACATGGCCTCTCGTTTATGTGACCGAGCCCAACCGGGCGAAGTTCTTGCTACGAGTTCAATGATTACCTCGCTTATGGTTAATACTCCGTCAACTCCCATTGGTGAACACCAAATAAAAGGTTTCAAAGAACCCATAGAGATTGTTCGACTTACATTACCAGGTAAGGCATAAGCTATTTCAGAACATACCCACTCAAGAGGTCAGAAGATGTATTCTAGGAACCTGTGGATATTCCCTCCTCTTACCGTTTCGTTTTTAGAAAGTGGCGTCAGCTATCTTCCGCAAGCGAAATTTTCTAAACACCAATTTTATGACAAGTAAACAAACATGGAACGACCTTGGGGTGGACAATGATATTTGTGAAATCCTTTCCGAGAGAGGCATAACTTCTCCATTTCCTATTCAATCCCTTACGATTCCAGATGCGCTATCCGGTAGTGACGTTTGCGGAAAAGCGAAGACAGGATCTGGGAAAACTCTAGCATTCGGTATTCCGATGATTCAGAACCTTCCATTAGAGAAGAGGGCTAAAGCAGCGGACCCGAGAGTCCTCATACTCGTTCCTACCCGAGAGCTCGCAGTTCAAGTTAGTGAAGAACTTGAACCAATCACCGACGTTCGGGGTCTCAAGATTGCCGCAATTTATGGAGGCGCAAATATCGAGACCCAGATAAAGACTATTAAGAAAGGGTTGGATGTCGTCGCCGCTACTCCTGGAAGAATGATTGACCTCCTCGAAAGAGGCGAAGTTTCCGTCAGGAAATTAGAGATGGTTGTTATCGATGAGGCCGACCGCATGGCGGATATGGGATTCCTCCCCCAAGTTGAATGGATCCTGAGAAAAGTTGAACGGAAACACCAGACACTGTTGTTTAGCGCAACACTGGATGGGGCCGTCAACTCGTTAATCCAGCGGTATCAATCCAACCCCAGTATGCACGAAGTTGAAACGAAAGAAATCACTGTCGAAGAGATGACTCACCGATTTCTACATGTGCATGATCGAGACAAAGTTAAAGTTACTGCTGCGATAGCAACATCAGCTTCACGTACTTTGGTGTTTAGCAATACCAAAGCAGGATGCGACAAACTTGTTCGGAAACTTTCAGAAGAAGGAATAAAAGCTCAAGCAATTCACGGAGATCTCCGCCAGAATATGAGAGAAAAAGCTTTAGATCGATTTGCGAAAGGGAGTCTCCCAGTCCTAGTCGCTACTGATGTAGCTGCCCGGGGAATTCATGTTGATGATGTAGAAGTTGTCATCCATTACGACCCTCCACCTGATCATAAAACGTATCTTCACCGGTCTGGCCGGACAGCGCGAGCTGGGACCAAGGGTCTTGTGGTTACGTTATTGCTTTGGGACGAAGAACTTATCGTGAAGCGTCTGCAAAAGCGTATAGGTCTTGATATCCCCGTCGTAGAAATGTTCTCCAATGATCAACGATTGAAGAATTTAGGAGACTGGGAACCAGAAAAGTAAGGCTTCAGTTAGTTTTTTCACTATCAAACGCTCGTAAACTTTTAGATATGCATTTACCGAATAGCCCCGCATGAATCCAGTATTAATTCAGTGGACACAAAAATCTTTGCTGGATGGATATAGCCCGACTGAAGTAGCCGCAGCGGTAGCCAGAGGAGTTGCGATGCAGAAGGGCATAGCTCGCAGTTCTTTAGAACCCGACCTTCTTTCTTGTGGAAATCTTCTTGCCCCCGAAGAGGTCGAATATCTTCCAGAGCTAGTTGGGGCCGTTTATGAGCAATGTTTAGACTCTTCCATTCGCCGTAACAGCGGTGTCCATTACACCCCCATTAAAGTTGCGCAAGGCCTCACTAACCTTGCGTTAAGCAAGGCTCCTGCAGGACCTATTTGCGACCCTTCTGTCGGTGGTGGTGCATTCTTGCTTGCAGCAGCTAATGTCTTCCGAGAATCGGGTATCGCTCCTTCGGTCATTGTCCAAGACTTGCTATGGGGCATCGATATAGACCCTGAAGCGATTCAAGTAAGTAAAGCTGTTTTAGCGCTCTGGGCATCTGATGACCTTTGGGTTCCCCCTAGTCGTAATCTCGTTGTTGGTGACTCCCTGAAAGATGGAATTGACGCTTTCGAGTCAGCCCCAGATGGAGGATTTTCTGCAGTGATAGGGAATCCCCCTTTCCAAAATCAACTCCAAAACCAGACGGCCCGACCTTTAGACGCAACTAATCGACTTCGAGAACGCTGGAAAACTCTGGCTGGTCCATACGCGGACACAGCAGGATTTTTTCTTCTTGTCGGGGTTTCCATGCTGGCAGAAAACGGGGTTCTGCTCATGATTCAGCCCCAGTCCTTTCTCTCAGCATCGGATTCTTCTTCAATCCGTGAAGATCTTGAAAAGCAAATGGATCTTATCGGCATGTGGTTAGGTGGTTCAGGCATATTCGAGGCAGGGGTGCATGTCTGCGCTCCTATTTTCGCTTCTTTGAAAAGCGGGTCGGATTTGCAATTATGGGAGGGTGCAGGAGTTGAGGAAAGAGAACCTATAGCTAGAACTAAGGGGGCAAACTGGACAGAAATTATTTCTGCAGTTAGCGGAGTTCCCTTAGTGAACCTTCCTGGCCGAGAACTCAGTCACATGTGTTCTGCGACCGCCGGATTCCGAGATCAATTCTATGGGCTTCAAGACTTCGTCTCTGAAAAGCACCTCTGCGAGGGGCAGTCGGCTCCCCTCATTACAGTAGGGATGATAGACCCATTCCGTAATCGTTGGGGGAAAGGCACATTTCGATACGCGAACAAAAGTTGGGTCGAGCCAGTAGTCAACCTCGATGCGCTGAAAGAGGGAAACCCAGAACTTTTCGACTGGGTTCAGGATCGTTTACGACCAAAAGTTCTAGTAGCAACTCAGACTAAAATACTCGAGGTGCTTCCCGATCCGGAAGGGCACTTGATCCCGTCGACACCGGTAATCTCTGTTGAGTGTGACCAAGAAGATATTTGGCTTATTTCGGCAGCGCTTAGCTCTCCTGCTGCTAGCGCCAGAGCTTTTGCTAGAGCTGCAGGAGCGGCTTTGTCATCGAACACTCTAAAGTTGTCGGCAACGCAAATCAGCGAGATACCGCTTCCAGTGAAAAACCTGGAATGGAATCAAGGGGCGGAATATGCAAAACAGGCGTATATGGCGAATTCAGCATCAATATGGTCGTCATCTCTGCATAATTTAGGTCGAGAAACTACACATGCCTACGGTTTAGGCGGTGATGTTCTTGAGTGGTGGGTGAATCGACTACCAGCGTGGCGCTAACAATGTGAGCTCTATGTTGGAGTTTCAGAGAAATTCTGGTTCACTGACAGTACATCAAGAGTGGTTCGTTATGCGGACACGGCAACCTGGGACTAACACCCAAGGTGCCTCTGGCCGGAGGGTTAGGATGCGGTTTAGCAAACGCTAAGCAACAAAGTGTCAAAAATAAGAAATAATTTCATCACTTACCATCAGGGTGTCTATTTAGAAGAGAGATAAAATGGAACTCGTGAGACGAGCAAAATCTAAAGGACCAAGATTGGATATTATTGAAGGAGGTCAGGGACCCAGCGAAGGGTCTGTGAGCTCTGTCCCTGCTCATCCGCGAGATTACTCTACTGATCTTCCAGTTTCCGGTGCGTGGTTCCCAGGAGATCCAGTGGGCCATCGCCGGTTTTTGACGATAACAGATGGCTACCCATTCGCTCTTGAACCTGGCGGACATCTAGCCGAAGTGATTCAGGCATATGAAACATGGGGAACATTGAACAGTGATGCCTCTAATGCTGTGCTCGTGTGTCATGCACTGACTGGAGATTCCCACGTCATAGGAGAAAGCAACGCCGCCCACCCCACGAAAGGATGGTGGGATGAGGTGATCGGCCCAGGGAAAGCAGTAGACACGAACGATTATTTCGTTGTCTGCATAAATGTTCTTGGTGGCTGTCAAGGTAGCACAGGGCCATCTTCAGTCGACCCCTCTGTAGGACGGCCATATGGATCTCGATTCCCAGAGATTACGATTCGTGACATCGTCAGAGCCCAGGCAAAGGTCGCAGACCATCTGGGAGTAAATCGATGGCACGCTGTTATAGGAGGCTCCATGGGGGGCATGCAAGTGCTCGAATGGGCGGCCATGTTTCCTGAGCGAGTTCAACGTATTGCACCGGTAGCGACAGCTCTTGCTGCTAGTTCACAGCAGATCGCTTGGAGTGCTGTTGGCAGGTCAGCGTTAGCGTTAGATCCTCGGTGGAGGGGTGGAGATTACTATGATGCCGAAGCAGGGGACGGACCTTATGCTGGTCTTGCCATAGCGAGAGCTGTTGCGCAGATTCATTACCGCAGCGATGAAAGTTTTCAAGAACGTTTCGGAAGAGCGCTTGTAGACAAAGATTCGCTCTTTGGCCTATGGGACCGCTTCCAAGTTGAGTCTTACTTGGACTATCACGGTGAAAAATTGGTTCGTCGTTTCGACGCGAATTCGTATCTAGTTCTCAATCGAGCTATGGATACGCATGATTTAGCTCGAGGGCGTATATCGATGGAAGAAGCGGCACAACGGATCACGGCAACCGTAGCGACAGCGAGTATCAGCACAGATTCTTTGTATCCTCCGCATCAACAGATTGAGATCCAACGATTGGTCAAAGAGGCGGGTGGCGAATGTAGTTACGTCGAGATTGAAGACTCCAATGGCCATGATGGATTCCTACTAGCAGAAAAAGGCATTGGAGATGTGTTCCGTTCTCTTCTCGAGAACTGAGAATACTTTCCAATGTGAGAGCCTATGCCTGAGGGGATAGAGGTTGAGTATTACAGGAGAGGGGCGGAAGCAAGTCTTTCCCGCTCGATTTCATCGCTCGTCGCTGAGGATCTGTATTATTTGAAGGGGCAAACTTCTCCGCATCTCCTTCAAGAAGCTCTAGTCGGAAGAGAACTTTTGCAAGCGAACCGCATTGGGAAGCTACTTTATATCGAAGTTGATACCGGCGATATTTTGGGTTTCCGATTTGGGATGACAGGAAGGATCATTGTCGACGGGTCCGCCCCAATTGACTATTTGGAATATTCTAGCGCTCGAGACGAACCATCGTGGGACCGCTTTGTCATGAACTTCGCAGATGGTGGGAGTATGCGTATTCGCGATCCTCGGCGCTTGGGAGGTGTTGAACTAAACCCTGACCTTAATCTTCTTGGGTACGACCTGTATGCAGTTGAGGTCCATGAACTCAGCCAAGTCCTTTCAGGATCCTCCCGCCCTGTTAAAGCGAGATTGATGGATCAAAGTGAGATTGCTGGTTTAGGGAATCTATTAACGGATGAGATTCTTTGGCGCGCATCTATTGACCCACGGAGGCCTTCGAATTCTTTAGGTAGTAGAGAAATACAGACTCTTTTTAAGCACTTTTCTAAGACCATTTCTGAGCTAACTTCTCTCGGTGGATCTCATATGGGGACCCTCCAAGACCACAGGATCCGCGGTGGATTGTGTCCAAAGGATGGAATACCTTTGGAAAGATACAAGATAGGGGGGAGAACAACCTATTCTTGTCCTGAGCATCAGAAAGGGAACGAGGGATGAAGAAAGCTACTATGTACGCCTGTACTCCTGTCCTTGGTTTTATTCTCCTCGTACAAGAAGCAGAGTTGGCGTTTGCGCAAATAACAGAGTCAGATAACGATTATGTTCCAGGGACTAATGAGACTTCACAGTTAATCACGTCATCGTTTGAAGTTCGAAGGGCTGTAATAGCGTTGAGCATTATCGCCATCGTAGCTTTTGTTGGCTTGTGGTATTACTGGCGTAAGACAGGGCAATGGGCTCGAGGTCGCTTTGTAGAAGAGCATGGGGAAGATGCGTTACCGGAGAAAAGGGACTGGTTCCGGAACTTCCCCAAATTTTTTTCCAGAGCAAGTAATGGATCGCTAGAGTCAACTTCTGAATCTGCAACAACTGAAGAACCAAGTTAGCAGGCTTCTAGATAACTGCCCTATGCTTAATGCATGGAAAATGAACTTGATATCGAAGCGATGCTGCAACGTTTTCAGGATAGAGCAGCAGCAGTGAAAAAAAGAGACCTCCCTCCTGTCGGTGGTGAAGAGCGGCAATTGTTTATTGAGCAAGCGCAGCAGGACTATATGGATTACGCGATAATCGGAGATGCGAAAGGTTCCCTCCTCAACGGAGTTCTCACCTTAGAGATAGATTTACGAAGTTAACGAATGAGGGAAAAGTTAGGGTTTCGCTCTAGTAGTGCCATTTACCGTAGCCCATTGATTGCCTATTACTCACTCTCCTTCCTATACTTGAGTCTCTGCGGATGTAGCTCAGTTGGTAGAGCGCAACCTTGCCAAGGTTGAGGTCGCCGGTTCGAGGCCGGTCATCCGCTCAGGAAA